>Ga0102851_10000256_pt1 | contig 24784 bp, 21 predicted proteins | sample Mud3Dept3metaG_FD_79558 | JGI IMG/M metagenome (GOLD analysis project Ga0102851, IMG submission 79558) | Freshwater wetland microbial communities from Ohio, USA, analyzing the effect of biotic and abiotic controls - Mud 3 Core 4 Depth 3... | ecosystem: Environmental > Aquatic > Freshwater >... | reverse complement strand
TTCGAAACTGTATAAGCAGACATGTCGGATTCATTGTATGGTTTTATAAGTTCTATTATTTTTTGAGAAGCCAAATTCGGATCAACCCACAATTTTTCATCCCGTGGCGAAATAATTAACGGCATTCTTTTTTTCAGATTGTGAATTTTTTCCATTAGCGGATTTGCCGGAGTTGTAAGAATACTAAATGTGTTTCTTATTTCGCCGGTGCTTTGGTCAACCCATGTTTCATAAATACATCCAAGGGAAAATATTTCGCTGCTTTTCGATTTTATGAAATAAGGATATTTTGTTTCGTTGATATCACGCCATTCATAGAATCCCGCAACTCCCAATAAACATCTTTGCTTTGAAATACTTTTTCTGAAAGATGGTTTTTCAAAAACAGTTTCACCAACAGCGTTCAAAGTTTTTGTCCTGATATCATTTGCAGTTTCTAAATCTTTCGCCCAAGATGGAATTAATCCCCACGTGTAAGGAAAAATTCCATCGTGTTTAATAATCGGTAAAACAGGATGAGAAAATCCACTTACGAAATGAAAAAGAGGTAATTCCTCCTGGACGGCTGTTTTGCTCCAATCTTTCGGTAATACATCTGCATAACGTTCAGCATATTTTTTCTGCCGTTGTGCCATGTATGCAATGTTGTAGCACATTTTTTATTTTTTTTATTACGACAAAAACAAAATAATTTCCTACAATTTAAAATTAACAGGTAGAGTATAGCGCACCCTAACTGGTCTACCATGTAGAGTCCCCGGAATCCATGTAGGCATGCTGCTTATAACACGAACCGCTTCCTTGTCCAACTCCGGGGACGCACCCCTGACAACTTTAACACCAGTAATGGTCCCATCTGTCTCAACAACAAATTGTACAAAAACCCTTCCCTGGATTCCGGCATCTGCAGCCATAGGTGGATAGACTATATTCTTACTCAAAAAAATATACATCTCATCCATACCACCGGGAAAAGACGGCTCAGTTTCTGCATAATCCACTATCTCATCTTCATCGGAATTAACAGCTTCAATAATAGCAACATCTTCAGTCGAGTTAATAGCTATATCTGGTATAGTTTCTTCAATTGCATAATCACCTTCGACAGGCGGTGGCGAATCTATATCTTCGTCATATCCAATAATCTCAATGTCGTCATAATCTGTTCTTTCGATGTCATTGATTTGAGTGGCATCTACAATTCTTTCATCACTGTCATTGTTTACATCAGAAGAGACAGGACAAGCTATCATTTTAACAGGAGTTTCATTTGAAGGATAATGCAAAAATTGCGGATTAGCAATTGTAATATTTTGATCGCTGCCGAAATTTCCATGAATTTTGTACTCATCAAATTTTGTTGAGTCTGCACACAAGAAAAAGCCTGCGGCAGTTTTCTTGCAAAAATAAATTTCCTCAAATAATATCGGAGTTTTAGTTTCTGAGTAATAAATCGCTTTCAATTCGTAATCAAAATGCGCCGATTCAATCTCATCAAATAAGAAGGCAAACTTAATGCTATCGTAACCGGACTTATAGGCACCGTGGTAGCATAAATCTCGTTGCTGAGAAATACCGATTAGGTTTAAAAAAAATAGAATTGAAAAGAAAAAAACAAAACGCGGCATTTCTAAAGCGTAAATGTAATTGGTAAAGTATAACGCGTTCTTACTTTTTTACCGCGCATGGAACCTGGTTTAAACGGAGGTAAAAGTTTTGCGATTCGCACAGCTTCGGCATCGAGAAGCGGATTTACACCGCGACGAACAGCAACATTTGTTATTGATCCGTCTTTTTCAACCACGAACTGAACATATACTTTCCCCTGGATTCCTTTTGCTCTTGCGTCTGCCGGATATTTTAAATTTGCTTTTACAAATTGATCAAGGGCATCTGCTCCGCCAATAAATTCAGGCATGATTTCGGGCATGTCATAAATCATTTCTGCTTTGACAGTATCTTGCTGAACCTTATCTGTAGTTTGTCCAAAAGCCAAAGCGGAAATGAAAAAAGCGAATAGAAAAATAGCCTGGTTTTTCATAAGATGTTCTTTTATCAGATTTACTAATTTACGAAATATTCGATTAAATGTTTATTTGCATCATTTATTATTCCAAATACGACAACGGCAGTGTAAAATCAATAAATGTGCCGTTTATTAAAATCCTCTTGCATATACCGTCAAATCTCATTAACTTTGATAATTAAGTTCATACATACTGAAAAAATAAGAGGTCTATGTCAGCCCGGTCATTTTCAAAATTTATATTATCTGCTCTTCCGTTTTTATTTTTTTCTTGTGAAAAAGATCCGATTCAATATACGTTCCAGGGTTCTATTACGGAATCAGTCAACATGACTTCCCTTTCCGGAGTTAATGTTGACATTTCTCAGAAGACTTATCAGAACAATGTTGCAAGTGCCTTTTTTATTAATGCAGGATCTGCAACAACAGATGCAAATGGTTATTATGAAATAAGTTTTAATCGCGAAAAAGTAGTTGAAATTAAAATTGACCTTGTGAAATCCGGTTACTTTGATGAAGAAATAATTCTTGCATCAAGTCAGCTAACCACAGAAGTGCCAAACATAACTGATAAAACTATGGAACCTAAATCGTGGGTGACTTTTCACATTAAAAATTTAGGCGGCCTTACTACAGATGAGTTCACAGTGGTTCATTATAATTTCAGGGAAGGCTGCGCCGGATGTACAACCAATGAATATTTCTATTATTCCGGAATTGTAGATTCAACTTTTACTTATACCACGACCGGCGGGAAATACGCAAACTACAGTTATAAAACGCCGACTGGTTCTACTTATATCCAGGATTCAGTCTACACAACATTGTTTGATACAGCGTTTGTTGATTTGAATTATTAATTTGGTTTCAGCAACCCGGGCTGATTTAAATTATCCGGCAACTTTTAGTCTATTTTTTTTTTATCGCTGAATCAACCATATGCACTAATCGGCTGAGACGGGTTGATAAATGGTCGCAGAGAAAAAACTAAAGTTGATTTAAATTATTTCTTAGCGCCTTTGCGTCTTAGCGTGAAATAGAGAATTCAGAACTCTAAAATTACTTCCTGAAGATTGCAAAAAATAAAAACAAATTGCTCCGCAAAAATACATCACGCCATCAATAAAATCAGCCGTATAAATCGCTGAGTAATTCGGAATAATCACTTCAAATACCAGGATAAATTCAACCAGGACTATTCCAATATGTAAAAAATTAAGTTTGAAATTTGCATCATTTTTCAAAAAACGAACACCCAAAAGACAGAGGAATAATATAATAGGCAAACACAAAAAATCGGTGAGGTACGAATTGATAAATTCAGGAATGTAAACGTTGTTCCATCTCAACATTCTAATTGCGATGTACAGAATCCACGCAAAAATGAACCATAGAGGAATAACGAGGTTTTTTAACCGGCTGCCCATACAATCAGATATGCAAAAAATGATGCTATTGCTGTCACGATAAGAGCAACTGAATAAACAGAGTAAAACAACATCCGAACAATAAAATATTTGGACCCTCGCGCTCTCTGAATTAATAGATCAAGTTTATCCGGGGCAACATTTGCACTTTCATTCCGCTTAAGTTCCTGTTCTTCCTTAATGATTTCGTCAGGTGCAAGAGCAGCTCCGCAAATCTTACAAAACTTTTCTGCTCCATTCCAGTTTCCGCATTTTAAGCACTTGCGTTCTATCATAACTCTTTCTTAATTATTTTTGATTCTGCAAATCTAATCTAGATTTAAGAAAGATCAGCATGACCGATATACCTCGATTGCAATTCCTTATTCATTTTTTTTCGCCTGAGCCCTTTCGTCGTCAGGATAAACTCCGTCGAAGGCAAAAAAAAAGCCCTTTCGATTTCTCGAAAGGGCTCGCTGAAAAATTTATTCAGTCGTTGTTACGCAAGTTTTACATTGACTGCATTAAGACCTTTTTTTCCATCTTGTAATTCAAACGTTACTTCGTCATTTTCACGCACTTCATCTACTAATCCTGAAATGTGAACAAAATGTTCTTTACCGTTTTCGTCATCAACAATAAACCCAAATCCTTTAGATTCGTTGAAGAATTTTACTTTTCCTTTACTCATAATAATTTTAAAAATTTGTCAAATATAACAATAATTATTCAACTAACAACTATTTTATCACAGAATTCTGCATTTAAAGTAATCTTTTACCCCGGAGTCGATAATTCGCCGCCTGATTCGGTCATTTCTGCTATCAGTTTGATAAAGCTCTGGTTTAAGTTCCGGGTTAACGAAATAGGATTTTCCTTGAATGCCAGGGCCTATTGTAACATCTTAAACTTACGCCGAACAGAAACGGAGTTTCGAAAATAGCTGATTAACAAAAAAAAGAGGCCATCTCCTCAGATGGCCTCAACCCTTAACCTGTAATCGTTATAATTGATCCGTTTACAACCTCTTTAACGAGGAAGATTCGGAAAGGTTTCAATTTTCCTTTTCAAAGTACTTCAATTCCAACGATTCACCATCAAAAACGCCATAAGTAAAATAAGTGATCCAATCGCCAATATTAATGTATCTGGCATTTTTTGGCAAATCAAATTCTATTGGCAAATGGCGGTGGCCGAAAATGAAATAATCAAACTTCTCTGTTTCCAGGCGAGTTTTGCAATACTGAATCAACATTTCTTTATCCTCGCCATAAAATTTAGCATCACCGGTTCCTGTTGCAACACGGCTTTTGCGGGAAAAAAAATTCGCTAAACTAATTCCGAAATTTGGATGTAACCTTGCAAAGAGCCAATGACAAACCTTATTTCTAAAAACCGCTTTTATGAACTTGTAACCACGGTCACCCGGGCCAAGGCCATCTCCATGACCAATTAAAAATTTTTTACCGCCAAATTCTCTTGTAATTTCAGCTTTGTACATTTTAACGCCAAGCTCTTTGGGAATATAATCAAAGATCCACATATCGTGATTTCCCAGGAACCAATGAACAGGAATTCCGCGATCGGTTAACTCCGCTATTTTTCCTTGTAAACGAACAAAACCTTTTGGAATAACTTTTTTGTATTCAAACCAAAAATCGAAAACATCGCCGATAAGAAAAATTTCTTCAGCTTCATCTTTAATAGAATCAAGCCAGCGGACAATTTTTTTTTCGCGCACTAAACTTGATTCGTAGTCTGGCGCACCTAAATGGAAATCGGAAGCAAAGAAGATTTTCTTTTTTGTCATGCACTAATTTTGCTAATGACCAAAGATACTTTTTAATTGATTTTCGAGATCAGCACCTCTTACATTTGTGGCAATGATCTTACCTTCTTTATCAATCAGCACAGTAAACGGAATTCCTTTAACGGCGTAATCTTTAGCGGCAATACAATTCCAACCTGCCAAATCAGAAACGTGATATTTCCAGATTAATCCATCCGTCAAAATTGCGGCTTGCCATTTCGCAGCATCTCCCGCTTTATCGAGTGATACACTGAAAACTTCGAACCCATCTTTGTTGTATTTATTATACATCGCAACAACATTTGGATTCTCTCTCCGACAAGGACCGCACCAGGATGCCCAGAAATCAAGCAGAACAACTTTTCCTTTAAGATCTGACAACCTTAAGGTATCTCCACTAAAATTTGGTAATGCAATTTCTTTTGCGAGTCTTCCAGGTTGCAGAAATAATTTTGCATCTCTTTCAGCTTGTAGTTGCGCAACATAAGCTAAAAGATTTTGAATGGAAGGCGAACTTGCAAAAGATCTCGATAACTGATCGGCAACTTTTTTGTAAACTTCCCATTCTTTCTCATTATCAATTGCGCTCAAAGTAACAATCAATGCAGGAGATGAAGCATACGAACTTATGAAACCATTTCTGTATAAATAAAATTTTTCTGCTCTTGGTCTGAAAAGCGCATCAACCTCTGCTTGTTTTGTCGGACTGGCAAGTAACACGGCTTTCAACGAATCTTCAAATGTTTTAAATGCAAAATATTCTCTCAAAAAAGAATTCATTAAAAAAGAATGAGGAGAGCCAATAATGTTTGACTTGACAAGAATATTTTTAGCATCTGCATAAAGTTTGATTGAATCTCCGCCAAAAAAAATCAAATTTAAATTTTGACCATTCGCGAAAAGCAAATAATAATAATCAGGAAAAGGAATCTGAGATTCCAGTTTGAATTTACCGGTGCTGTCAGTCGTAGTAACAGCGACTGGGTTAGCAACTCCACCAATATTTTGATTTACGAGTGTTATTTTTTGATTTTCACCACCAATTATCTGGCCCTGGATATAGACTGAACTATAAACTGGAAGCGGATTTTGAGCTGAAAGAAGCTGACAAATTAAAAGCGAGGGTAACAACAAAATAAATCTCATGACAGGGAATTAAAATTATTTTATAAGTTCTTGCAATTTTTGTTCCAACTGGGGACCTCTTAAATTTTTATCGATTATGTTACCTTCTTTGTCCAAAAGAAATGTTGCCGGAATACCTGTAACCTTATAATCAATAACGGGCTGCGACTTCCAGCCTTTCAAATCAGAGACGTGATTTGGCCATGAAAGGTTGTCAGCCGTAATAGCTTTCATCCATGCATCTTTATTCTCATCAAGCGAAACGCTGTAAATGGTAAATCCTTTGTCTTTGTATTTTTCATAGACTTTTACAACGTTCGGATTTTCTTGCCTGCACGGTCCGCACCATGAAGCCCAGAAATCAATCAGAACATATTTGCCGCGTAACGATGACAGCGGGATTGGTTTTCCGTTGTAATCATTCAACAAAATTTCCGGTGCCACTTCTCCCGTAACTTGCGGTGCATTCATCTCTGTGTACTGAGCATTGATGCTTTGAATATCCATATCGATATAAGCGGGATATTCTGAATAAGGATATTTTGCTTTCATTCCATTTGATACCATCTGGAAATAACCAAGATCGGTTGAATCGAAACCTAATAAACCACTTGCGGGAATCAATTCGCGCAACAATAACCAGCTCACAGGTGAGGCGGTATCTTTCATAATATGTTCAATTGCGTAATCACGTTGGATCGCCGAAATACTATCAAGTTTTGCCATTAGAGGTTTAATAGCATTACTATCAGCGGGATTCATGGATTCAATACTTGCACTTAATTCAGTTTCTTTTTCATAAAATTGTTTCAGAAAAACCAGGTAATCTTTTATTCCGGTACTAAATTCTGATCCGCTAACTGAATAATTTTCACCAATTCCGGGAACAGAACCTGTAATCTTAACATTTGTTGACGCCTCATCCAGGAAAAGAATCAGCGGCATTTCCGCATCAAAGAAAAGTATGTATTCTCTTAATTCTTTTGTTTTAGTTTCCAGTTCAAATTTACCGGCAGTAACAATAGCTGAATCAACTACCACTTCTGCTCCACCTTCAAAGACAACAAGTCGAACCATACTGCCATCAGCTCCGGTGACATCACCAGTAATAACATGTCCCTTTTTTTCAACTGACTCTTCAGTTTCATCTGTTCCGCCGCATGAAAGCATCAGCGCAGCGATAAAAAGAAAAGATACTTTTTGCATTAGATTTTTTTTCATTGTAATTATTTTTTCCGGATTCATCATGAAGTATATGTGATAAATTTATTTTGAATTTAAGATGTCAGTCATTATTTTTCCAGCCGATTTAGGATCAGCTTTTCCTTTACTTTTTTTCATTAATTGTCCCATCAGGAAACCCATTAATTTTGTTTCACCTGCTTTGTATCGTTCAACCTCTGTTGCATTTTCTTGTAATGTTTCCAATACAATGGCCTTCACTTCAGCTTCATTTGCTGTTTGAATCCAGTCATTCGATTCAGCAATTTTAGTAGGTGAATCGTTCGACTTCAGCATTTCAGGAAACACTTTTTGCGAAGCAAGATTATGAGAAATCTTTCCATCGTCAATGAGTGAAATTAATTCGGCCACATGTGCAGGCTTTAATTTAATTTCATTGATCGATAATGCAAATTCATTTAAGTGAGATTTGATATCACCCATTAACCAGTTTGCAGCTGCTTTATAATTTTTTGTTGACTTTATTATCTCTTCAAAATACAAAGCAATTTCTTTTTGATCAGTCAGAATTCCTGCATCGTAATCTGATAAACTTAATTCTTTTGTGTACTTGTTAAATAGGTACGACGGCAAAGGCGGCATTTCATTTTTAATGCGCGCAATATGTTCCTGCGTTACTTTTATTGGTTGAAGATCCGGTTCCGGGAAATAGCGATAATCATTCGCTGCTTCTTTGGTTCTCATAGCTGCGGTTGTTCCTGTTAACGCATTAAAATTTCGCGTTTCCATGTAAATTGTTTCTCCTTTTTCAATAGCCTCAATCTGCCGTTCAATTTCAAATTCAATAGCTCGTTGAACGTTACGAATTGAGTTCATATTCTTAACCTCAACTTTAACACCAAATTCTTTTGCATCAACCAACATCACAGAAATATTTGCATCGCAACGCAAACTTCCTTCTTCCATATTGCCGTCACAAATATCAAGGTAGCGAACTAATTTCCGAACTTCTGTTACATAATTATATGCTTCCTGCGATGAAGTAATATCAGGCTCAGAAACAATTTCAATCAAAGGAACGCCGGCACGATTTAAATCAATCAATGTATTAAACGGATCAATATCGTGAATACTTTTTCCGGCATCTTCTTCCATGTGAATTCGGGTAAGACCAATTTTTTTCTCAATTCCGTTTTCATTTTTCACAGTCACAAATCCTCCTGTAGAAATTGGTGTTTTGTCTTGTGTAATCTGGTACCCCTTTGGAAGATCGGGATAAAAATAATTTTTACGCGCGAAATATTGATTTTCAGAAATTTTACAATCGCAGGCAATTCCCATTTTTATTGCAAAATCAATTGTCTTCTTATTCATACGTGGCAAGGTTCCCGGATGACCGAGTGTTATGACACTTACATTTGTATTGGGAACAGAACCATATTCATTTTTATCACTTGAATAAGCCTTCGATTTAGTAAGCATTTGCGCATGCACTTCTAACCCGATTACCGGTTTATATTTATCTCTTATTTCTTTTGAAATGGCCATTAACTTCGTGCAATAAGTTCTTTCATAATAAGCGTCATTTTTGGTTCCTGTTGACTTGCAACTGCAATGACATCGGCCACCGTGACTTTTTTAATTTTTCCTTTAACACCTAAATCCGTAATAATGGAAATTGCAAAAACCGGAATGTCCATGTGCCGCGCAACAATTACTTCAGGTACGGTTGACATTCCAACTGCATCAGCACCAATTATTCGTACATAATTATATTCAGCCGGAGTTTCAAGAGTTGGTCCGCTTAATCCGGCGTATACCCCTTCCGAAACGTCTATTCCGTTTTCTTTCGCAATTACTTTCGCCAAATCAATCATACCACGATCATACGTTTCACTCATATCCGGAAAACGCACTCCAAGTTCATCCAGGTTTTTTCCAATCAACGGATTACCGGGAAACAAATTAATGTGATCATTAAGGATCATAATCTCCCCGATTTTAAAATCAGGATTAACCCCACCCGAAGCGTTACTTAGGAAAAGTCGTTTTATACCCAACATTTTCATAACACGAATCGGGAAAGTAACTTCCTTCAATGTATATCCTTCATAACGATGAAAACGGCCCTGCATTGCAACAACTTTTTTTCCACCAAGAAATCCAAAAATTAATTTACCTGAATGGCTTTCAACTGTTGATACCGGGAAATGCGGAATCTTAGAATATTCCAGTGTATATTTTACATCAATTTCTTTAACAAGTCCGCCAAGACCGGTCCCTAAAACAATACCAATTTCGGGATAGAACGATGCGTTTTCATGAACGTATTCGGTGGCTTCAATTATGTTTTTCAGCATAGTCTAAAATCAACTTATCAAATTTTTCTTTTTCATCTGTTGCAATTTCAATTGCCTGGTAATACCACGGATACTTTTTCAATTCTGCTTCAAACTCTTTGTAAATCAAACGCATGGCGTCCTTTTCAGTTGTCAGAAGAATTGTATCAGGGCTTGCAAATTTATCAAATAAATTGTGAATTTCTGTAAGGTCGGATTGGCTAAATTTATGGTGATCATTGAAGTTGAAGTGATGCACAATTTCATTATTCAGTGAGACGTATTGTTTTAATGAATCCGGATTCGCTATTCCGGTCACTAAAATCACTTGATGTCCTGACAAATTTTCAAGTTTAGGCTGGCCATTAAATGAAAGAACAGAACCATACTGAATCTTAGAAAAAAAGACAGTTTGCGATTTTGACGGATTAATTGAATTCACAATTTTTTTCTTATCAACTAAATTGAATTCAGGACACTTGCTGACAATAATTATATCCGCCCTTTTTTTTCCGTTTTTAAATTCTCTCAAGGTACCTACAGGCAAAATAAAATCTTTGTAAAAAGGCGCGTCGTAAGCAGTTATCAGAATATTCAGTCCTGCATAAATAGAACGATGTTGAAACGCATCATCCAAAAGAATTAAATTGATTTCAGGAATTTCTCTGCAAAGATCCATTACGCCATGAACACGATTTGCTTCTACTGCAACAGAAATTTTATCTCCGAATTTTTTGAAATACTGTAATGGTTCATCACCAATACTTAAAGCAGTTGAATTTTCATCCGCAATTTTGAAGCCGTATTCTTTTCTTCCAAAACCTCTGCTAAGTGTTGCTACTTTAAATTTGTCCTGCAAAAGTCTAATTAAATATTCGGTGTGTGGCGTTTTACCCGTTCCGCCCATGCTAAGGTTGCCGATATTAATAATTGGTAAACTGAATTTTGAAGATTTAAAAAATCCGGAATCATATGCGAAATTCCGCAACGCTACAATTAAGCCATAGATTAGCGAAAAAGGAAAAAGTAAAAAACGTAAAAATTTCATTCTCATACAAAAATAGGAGGATATTCAAAAAATAGGACTTTTAATGCAGATAATAAAAGGTAGGCCGACTTATTTCCAAAACCAATCAATCGATCAGGATATTATTTAACTTTCGACTTTAAACATCCCTTTATTAACCACATAGGCACATAGATCACATAGAACTTATACATTCAAAACTATGTGATTTTATGTGCCTATGTGTTTAAATTAAATACATGAAAAAATATCCAGGCGTTGTTCTAATTTTGGTTTTCGCGATTCTAATTTCTTGCGATGACTCCAATTCTGCTAATAAAGTAGCCCAAGGAAATGTCGGCATTTTATGGGCCAATTCAAGTATTTCTAATTCTCTTGTTTTAGTTGTTGAGAGCGAAAACGAAATTGTCTCAGACTCAAGCCTGGCTTATGATTATGGAAATGTAATTCCTTACCAGGAAAGTAAAAAAAGTGACCTGTTTCCTGCTCCTGTTCATATGTTAGACGAATCAATATTATATGGTTTTAGCACTGAAACAGAAAATTTTGTCATTGAACCTAAATTTGATTTGGCAGGAGATTTCTATGGAGGTATTGCACCGGTGATTCTTAACGGAACTCACGGTTTCTGCGATACAACCGGGAAAATGATTTATAAATTGATTAATTACGAATTTAGTATTTTTCATAATGAACTGAGCGGAGAAGATTTTATTAAAGGTGCAGGCGAAGGTTTTTTTATGGTCATGAATGAAGATGGCAAATGCGGATATGTAAATTCAAAAGACAAACTTGTCGTTCCATGTATTTATGACGACGGTTTAGGATTTTCAAATGGTCGTGCACTAGTAAATAAAAATGATTTGTTTGGATTTATTGATACATCCGGAAATGTAATTGTAAAACCGAAATATGAAATGGCATATCCATTTTCAGACAGCCTGGCTTGTGTCCAGGTTAAAGATAAAAGAGGATTCATAGATCTTTCAGGAAAATTAGTAATTCCTACAATTTACACAGAAGCATATTATTTCAAAGAAGGACTTTGTTATGTAACAAAATCAACCGATTACAGCAATTATTATTATATAGATAAGACAGGAAAAACAATTATTCCGGGGCCCTTTGAGCAAGCAGCATCTTTTGAAAATGGCGAAGCACTTGTTTTAAAAAGAGGCAAATGCAGGATCATTGATAAAACAGGAACACAATTGCGCAGTGCCGGATCGCATTGTTTTGGGGGATGTTGAAAAAAATAGTTATTTCATCAAAACCTCAATCAGTTTTGAAAAATTAGTTTTAAGAATCTCACGCATTTTACTAGATCGCTCTTCATCAAATTTTCTTTCCGAATCATCCATGTAAAGATTTTTATTTCGTTCCAATTGCAAAGCATGAACGTGCTCATTTGGTTTTCCAAAATAGCGCGTGATATGCCCGCCTTTAAAGGGATCGTTGTGGTTGACCTGGAAACCTTTTCTTAATTCTGAAAGTGTAATATCAATCAATTTTTTATCTGCGGAAGTTTCATCATTGTCACCAAGAATCATTTCAGGAAAAGCTTCTTTACGAATTGTAGGAACCATTCTCCGAATTGAATGCGCATCCCAAAGTAAAACTTTTCCGAATTCTTTTTTTCGCTCATCTAAAAGTTCCTGCACTTTTTGATAGTATGGCCAATAATAGACATTTAGTCTTCTTTCAACTTCTGTTTGATTTGGTTCTTTTCCGGTTTTGTAAATTGGATTTCCGATAAAATCCGTTGTTGTTGTCAGACCTGTGATTAACCTTCCATCATTATAAAGCGGTGCACTTTTAGGATCACGATTTAAATCAATTACCCAGCGGCTGTATTTTGCATGAACTATTGTAATTCCCATCTGCGGGGCAAAATTGTATAGATCTTGTAAAAACCAATCAGTATCGTCAATTGAAGAAATTTGTCCGGGTAAATAATCATTAACTAATTCGTCCGGGAATTGAGTTCCGCAATGTGGGATACTGATTATTACCGGAACTTTTTTTGCAGCTGCTTCAATGATTGTGAATGGATTCATAAGAGAAAATTGTTTGCCAAATTTAGAAAGTTTCCTGTTCTTTTGTCTTGAAACAAAAGAACCAAAAATTCAAGGCCCGCAAAACGCGCCTGCGATTAGACTCACAAACGCAAAGTTCGGCCGGGTGATCTCCGGTAGCCATTTTCCACAAATTGATGCCTTTTCCTTCGGAGCTTCCCGGTCTCACTAAGCGTTTGCTTCGTCTAATCTTGTCACGTTTTGATGGCCGGGTGAGATTTCCTTTTCAATCTGCAGACGTGCAGTGTTTGAAAACAACTTAATTCTTAAAATATTTAAGTAAATCATTTTATGATTTTGCCAGTGCGCAATTTTACTTTCTTGTCAACTCTTTAATTTTCCAAATTGAAGTTCGGCTTACCCAATTATTGATATTAACCTTTAACACCCAATCCGGTAAAACAGAGTATAAAACTTTTTCAGAATAGCCTTCATGTGGATCGGTAAATATGCGTACAAACTCAATTAAATAAACACGTTCTGGTTTTTCCGATTTTAAATATTCACTAAATTCGTTATAGTCCTCAATGAACTTTGTATTAACATTTGGCGATCTGTAAAAACTTACGGGTAAACCAACGTCTGCATAAATTTCATTGTCCAAACAAATAAGTTCAATTTTTTTATCGCCAGCAAAATCATACAGGAATTTGTAATAACTAAGCGATTCTCTTGCCGGTGAAAAACTCCTGAAAACAAGTAAAGGAATATTTATTACAAGCAAGGTGATAAAAACAATATGGCTGATTTTTGGAATTTTCATCGTTAAAATAAAATTATCAATTCCAACAGAAACCAAGTATAGAAAGGCAAACACTACCGGAAAAAGAAAACGCGTTTCTTTATGCCCGATCATAAAATGTGCGATTAAAAACGGTACAATGGACCATAAAAAAATATTGCGCAAACTTTTTGCAGTTCCAAAGAAAAAAAACAAAAGCAAAATAATACTCAGTGGAGGAATGACCTGGATAAAATATAAATAGAAATAATTCCACCAGGGAGTCACACCAAATTTTGATGCGATATCTTCAATAATATTTATGTTGAAATAATTGACGGGAGTTAATACCCAGGTTTCGTAAAACCAATAGTCAATGAGGATGCAGACCATTAATGCAATTATTCCACCGCTAATAATTGCGCCAATTTCTTTTATCCTGATTTTATAAATAAACACGAGCCATAAAACAATTCCAATGATTGCAAAAGCAATTTGAAAACGAAAATAAAATGCAAATGCCAACATTAAACCCGCACCGAAAAGTCTGATAAATTTCTTTCCTGATGAAAGATCACGGAACGTCAATATTAAAAAAATAGCGGTTAACAAAGTCACTGAGGATAAGTTCTCAGAAGAAAAGCGAACACTTATATAAGGAACAAACCAAAGAAGAAAAATTATTGCAAAAAAGATTTTTTTTCCTGCGTCAGTTTTAAAATTATCAAGTAATAATAAAGCAAGTTTTCTTGTAATCCACCAGGCAGCTAGTCCCACCAATAATCTTAAAATAAAGGCAAGAAAAAAAGGATTTGTTATTCCGAAAAAACTGAAAAATTTAATTACTCCGTAACAAATAAAAACCGGAAGTGCGGGCCTGATCTGCTCATGAAACTCCCATGCAAGATTTGTTGACGGTATATGACCTGATTTATATTGGCTGAATTCCAAAATTTGAAAATGTTCGTCCGGATGATGATATCCGGCACTGAACCATGCAGCTAAAACAAAAATTAAAAAACCAACAATAGCGATTTTTCTATAATATGAATCCAATGGGTTTGTCATCAATTATCTTTGTTGCTCACAAAACTAAAAGATAAATTCAGATAAGTCAGTTTTTTGATGCTCAATGTGTTCTATTCAATCTGACCCAACCTGTTTTGAATTAAAATTGTTAAACAAATAACCCCATGACTTTAATTCAAACACGATTTTTGGTTGCTCGGATACAATTGTTCCAAGTTCTGCCTGGCCTCAATACGGATTTTATTATACCAAAAATACTCAACTCGAAATCGAAAAACACGTTTATAAAAATAGCATTGAAACTATTTCAACCAGTTCTGTAAATCTAAATATGGACGGCGAAATTCAACAAATTGAAATTTTGTATTAGTCAGAAAAATAAAATCGAATTGCCTTTAAGTATACGTTTCGAAATCATTTAAAGATTGATTTAAATCAGCATCTCCATCAGTAAAAGTAATTTCTGATACATTTAAAAAAAAAGAATACGCGTAATACATATTTTTCATACATTTACTTAAACTCAAAACCCGGCTATGAAAAACATTAACTCATTGAAAGCCTTTTTTCTATTATTTCTCAGCATTTCTTTTTCAAACGCTTTTGGCCAGCCCAATAATTCAGTTTCATCTTCTCCGGCTCCATATTGTGTTGGATTGACTTATACGGCGAATGTTGGGACGGCGAGTGAGCCCGGGAATGATTATAATTGTTTATTATCTCAACCAAATCCTTCATGGTTTTTTCTGAAAGCGCAAACTGCCGGTGATATTGTAATGGAACTATCGGCTGCAAGTGATATTGACTTTATAGTTTATGGTCCTTTTTCAGATTTCAATAATCTTTTAAGTTATTCAGGGAACCTTGTAGGTGTTGAAATTGATTGCAGTTATTCAGGCACCAATATTGAAACGGTTACAATTCCAACAATGAACGTTGGCGAATATTTTCTTATCCTGATCACCAATTATGCAAGCATTGTTCAGGATATTACTCTGATTCAAACCGGCGGAACAGGTTCACTGGATTGCGAGGTTTTTAATCAAACATACCACACCATTTCCGGTCAGACATTTTACGATTCAAATCAAAACGGTTCAATGGAACCCGGTGAATATTACTTACCAAATGTATATATTCAAATTGATCCGATCAGTGCCTCCACAATATCAAATTTTAATGGTGAATTCTTCTATTCTTATTATATAACAGATTCAATTTACTACACTGTTACTTCTGACATGACGGATTGGAATAATACAACGCCAAATCCAATTAATTTTTATTTAGACACTACTATTACTGACACAACATTATTATTTGGATTCTTTCCGGATTCGCTCTATTATTCAAATTCGATCGATGTAATTAATACTGTTTCTAATTGCGTTCTGACAAATATCAGTAATGTGAATGTAATGAATAATGGTACGCTTTTGAACGGAGGCATCATCCATTTTACGCTTGACAGCGACCTTACTTTCCAGAGCGCAAATTATCCGGTAGACTCTCAAATTGGAAATGATATTTATTTTGCTTTTGATACCTTGCTACCGTTTCATAATCTTCCGATAACAATCTATTCTGTACCGTCAATCTCATTAGCAATAGGTGACACCATTTCGAGTTACGCTGAAGTAACAATAATTGATTCTATGCTGAATTTGCAAAACACATTCCAGGACACTATACTTCTTCCCGTCGCGTGTTCTTATGATCCTAATTTAAAAATTGCATTGCCAAACGGCGCATATGGAATTGATAATATTATTGAACCAAATGATAAAATGGAATACCTGATTCTATTTCAAAACACGGGAACTGCGCCGGCGTTAAATGTACAAGTAAAAGATCAGTTGTCTGCCTCATTTGATTATTCAACATTTGAGTTTTTGTCAGCGAGTCACAATGCATTTGTGTCAATTGATTCAAGTGGTTTTGTGGTATTTGATTTTCAAAACATCAACCTTCCGGATAGCAATAGCAACGAGCCATTGAGTCATGGTTATGTAAAATTCAGTATAGCGTTAGATTCAACTGTTTTGCCAAATGACGTAGTAACCAATGATGCAAATATTTATTTTGATAATAACTCACCAATCACAACAAATTCAACTATAAATGTTTTAGATTGTTTTATTTTGCCGGTTGTCAATTTTACGTATGCCGCTCAGCTTATAAATACCAACTTAAGTATCGTTGACTATACTTTCACCTGGATGCTTGACGGAAATGTTCTGGCAGGGGAAACAAATAATTTTATTAATTGTACGGCAGACGGTGTTTATACGGTCACTGTTAAAAATAATTACGGCTGTATTCAAAATGCATCTTACTTTTATTCTTCCGCCGGAGTTACTTCAAACAGTTTGAATAATGCAGTTATTTTCCCGAATCCTTCAGAAAGTAATTTTGGAATTTATCTTTCAGAAAATGGAAACTATCAAATCACTATTGTCGATGAATCAGGAAGATTGATTTTATCAGATTTAATTTTTGATTCCAATTCTTATACGATTGAAAGCAATGTTTTAAAACCAGGTGTTTATTTTATTCAGATTACACCGGATGATCATGTTTCTTCTTTTTACAGGATTGTGAAGTTGTAGATGTAATTCCTGATTCTTCCAGGCTAGGATTATCCGCAGAATTTTATAACCACTTCTCATAAATCTTTTGGCTTTTGAATGAGAAATTAATTTACCTAAACTTTGCAAATAACCGGGGATTCATTTTCTGAGAATAAACGATTAAGACAACAATTGTCGCAAAAAACGACATATAGTGGCCGCCGTAAATCCAATCGGCCAGAGTTGCAATACAAAATAACACCAGAGCAATTCCAATAATTATTCGCCAGGTTTTTGAGACTTTTTTAAACATCCTACTCCAAATCCACATTATAGAAAGCCCCCTTATTCTCCGTCCTCAGCGTAGATTGTTTAACAATTAAATAAGCAATCGTAATAAGGTTTCTCAACTCGCAAAGCTGTGGTGAAATTTTTGTTGTTTTGTAAAGTTCTTCCGTTTCTTCGTGGTGAATTTTAAGACGATTAAACGCACGTTTTAAACGAACATTTGAACGAACAATTGCAACATAATCACTCATTACAATTTGTAATTCTTTGCGTGAGTGAGTGATCAAAATTAACTCGTCAGGAACAGTTGTTCCTTCAGCATTCCAGATTGGAATATTTTCGTGGAAAGAAATTTCATCAATTTTTTTTGAGACATGTTCTGATGCATGATGTGCAAAAACCAAAGCTTCTAAAAGTGAATTTGACGCCAAACGATTTGCGCCGTGAAGACCGGTTCTGGAACATTCTCCGCAAGCGAATAAATTTGTGATTGACGTTTCGCCATTCATGTTTACATTGATTCCGCCGCAGGTATAATGCGCAGCAGGAACAATCGGAATCCAGTCTTTTGAAACATCAATTCCAATTTTTTTACAGTAATCGGTAATGTTTGGAAAATGCTGGTAAAAAGGCTTCATTTCAAGATGCGTGCAATCTAAATAAACACAATTTTCACCTGTAACTTTTAGTTCTTTGTCAATTGCTTTTGAAACAATATCACGCGATGCTAACTCACCGCGTGGATCTGTTTTTAAAACAAAACGTTGTCCTTTTTTATTTCGGATAAATGCGCCAAAACCTCGGACAGCTTCAGAAATTAAAAACGACGGACTTTTCCCCATTTCAAATAATGACGTCGGATGAAATTGAATAAATTCCATATCACTCACAACAGCTTTTGCACGATACGCCATCGCAATTCCATCTCCGGTAGCAATAATTGGATTTGTTGTGTGACTGTAAACCTGGCCCGCACCACCGGAAGTTAACATGGTGATTTTTGCAATGACACGATCAATTTCTCCTGTTCGGTGATTTAATGTATATGCACCATAACACATATTCGGCGTACGGCGAGTGACTAATTTTCCTAAATGGTGATCAGTAATTAAATCAATTGCATAATGATGCGCGAGAATTTTTATATTTTGTGATTCGGCAATTTTTTCTAAAAGCGCACGCTCAATTTCAAAACCAGTAATGTCCTTGTGATGTAAAACCCGATTTGCAGAATGTCCGCCTTCTTTTCCCAAATCAAACTGACCGGAAGAATTTTTATCAAATCGTGTTCCCCAATTAATAATTTCACGAAGTCTTTCAGGAGCCTCTTCCACTACTCTTCTTACAACTTCAGGATCATTGATGTAAGCTCCCGCACGAAGAGTATCTTCAATATGATTTTCAAACGAATCATGTTCATCCAGCACAGCAGCAATTCCACCCTGCGCATATTTTGTATTTGATTCTGATTTATCTCCCTTCGTGATAATAGTAATAGATTTATCAGGATGTTTTTTTGCCGTTTTTATAGCATAAGTCAATCCTGCAATTCCGGAGCCGATTATTAGGAAATCTGTTTTTATCATTTGGTTGATGAGTTGAAAAGTTGATAGGTTGAAAAGTTTCCACCTGCGGGACACTTCGGCGGATGAAAGAAATGTTTGATAGTAGATGTCATGCCGAACTTGTTTCGGCATCTGCCCGATAAAAGCGAATTTACTATGTTAGACTTTCGCATAAATTATTTTTTCCTGCTCCTGCAACTGCCTCCTGCCGCTATTTTGAAATCTCCAACATCCTCTCAATTGGCAAAAGCGCTCGTTTACGTATCTCCTCCGGCACTTCAATATCCGGCAATTCATATTTCATACACAGGAATAATTTTTCTAAACTATTTAATTTCATGTAAGGACATTCTGAACAAGCGCATGTAACGTTTTGATGAATGGGCGCAGGTATTAAACTTTTATGAGGAACTTCTTTTTTCATTTTATGAAGTATGCCTGCCTCTGTTGCTACAATGAATTCCTTGCAATCTGAGTTTTTTGCATATTCAATTAATCCTGACGTTGAGCCGATATAATTAGCTACTTTTAAAATAGCCGTTTCGGATTCAGGATGCGCGATGATTTGTGCGTTTGGATATTTTTTATGAAGATCAAGAATTTTATCAATTGAAAAAGCTTCATGAACGATACAAGCTCCTTCCCACAATAGCATTTTGCGACCGGTTTTTTCCATGATGTATTTGCCCAGATTTTTATCCGGAGCAAAAATAATTGGCTTGTCTAATGGAATTGAATTAACAATTTTCTCAGCATTTGACGACGTACAAACCAAATCGCTCAATGCTTTTATTTCAGCTGAACAATTAATATAAGTGACAACCACATGATCCGGATGCGCTTCAACAAAAGGTTTAAAGGCAGAAGCCGGACAAGAATCAGCTAATGAACATCCGGCTTTTGAATCAGGAAGAATGACTTTTTTTGTTGGATTTAAAATCTTCGCTGTCTCCGCCATAAAATGGACACCACAAAAAACAATCATATCTGCATTGGCTTCGGCCGCTTTTTGAGAAAGTCCCAAACTATCACCCACATAATCCGCGATATCCTGGATAGCAGCATCTTGATAGTAATGAGCAAGAATTACGGCATTTTTTTCCTTTCGCATTTTATTGATTTCTGCAACCAGGTCAATATCCTTCGGGATCTTCATATCAAGAAATCCTTTGGAATTAAGACTTTTTTTTGCTTCTTCGAAATCCATGTTTTACGATTGTATTTACAAATGTAGGGGGAATTGTTGAAGGTTGAAGAGTTGAAGAGTTGAAAAGTGAAATTAATATGAGAAGAGTCACATAACAAATATTGAATTCCAGCGTAAAATAGCGTACCTTTGATTGTTACCTTTTTAACCTATTGCGTTATTGACACATGAAAACCCTTTTGTTTTTTACTATTATTGTTTCTGCGCCCTGCTTTGGAAAAGGTGGAGGAATGGATACTTTGTCGCAACGAAAGGAGTTTGAAATAAATCAGATACTGAATAAGGTGCGTAATGCTGAAACGGATGATATCCGCTACATGCACAACGAGGACTTGAGAGAGGAATTAAAATCATTCCTTGTTCACCCGGGCGCAATGACTTATCCTTTTTCAGAATGGAACACGATGTCGACCATTACTGCTCCTGATGGTGCTTTCCGAATTTTTAACTGGAACGTTGAAAGTGATTTTGGAACTCACGCTCATTACTGTTATGTAGTTAAACCTGATGGTAAACAAAATACGGTTATTGAATTAACTGAAGATAAAATTACAATTTCTGCAAGACCGGAACAAACGCTTACTGCCGAACATTGGTATGGCGCACTTTATTACAACATTATTCCGATTAAAAAAGGGAATAAAACAATGTATACGATTCTTGGTTATAATGGAAATGACCGTTCAACTAACAGAAAAATTCTTGACGTATTTTATTTTAAGGGAAAATCATTGCGCATGGGTTATCCGCTTTTCCAGGAAGGACCGGAATCTACACGCCTGCTTAGACGTGTGTTTTTTGAATATTCTGAAAAAGCAATTATTTCTGTCAATCTGAATGAAAAACTCGGTGCAATTGTTTTTGATCACCTTGTTCCTGAAAGCCCGTTACTAGTGGGCATGTATGATTTTTATATTCCGGACATGACTTACGACGGTTACCAATGGGAAGATGGCATTTGGTTATACCGCGAAGACATTATTGCTTACAATGATGAGAACAAAAAAATTCGTTATTACGGTCCGGGAGAAGATAGCCTTGATATTGAATACCACGAAGCGAATGATGTCTGGTTAAACCCTGTTGACCCCAATGCACCCAATGGCGGTGGTGTTGATGCAACAGCGCCGGTTGAAGATGTAACTGATAAAAAGAAGAATAATTCAACAAGGAACGGCAATGCAACGCATCGCAAATTCAAACTGTTTAACCGGAAAGGTCCGCGATCTGCGGTTACAGGAGAATCCAGCCGAAGGAAAAAAGTAAAATCTTAATTGTTTTTCGATCACTATTCCAAAGTAACTTGCCAATTGCTGCTTCTTAAACAACCGGAGTTAGCTTTTCCCGGTATATATATTTTTTTTGAATGGATTCGTACGGACGATAAATATACAGCACTTCTCCATTCACAATTTTTAAACGTTCCACATATTTAAAATAGAGTTTGAACGATTGTTTAATTGTGCCATTATCCAAATCTATTTCATGCAGGTATGTGTATCCGCTTCGTGTAAACATTGCATAGACTTTTCCGTTTTTTTCGTCCTGGATAAGCGGTTGCTCCCAGCCCGACTTTTTGGAATCTTTATGATATGTAATTGCAACACTGTCTAAAATTCCATGTTCGGGCCGGTACAAAAACATCTGGTTAGTATAATGATCAAAAACTAAAATACTATCCGATCCGATTTTAAATAACGGGGCATATAGCGGCGCGTAATATGGCGAATTTGTAAAACAGGTTGCGCCTACCCAAATTTCTTTATCAATGCCTGTTTCTATTTGTTTTTGATGCGCCCATATTTTTGTTCGCACATCAACATATTTAAATTCGGAACGGTACAATTCCATCATAAAAATATCCTCCACTTTCAACATTTTATTATAGACAGAATCTCTCCGGTTAAATTCGTAATAATCAAATGCAGGATACAATTCAGAATAATTTGAAAAATAAATACGTTGGCCAATTGTATCAATTACAGGCGCAACATATCGGAAATAATAATCCCTGTCTTCAAGATAAATTTTGAATTCCTGCGACTCTACCGTTACAAAATAAATTTTCTCTTCTGTAATGAGATGAATGTTGTTTCTGAAGTCTGTCTGCAATTCTATCGCCTCTTCGGGAATTAAAAAATTATCGAGAATTTTGTTGTCAACTCCTAACAACTTCAGCACACTCCCGCTTTCCATATTTTTCTCATACGTCAGGAGAATTAAATTTCCATTATGATCAAATTCAAAATCTTCCACACTAAATTCCTGTGAGCCGAATAATGTGTCGGGCATTGTATTAGCAAAGACGCTGGTCATGTCCAGAATTTTATCCTGTAACATTATTGTGATAAAAATTGTATCGTTGAGTGCTTTTTTTTCTCGTTTTTTAGAAATGAATATTGACTTGTCTTGAAACGCAACATGTTCAAATCGTAATGAATCCTCAAAACCACTTTGATACTTAATGTAGAAACGACCCTTACTATCTGTTCTTACTTTTTGATCCGGTTTAGATAAAAAATAACATCGCGCATTTGAGATCGGATGATTTTCAACATCTACTAATTTTCCGCTAATGGTTATCTGCTGCGCGTTTATAGCGAAAGAAACAGTTGTGAGAACTATGAAAAATAAAATTTTCAATTTAAATGTCTTTAATGGATTAGATGCAAAAAAGTAATTTTTCCATAAAACTAATTCTATTCGTTATTCTAAAATCACTGTCACTTTGTGTTAGTGCGGCAAAAACCATTCATCGCTAAATTAAGAAAATGCTGACAACTAATTAAGATACAAAACATAAAAGCTCAAACAAAACGATTTTTGACATAAGAATAAGTAGTTTTGATTCATAAAATAAATTACCATGATAAAAGTTGAAGGACTTTATAAAGAATTCAAGCTAAGTAAAAAACAAAAACAAGAAAGCGGATCAAACGCCGATGTTGCAATTGCGGTCAACAATGTTTCTTTTGAATGCAGGCCCGGACAAATATTTTCTTTGTTAGGTCCAAACGGCGCAGGAAAAACAACAACGCTTAGAATGATTTCAACAATGATTTCTCCGACACGCGGAAAAATTGAAATCTGTGGATTAGATGTAACAAAATATCCGAACGAAGCACGAAAAAAAATCGGTTTTCTTACAGGATCAACAGGCCTCTACGAAAGACTTACACCTGATGAATTGCTGAAATACTTCGCCGATTTAAATGATGTTCCAAAAGAAAAATTTCTTCAACGCAAAGAGCATTTCTATTCATTGCTGAACATGCATGATTTTAAATCCAAAAAAATTGGCCAGCTTTCAACAGGAATGAAACAGAAAGTTTCAATCACGCGAACAATGATTCATGATCCCGAAGTAGTTGTATTTGATGAACCGACATCCGGACTTGACGTAATCACTGCAGAAAATATTATCACATTAATCCGCAATTGCAAAGAAGAAAATAAAACAATCATCTTCTCATCACACATTATGACAGAAGTAGATTTGCTTTGCGACGACCTGGCGATTATTGCAAGTGGAAAGTTGGTTTATGCAGATTCCATGCTTAATTTCAGAAATGAAATGAAATCAGAAACATTGACCGGCGAATTTATTCGAATTGTAAATCAGTCACAAATTGCTTAATCAGGAACGATAAAAAAACATTCATGAAAAAAATAATCATCATCGCTAAAAAAGAATTTCTTGATATTTTCAGAGATCGCAGAACATTGATTCGGATGATTTTAATTCCGTTACTGGTATTCCCACTTATTATGAATATTGTTGTCAGAATTCAATCTTCGCAGTCACAAAAACAATTTGAAAAAGAGTTGACAATCGGTTATTCTTTGGGCGGCCAGTCTTCTGAAATGATTGACAGGATGAAAGTTCAGCCACATTATAAATTTGTTGAATATGAAGATACAGCTGCTTTACGCGCTGATGTTACCTCAAAGAAAATTAATCTTGGTTTAGTTTATTTTTCTGATTTTTCTGCCAATTACGATTCAGGCAAACAAGCAGAATATGCAGTTATTCTTCGCGGTGCAGATTACGAAGATTACGAACGATTCAGTTCATTATTGACCACGGAAGATTCTTTATTAATTGACAAAAGAATGAAAAGTCTTAACCTGACATACAATTATATTTTGCCCACAAAACAAAACCTTGTTGACGTTTCAACATTAAAAGAAACGCTCGGTAAATACGCCGGCGGACTTCTCCCCTATATTTTTATGGCATTTTGTTTTATGGGTTGCATGTTGCCCGCAATTGATTTATTTGCCGGTGAAAAAGAAAGAGGAACAATTGAAACTTTACTTACCGCTCCAGTTAATCGTGGGCAAATTTTAATTGGAAAAATGATTGTTGTTACTTCTTTCGGTTTGTTATCTGCAACTGTTGCATTAATAGGTT
>Ga0102851_10000255_pt1 | contig 24788 bp, 25 predicted proteins | sample Mud3Dept3metaG_FD_79558 | JGI IMG/M metagenome (GOLD analysis project Ga0102851, IMG submission 79558) | Freshwater wetland microbial communities from Ohio, USA, analyzing the effect of biotic and abiotic controls - Mud 3 Core 4 Depth 3... | ecosystem: Environmental > Aquatic > Freshwater >... | reverse complement strand
TTCTGGTCGCCGGCCTCGGCACCCGCCGGGCGGATGCCGGGCGTCACCAGCAGGAACGGCCGCGGCAGGACGGGGCGCAGCGCCGCGAGCTGGCGCGGCGAGCAGACCACGCCGGCGCAGCCGGCCTCGCGCGCCAAGCGCGCCCAGGCCAGCGCGCGCTCGGCGGCCGTGCCGGGCAGGTCGAGCCGGGCGAGCTCGGCGGCGTCGAGATGGGTGAGCACGGTCACGGCGAGCACGCCGAGGCGTCCGCCGGCGGCGCGGACCGCGGCTTCGAGCATCGCCGGGCCCCCGCCCGCGTGCACGGTCAGGAAATCGGCGCCGAGCTCGAGCGCCGAGGCGACCGCCCCCGCCACCGTGTTCGGGATGTCGTGGAGCTTGAGGTCGAGGAAGACCCGGCCCCCGGCGCGGCGGGCGGCCTCGACCGCAGCCGGACCGAAGCGCACGAACGCCTCGAGCCCGACCTTGAGCACCCCCACGCGCGGGCCGAAGAACGCCGCCCAGCGCTCGAACGTCTCGCGCTCGGCGGTGTCGAGCGCCACCGCCACCGGCTCGATCCGGCTCATTTCGGACTCTCCCAGGGACGCACGGCTCCCACCAGCTCGCCGACGCTCGCCACCCCCAGCTCGCCCAGACGGGCGGCGAGCCCGTCGACCAGCCGCTCCGCGGCGCGCGGGTCCCGGAACAGCGCCGTGCCGACCTGCACCGCCGAGGCGCCGGCGAGCAGGAACTCGACCACGTCGTCTACCGTCTCGATGCCGCCGATGCCGATCACCGGCAGGCCGACCTGGCGCGCGACGTCGAAGACGATGCGCACCGCGATCGGCCGGATCGCGGGCCCCGACAGACCGCCGCGATTCGTGCGCAGCCGGGGCCGGCGCGTCCAGGGGTCGATCGACATGCCGAGCACGGTGTTGATCGCCGACAGGATGTCGGCGCCGCCCTCGCGCGCCGCCTCGGCGAGCGCGACCGGCGCACCCGAGTTCGGCGACAGCTTCACCGCGATCGGCTTGGCCGTGGCTCGTCGCACGCTCGCCACCAGGCGCGCGAGCACCTCCGGGTCGTGGCCGAACTCGATGCCGCCCTTCCTGACGTTGGGACAGGAGACGTTGAGCTCGACCGCCGCGATGCCCGGGTACGGGTCGACGCGCTCCGCCAGTCGCGCGTAGTCGTCGAACTCGTAGCCGAACAGATTGACCAGGACCCGCGCCGGAAAGCGCTCGAGCCGCGGCAGCACTTCGGCCAGGAAGCGCTCGATGCCGATGTTCTGGAGCCCGATCGAGTTGAGCATGCCGCCGCGCGTCTCGGCGACACGCGGCGGCGGATTGCCGGCGAGCGGCTCGAGCGAGAGCCCCTTGGTCACGATGCCGCCCAGCCGCCCGAGGTCGCTCAGGTGCGCGAACTCGAGGCCGTAGCCGAACGTGCCCGACGCGGTGAGGATCGGATTGGGCAGCTCGAGAGCGCCCAGGCGGACCGCCAGCGCGGGCGCGCTCACCAGCGCACCTCGTCGAGCCGGAACACCGGGCCGTCCTGGCAACAGAGCGCGAAGCGGCCGGAGACGTGGGGCACCGCGCAGCCCAGGCAGGCGCCGAAGCCGCAGCCCATCTCGGTCTCGAGCGCGGCTTCGCCCGGCATGCCGCGCTCGGCCGACAGGCGCGCCAGCGCGGCGAGCATCGGCATCGGACCGCAGGAGTAGGTCGCGCGGTAGGCGCGGCCGGCGTCGAGCTCGGCGGCGAGCGCCTCGGTGACGCGCCCGCGGAAGCCCTCGGAGCCGTCTTCGGTGGCCACCACCAGCCGGCCGCCGGCAGCCTGCGCCGCGCGCGCGAAGTCGTCGCGCCGGGGCAGGTCGGCGGCGCTCCGGCCGCCGTAGAAGAAGTCGAAGCGGACGCCGCGCGCGGCCAGCCGCCGGCTGGCGAGCAGGAGCGGCGCCGAGCCGACGCCACCCGCGACCAGGGCCACGGGCCCCGCCTCCGGCAGGTCGAAGCCGCGCCCGAGCGGACCGAGCAGCGCGCGCCGGGTGCCGCGCCCGAGCTCCGCCATCGCGCGCGTCCCGCGCCCGACGACCTTGGCGAGCAGCTCGATCACGACGACGTCGCCGCGCTTGCTAACATCGGCCACCGAGAACGCGCGCCGCAGGTAGGGTTCGAGTCCGCCGGTGGTCTCGAGCATGACGAACTGCCCGGCGGTCACCTCGGCGTAGACGTCCGGGACTTCGAGGACGAGCGTGAAGTAGGGGAGCGGATGCGGCACGACTTCGACGACTCGGGCCACCGCATCGCGCGCAACGATCATCCGGAACGGAAACTCTAGCAGAGACCCTCGTGAGCCGACGCGCGCGCGCCGCCGACTGGATCCTGCCGCTGGTGCCGGCGCTGCTGGTCGGCGCCCACCTGACCGGGCTGCTCTTCTTCCTCAACCCGCACCTGCCGGTCTCGTGGCCGGCGCTGGTGCGCGGCAGCGCGTTCTACGGCGCGCTCTTCGCGCCGCCCTCGGTCGCGTTCCACCTCGTGCTCGCACGCCGGCGCCGGGTTCCGGTGGCTCGCCTGCTGCCGTGGACGCTGACCGCGGTGATCGCGGCCGGGGCGCTCGCCGACTGGGTGCACGCCTCGATCTACTCGTTCTTCCTGCCGCGCGGCATCGACGTGCAGCTGATCAAGACCGCGCTCTGGCTCACGTTCGGGGGCGTGCTCGCCTTCTACACCGCCCTGCTCCACACCATTCACCGCCGCCGCTACGGCGCGCGCAGCCGGCTCCTGCTCGCGCTGGTCACGCTCGGCACCGTCTACGCCATGTTCGACCGCCGCGCGAGCTTCCGCCCGCCCCCCGCCGGATCTCCGCGGCCGCTCGCGGTGGAGAGCGAGGCGGCGCCCCTCACCGTGGTCGTCGAGCTGCCGGGCGCGACCCTCGATGCGCTGCTGCCGCTCGCCGAACAGGGCAAGCTGCCGGCGGTCGCCGCGCTGCTCGACCACGGCGCCGCCGCGCGCCTCGCCGGCTTCGCGCCGGTCGAGACGACCGCCCTGGGGGCGAGCTGGGCGACCGCCAAGCTCCCCTTCGAGCACGGCCTGACCGGCGCGCGCGTGTTCACGTCCGGTGCGCTCGGCACTGCGGCGCTGCTGCGGCTGCTGCCGGTCGGGGTCGGCTTCGAGCGCTGGGGACTGGTCGGCGGCGGCGCGCGGCCGATCGGCGCCGCCGAGCGCACCGCGCTGCCGGTGTGGGAGATCCTGGCGCGCGCGGGCCGGCGCGTGGCGCTCGGGGGCTATCCCCCGGCGCTCGCCACCGAGGTCGAGACGCTCACGCCGGTCGCGGCGCCGCTGGCCCGGTTGCGCGCCGAGCAGGCGCTCGCCGAGAGCGGCTGGTCGCACCTCGCCGCCGCGCTCGCCGAGGACCGCCGGCTGGCCGCCGCGGTGCGGGCGCGCCTCGCGGGGGACGCTCCGCCCCAGGTCCTGTTCGTGCGCCTGGGGGGGCTCGAGACGGCGTCGCTCGCGACCTTCGGCGGCTTCCTGCGCGCGGAGTTCGAAGGCTCGCGCGCGGGCGAGTCGCGGCGCGCGGCCGACGCCCTGACCACCTATCTCGCCGGCCTCGACGCCGAGCTCGCCGCGCTCTGGGAGAGCCTGCCGCCGCCGCGCCTGCTGGTGGTCAGCTCGGCGTGGGGCGTCGCCGGACCCTCCGGCGTCACCCGCATCTGGCGCGAGCTCGGCGCCTCGCGGCGCACCGGCGGCACCCTCGGCGGCCCGCCGGACGGCGCCCTGCTGCTGCGCGGCGACGGCGTGCGCCTGGGCGTCCACCTGCCGGCGGCGCGCGTCCTCGACGTGGCGCCGACCCTGCTCTACGCGCTCGACCTGCCGCTCGCCCGCGACTTCGACGGGCGGGTCCTGGCCGAGGCGTTCGAGCCGGCGCTGCTGCAGCGCCGCGCGCTCGCCTTCGTGCCCAGCTACGAGGGCCTGCCCGCCAATCCGCTCAGCCGCGCGCCGGGCGCGCCATGAGCAGCTCGTAGAGCCGGATCAGCTCCTCCTCGGCGTGGAAGTGGATGCGGATGGTGCCGCCCTTGCCGCGGCGCTCGATCTCGACGCGCGTCTGCAGGCGCTGGGTGAGCCGCTCGGCCGCGGCGGCCGCGTTCGGCTCCGCCGGCGACTTGCGGCGCCGCTTGCCCGCGGCCCCGGCGGCGAGCGCCTCGAGCGCGCGCGCCGGCAGGCCCTGGCGCGCGGCGCGCTCGGCCAGCCGCTCGATCGCCGCCGGGTCCTCGAGCGCCAGCAGCGCGCGCGCCTGGCCGGCCGAGAGCTGCCCGGCGCGCAGCAGGTCGAGCACGGACGGCGGCAGCTTGAGCAGACGCAGCGTGTTCGAAACCGCGGCGCGGGTCTTGCCGACGCGCTCGGCGATCTCGTCGTGCGAGAGCGCGAAGCTCTCCGCCAGGGTCCGGTAGGCCTCGGCCTCTTCGACCGGGTTCAGGTCGGCGCGCTGGAGGTTCTCGACCAGGGCGAGCTCCAGCTGCTGGCGGTCGTCGCGCACCTGACGCACCACGACCGGCACCGAGGCGAGGCCCGCCCGCTGCGCCGCTCGCCACCGGCGCTCTCCCGCGATAATCGTGTAAGTGTTTGAGCCAGTTGAGGTTACAACGATCGGCTGGATCATGCCCTGGGCCCGGATCGAGGCCGCGAGCTCGTCGATGCCGGCGTCGTCGAAGCGACTCCGGGGCTGGAATCGGTTGGGGACCAGCTGCGCCAGGGGCACCGTCCGGACCCCCTCCCCGGGCTCCTGCCTGGGGGGCAACAGCGCCGAGAGACCGCGTCCGAGCCCTCGCTTCTTCTCGCTCATCGCTCTCTTCCCGCGAGCTCGCGCGCCAGGGCGAGGTAGGCCTCGGCACCGCGGCTCTTGATGTCGTATTGCAGGATGGGCCGGCCGTGGCTGGGGGCCTCGGCCAAGCGGACGTTGCGCGGCACCACCGTGCGGAAGACGGCGTCCCCGAAATGCGCGCGGACCTCGGCTTCGACGTCGCGCGTCAGCTTCATCCGGTCGTCGTACATGGTGAGCAGGATGCCGTCGATGCCGAGGCCGGCGTTGAGAGCGTCGGCGATCCGGCCCACCGTAGCGACGAGCTCGGACAGGCCCTCGAGCGCGAAGTACTCGCACTGGAGCGGCACCAGCACCGAGTCCGCGGCCACCAGGGCGAGCACCGTCAGGTGCCCGAGGGAGGGTGGGCAGTCGAGGAACACGACTTCGTAGCCACCGACCGCCGGGGCGAGTCGCTCCTCGAGCCTTCGTTCCCAGCCTGCGAGCCCGACGAATTCGACCTCGACGCCGACCAGGTCCCGTTCGGCGGGCAGCAGGTCGAGGTTCGGGAAGCCGCTGGGGCGGATCGCGGCCGCCGCGGCGACGTCCCCGGTCAGGACGTGGTAGAGGTGCGGCGGGCTGGCCTGGGCGCCGAGGCCCCGGGTGGCGTTGCCCTGCGGGTCGCAGTCGACCAGCAGCACGCGCCGGTCGAGCGCCGCGAGCGCGGCGGCGAGGTTGATCGCGGTGGTCGTCTTGCCGACTCCGCCTTTCTGGTTCGCGACCGCATAGATCGTGGTCATCGCTTCCCTCGGAGCCGGAACTCGCGCAGGAACCGGGCGCGGCTGCCGGCCAGCCGCTCGACACGCCCCGCCTCGAACTCGGCCGGTAGCTCGGGCGCCATCTCCCCGGACCAGGCCAGGAGGACCGCTCCCGGCGCCAGGCGCGCGGCGAGCGCGGACCAGACGGCGGGCTCGAGGCGCAGCGCCCGCACGGTGACGACCGAGACCTCGGCCGGGAGCTCGTCGAGGGCGCCGGGCGCGACTCTAGCACCCAGGATCCGCACCCCCACTCCGCCGCGACGCGCCGCAGCCGCGAGGAAGGCGCGCCGCCGTTCGCGCGGCTCGACCAGCGTGACCTCGAGATCGTCCCGGGCGGCGGCGAGCACCAGCCCCGGAAATCCAGCGCCCGAACCGAGGTCGAGCAGGCGGCGCGGACCCGAAGCCAGCCAGGGGAGGGCCGCGAGAGACTCGCCGAAGTGCCGCTCCGGGACCTCGTCGGCGGTCCCGGGGCCGATGAGGTCGACCCGGGGCGCCCACCGGCGCAGTTCTTCGAAGTGCGCCCAGTGCGCGTTCCGGGCCCGGGCTGCGAGTGCCCCGGCCGGTGCGATCCGGGCGAGCCGCGCCTCGAATTCCGGGCGGGAGAGGGGAGGGATCGCAGTCACGAGGCGCCATCCTAGCTCCCCGGCCCCTCGCACCCGGAACGTTTCACGCGGAACTTGACGGTGAAACAACCTCCCGCTAGTGTCCCGGGAAACCCGACGGTGAAACGCCATGCGCGAAACCTCCGAATTCGAACAGGGGCTCCTGGTCGGCCTGCTCATCGGCGAGGGTCACTTCGGCGGCGACGGCCGCCAGGCGCAGGTGACCCTGCGCATGCACACCGACCACGAGGCGCTCTTCCGCTGGCTGGTCGAGCGCTTCCCGGGCGGGCGGCTGTACGGCCCCTACCACCACGGGGGTCGCTCGTACTTCCAGTGGATGGCACGCGGTGAGTTCCTGCGCGAGCAGCTCGTGCCGCTGCTCGAGGCGCGCCTCACGCCCGAGCTGGACGCTCGCGCCTGGCGACGGTACCGCGAGATGGTGCGCCGCTACGGCCTGTCCTGACCGGTGCCGCCGGGCGCCGGGACGATGCGCAGGCGCTTGAGCAGCCCGGTGCCGACGCTCTCGGTCGAGATCCCCGGCCGGTCGGCGAGCTCGAGATGGACGATCCGCCGCTCCCCGGGATCGAGCGGGCCGAGCAGCTCCTCGCGCCCGCTCGCCAGCACGCGCTCGGCGCCGGCCCGCGCCTCGGCGCGCAGCTCCTGCTCGCGCTCCGCGCGCAGGCCGGCGCCCTCGAGCCGCACCCGGACGAGCTTGCCGGAGAGCTGGCGCGCGGCGCGCGGCAGCAGGTGCTCGAGGTGATCGAGGAAGGGGAGGCCGAGGGCGGGAAGCCGCCCTTCGTCGGGACCGGCGAGCTCGACCTCGAGCCGCTCGGGCGTGAGCCGCGCGCGCGCCACCAGGTCGAGGCCCGCGAGCCGGAGCAGCCGGCGCGCGGCCTCGGCCACCGCGAGCGCGCTCTCCTCGTCGGGCGCGTGCCAGGGCTCGGCCTCCGGCTCGTGCGCGTGCGGGCGGCGCGTCGGCGCGCGGCGGACATCTTGCTGCTGCGCCGCGTGGGGCTCACGCCGGCGGCCGGGCTCGGCGCCGCCGGCGTCGCGGCGCGGGGCGGGGGAGTGCGGTGGGCGCTCCTCGCGCGCGCGCGCGCGCGAGGAGCTGGCCTCTCCCGCCGCCTCCACCGCGGCGCTCGCCGCTGTCCCGGCCGGCCGGCGGGGGGCTTCGGGATCGACCTCGATCACCACCGGCCGCCGCACCTTGATGAACCCGTGCCGCTTCTCGCGCACGCGGTAGCCGAGCTCGCCCGGCTCGACGCCGTACCAGCGCGCCGCGGCGGCGAGCGCCTGGGTCAGGGTGTGTCCCCAGAAGAAGCGCCGTGCCCGCTCGCTCACGCCTTGCGCCCTCCCTTGGCCGGTGCCGGTACGGCGCCTTCGGGGTGATGGTCCTTGAACGAGTTGTAGAGCATCTGCTGGACGATCGACCAGAGGTTGTTGGTCAGCCAGTAGAGCACCAGCCCGGACGCGAACCAGAGCGAGAAGAAGGTGAAGACGACCGGCATCGCCTGGATGATCTTGCGCTGCACCGGGTCCGGGGGCGGCGGCGTCATGCGCTGCTGGACCACCTGGGAGACGCCCATCAGGATGGGCAGCACGAAGTAGGGGTCGTGCTCGGACAGGTCCTTGATCCAGCCGATCCACGGCGCGTTCCACAGCTCCACGGTGGTCGACAGCAGGGTGTAGAAGGCGAAGAAGATCGGCAGCTGGACCAGGATCGGCAGGCAGCCGCCGGCCGGGTTGGCGCCCTCCTGGCGGTAGAGCCCCATGATCTCCTCGTTCATCTGGCGCTGCGCCTCGGGATTGAACCGCCCCTGCTTGTCGCGCAGCTTGCCGCGCCACTTCTCGCGGATCGCCTGCATGCGCGGATTGAGCTTCTGCATCTTGCGCATCGACTTGAAGGCCGAGATCGAGAGCGGCAGCAGCGCGATCTTGAGGAACGTGGTGAGGAGGACGATCGACCAGCCGTAGTTCGCCACGAGATGAGCGTGGATCCACTGCAGCGCCCGCAGCATCGGCCGCGCGATCACGCCCAGCCATCCCCACTGGACGGTGCGCTCCAGACCCCAGGGCATGGCGGCCAGGCGGTCGTACTGCTTGGGGCCCCAGTACGAGGTCCCTGCGATGCGCCCGTTGGCGGCGGTGAGCACGAGGCGCAGGTCGCGCGGCAGCTTGGCGTCCTCGCGCCCGAGCTCGCCGTCGGCCGGGAAGGGCCGCGCCGAGAACGCGGTCGGCGCGTCGGTGGGCTCGAGCAGTTGCGGCTCCAGGCGCGCCTCGGCCACGCCCTGCTCCGGGACCAGGACGGACAGGAAGTAGGCGTCCTCGAGACCGATCCACTCCAGGGCGCCGCCGGCCAGGCGCTGGGTCTCCTCGGCGGCGCGCGCGTCGAGCACCTCGACCTCGCCGGCCGTCGCCCACACCGCGCTGCGCCGCTTCTGGCGGTTGTCGAGATCCGCGCGCGTGAAGGCGCGCAGGCCGGGGCCGACGAGCAGTCCGAAGCCCCCGGCGTCCGCCTCGACGACGAAATCCAGACGGCCGTCGCCGTGCAGGAGGAAGCGCTTGTAGGAGGCGCCGAGCGCTCCCCGGTAGCGGAACACGAGCTCCTCGCCGCCGGTGGTCGCGCTCCGGGTCGGCTCGTAGAGCGCGGCCTCGAACGGCGCCGCGGCTCCGTCCGCGCCGAGCAGCGCGAACGGATAGGGCGGCGCCGGGCGCGGGCGCACGAGCTCGAGCGGCTCGCCGCTGTCGGCGGTCTTGCCCTTGACCACCAGCGACACGAGCTGGGCGCCCCGGTTGGTGAACTCGGCGCGCAGCTCGGCGTTCTCGAGCACGATCCGGGACTCGGCCGCCGCCTCGACCGGCTCGGCGGGCAGGTCGCGCGCGGCGGTCGCGGCGGGAGCCGCCGCCGGCGCCGCTTCCGGGGTCACGGCGGTGCCCGGCGCGGGCGCGCCGGGACCTGCGGGGCTCGCCGGCGCGGGCAGCGGGGGCCGCTGCGGCTCGGGCGGCGGAACCAGGTACTGCCAGAGCAGCAGCACGCCCATCGAGAGCAGCGCGGCGAACAGGAGGCGTCGGTTGTCCAAGGGTTCGAGTCCTTCCTGATGCGGCTAGGGCAGGTCGATGCCGCCCAGGCCGAACGGCTGACAGCGCGCCAGTCGCGCCAGGGCGCGCCCGCTGCCCCGCCAGGCGCCGTAGCGCAGCACCGCGAGCCGGGCATACTCCGAGCAGGTGGGCGAGAAACGGCAGGCGTCGGGCAGCAGCGGCGAGAGGCGCCGCTTGTAGAGCTCGAGCAACGCCACCAGCGCCCGGCTCATCGGGAGCCGCCGCGCGGCAGCCCGGCGAGCAGGCGGTCGAGCTCGGCGCGGAACTCGGCGAACGCCGCCGCACGCGCTCCGGGCTTGAAATGGACGACGAGGTCGAAGGCGGGCAACGCGGCGCGGCGCGGGCTGCGACGGAAGCACTCGCGCGTCCAGCGCTTCAGGCGGTGGCGGGCCACCGCGTCGCCGACCTTGCGGCTGGCGGTGATCCCCAGGCGCGGGCAGCCTTCTTCGTTGGGCAGGAAGTGGAGCGTCACCAGGGCCCCCTGACGGCGGGCGCCGGACCGATAGCAGCGCTGGTAATCGGAACCCCGACGGAGCGTCTCCCGTCGCGGCAGGCTCTCGCCCGGGGCACGCGCGGCCGAGAGCACGGCGCTCAGACGGTCAGGCGCTTGCGCCCCTTGCGGCGGCGGCGAGAGAGGACCTTGCGGCCGTTCTTGGTGCTCATCCGTTCACGGAAGCCGTGGGTCTTCTTGCGCCGGCGATTGTTCGGCTGGAACGTGCGCTTCACTTGGGACCGCCTTCCTTCGGTAATTCTTCAGTCGGGACGCGCTCGGCCGGAGATCGTCGGTCCTCCGCCGCAGGGTCGCGCATTCTATCCGGAGCCCCGGGCTCCGGTCAAAGCATCGAGAACTTGGCGGAGAGGGTGGGATTCGAACCCACGGTACCCTTGCAGGTACAACGGTTTTCGAGACCGCCCCGATCGACCACTCCGGCACCTCTCCGGTCTCCTGCCAAGACGTCTGGCGGAGAGGGTGGGATTCGAACCCACGATACGGTTACCCGTATACACGCTCTCCAGGCGTGCCCCTTCGGCCGCTCGGGCACCTCTCCGCGCATTTCGCTCCTCTCAAAGATCCGCGGCGTCACCTCGCCGGAGCCCGGCGAAGAACGCCCTGAGCAGCCCTGCGCTCGCCTCGCCGCGCACGCCCGCGACCACCTCGACCCGGTGGTTGAGCCGCGGATCGCGCACGAGATCGCCGAGCGAGCCGCAGAACCCCGCCTTCGGGTCGCAGGCGCCGAACACCAGCCGCGCCACGCGCGCCAGCACGATCGCGCCCGCGCACATCGCGCACGGCTCGAGCGTGACGTAGAGGCTCGCGCCTTCGAGTCTCCAGCTCCCGACCGCGCGCGCCGCCTCGCGCAGGGCGAGCACCTCGGCGTGCGCGAGCGGATCCTGGTCGGTCTCGCGCCGGTTGTGACCCCGGCCGAGGAGACTCCCGTCGGCGCCCACCACCACGGCACCCACCGGCACCTCGCCGAGCTCCGCGGCCCTGCGCGCGAGCGCGAGGGCCTCGTCCATGTAGCGCTCGTCTTCGGCCCCGGTCGGGCGCGCGCCGCTCAAACCGGGTGATTCTAGACCAGCCCGGCGGCGCCGCGCACCTCGCGCCTTTACGAGAGGACCCTCCGGCGCGTACCATCGCTCGACGCGCGGACCGGCGCGGCGAAGGGTTCGGGTCCTGTGCACCGGACGGTTCCGAACCTCGTCAGGCCCGGAAGGGAGCAGCGATCAGGTCCTCGTTCCGGGTGCCGCAGGGGTGCCGGAACCCTTCGCCGCCCCGGTCCGCGCGCCGGATCCCCATGGCCTACCAGGTTCTCGCCCGCAAGTGGCGGCCCCAGGAGTTTCGCGCCCTGATCGGCCAGCAGCCGGTGGTGACCGCCCTCTCCAACGCGCTCGCGGAGGGACGGATCGCGCAGGCCTACCTGTTCTCGGGCATCCGCGGCGTCGGCAAGACCACCGTCGCGCGCGTCTTCGCCAAGGCCCTGAACTGCGAGCTCGGACCCGAGCAGGGCCCGTGCAACGCGTGCGCGACCTGCCGCGAGATCTCGGCAGGCGCCGACCTCGACGTGCTCGAGATCGACGCCGCCACCTATTCCAAGGTGGAGCAGGTGCGCGAGCTCGCCGAGAGCCTGAAGTACGGGCCGACCCGCGACCGCTACAAGGTGGTCGTCCTCGACGAGGTCCACCGCCTCTCCCGCCAGGCCTTCGACGCCCTGCTCAAGATCATCGAGGAGCCGCCGCCGCGCCTGGTCTTCATCTTCGCCACCACCGAGATCGACGCCGTCCCGGCGACCATCCTGTCGCGCTGCCAGGAGTATCACTTCCGGCGCGTGCCGGCGCCGGAGGTGGCGGCGCACCTGGCCGAGATCTGCCGCGCGGAGGGCATCGCGGCCTCGCCGCGCGCGCTGCGCCTGCTGGCGCGCGCCGGCGAGGGCAGCGTGCGCGACGCGGTGGCGCTGCTCGACCAGCTGGCCACGTTCGGCAAGGGCCGGGTCGAGGAGGAGGAGGCCGCGCGCCTGGTCGGCGGCCTCGACCTGGCGCTGTTCGCGCGCCTGCTCGACGCCATCCTCGCCGGCGACTCACCGGCCGTGGCGCTGCTCGCGCGCGAGGTCGAGGCCGCGGGCTGGGATCCGCGCCAGGTCTACGCCCACTTCCTCGCCTTCTGCCGCGACGCGCTCCACCTCGCGCTGGGCGGCGAGGCCGCCACGCTGGATCTGCCCGAGGAGGAGACGCGCGCGCTCGCCGAGTGCGCCGGCCGGGCCGGCTACGAGAACCTCCTGCGCCTGCTCCACCACTTGCTCGCCAGCGAGTCGACGGTGCGCAGGAGCGACGCCGGCGCGCTCGCCCTCGAGCTCGCCTGGCTGCGCGCCGCGGAGCTGCCGCGCCTGGTCGCGCTCGAGCGCGTGCTCGCGGGGCTGGCTCCGGCTGCTTCGGGCACGGTTCCGCCGGCGCCGCCGGCGCGCGCCGTGCCCGCTGGGAGCGGAGCGGCGAGCGCCCGGCCGCCGGCCGCGGCGAGCGCAGCCGCGCCCGGCCCGCCCGTGCCCTCGGCCGCCGCCGCGCCGCCGGCGCCGGCGGCCGAACCGGGTCGCGCCGAGGCGCCGGCGCCGGCGTCGTCGCCCGGCCTCGCGCGCTTCCACGAGGAGCTCTCGGCGCGCCGCCCGATGCTCGCCGCGCACCTGGCGCGGGCGCGCTACGCGTGGACGGACGGGGAGCTCTCGATCGCGCTCGCCGCGAGCGAGGAACAGGCCGTGCGGCAGCTCGCGCGCGCCGCCAATCGCGAGCTGCTCGACGCCGCGGTGGTCGCCGCCTTCGGCGCGGGCGCGCGCTGGCAGCTGCTCACCGAACCGGCCGCGCCCGGGCCGGCGCAGCCTTCGGCGCCGGACGCCGCGGCGGCGGCACGCCGCGCCCAAGATGAGCGGGAACGGGCCGCCGCCGATCCCGCCGTGCAGGCCGTGCTCGACATCTTCAGCGGCACGATCGCGAGCGTCGAGCCGCCCGGCGCCCCCGCCAAGGAGCCCGAATGAACATCCAGAAGCTGATGCGCCAGGCCCAGCAGATGCAGGAGCGCGTCCAGCGCGAGATGGCGGAGCTCGAGGTCGAGGCCGCCGCCGGCGGCGGCATGGTGACGGTCCGGATGAACGGCCACAAGCACCTGCTCTCGGTCGCGATCGAGCGCGAGGTGATGGACCCCGAAGACCCGGGCATGCTCGCCGACCTCGTGCTGGCGGCGGTCAACGAGGCCGCGCGCAAGGTCGACGAGGCGCTGTCGAGCCGGCTCGGGGGCGCCGCCGGCGGCCTGCCCGGCTTCGGCTGAGCGCCGCGCCATGGCCGGTCCGCTCCAGCGCCTCGTCGCCGAGCTCGCGCGTCTGCCCGGCATCGGGCCCAAGACGGCGGCGAGGCTCGCCCACCACCTGCTGCGCGTGTCCGCCGACCAGGCGCGCGAGCTCGCCGCCGCGATCCTCGAGGTCAAGGAGAAGCTCTTCCACTGCTCGGTGTGCAACGCCATCACCGCGATCGACCCCTGCGAGATCTGCTCCGATCCGCGCCGGGACCGCACGCGCATCTGCGTGGTCGAGGAGCCCTTCAACATCCAGCCCCTGGAGCGTACCGGCGAGTACCACGGCCTCTACCACGTCCTGCTCGGCGCGCTCTCGCCCCAGCGCGGCATCGGCCCCGAGGAGCTCGCGGTCGAGGGCCTGTTCGCGCGCCTGGACGGCGTCGAGGAGGTCGTGCTCGCCACCAACCCGAACGTCGAGGGCGAGGCGACCGCGCTCTATCTGGCGCGCCGCCTCGCCGGGCGCGTGCCGCGCCTGACGCGGCTCGCCTTCGGCATGCCGGTGGGCGGCGACATCGAGTACACCGACGAGGTCACGCTCGGCCGCTCGCTCGCCGGCCGCCAGGAGATCGGTTGAGGCGCGGCGCATGAACGGGCTCGAGCGCGGCGACCTGCCGCCCGAGATCGTGACGCCGCCGCCCGGGCCGCGCAGCCGCGCGCTCGCGGCGCGCCTGGCGCGCGCCGAGGCGCCCGGCATCAACACCCTCGGCCCCGATGACCTGCCCACCGTGGTCTGGCACGAGGCGCTCGGCGCCAACGTCCTCGACGTCGATGGCAACCGCTTCGTCGACCTGACCTCGGGCTTCGGCGTCGCCGCGGTGGGACACCGGCATCCGCGCGTGGTGGCGGCGGTCGGCGCGCAGGCGGCGCGGCTGCTGCACGGCCTGGCCGACGCCGCCGCCCACCCGGCGCGGATCGAGCTCGCCGAGCGGCTCGCCGCGCTGGCGCCGGTCGACGACGCGCGCGTCCATTTCGCGGTGTCCGGCGCCGACGCGGTCGAGATCGCGCTCAAGACCGCGGTCGCGGCGACCGGTCGCGCGCGCGTGCTCGCCTTCGAGCCGGCCTATCACGGGGTCTCCCTGGGCGCCCTCGCCGCCAGCTCGCGTCCCGAGTTCCGCGCCCCGTTCGCCGCGCACCTCCACGCCCACGTCACGCGCCTCGCCTTCGGCGCCGACCCGGCCGCCGTGGACCGCGCGCTCGCCGCGGCGCCCTTCGCCGCGGTGCTGGTCGAGCCGGTGGTCGGCCGCGAGGGCGTGCTCGTGCCCCCGGCGGGCTGGCTCGCCGCCGTGGCCGCGGCCGCCCGCCGGCACGGCGCGCTGCTGGTCGCCGACGAGATCTTCACCGGTTTCGGGCGCACCGGCCGCTGGTTCGCGGTGGAGCGCGACGGCGTGCGCCCGGACCTGCTGTGCTGCGGCAAGGCGCTCGGCGGCGGCCTGCCGATCGGCGCGGTGCTCGGCACGCGCCGGGCCATGGAGGTCTGGCGCGCGGGCGGCGAGGCCCTCCACACCGGCACCTTCGTCGCCCATCCGCTGGCCTGCGCCGCCGCGCTCGCCACCCTCGACGTGCTCGCGGACGAGCAGTTGGTGACGCGCGCCGCCGCGCTCGGGCTACGCCTGGGCGAGGCGCTCGCGCGCGCCGTCGCGGGAGCGTGCGCCGTGCGCGGCGTGGGGGCGTTGTGGGGCCTCGAGTTCGCCTCGGCCGCCGCCGCCCGGCAGGCCGCCGCCGCGGCGCGCGCGGCGGGTGTGCTGGTGCTCGCCGGGGGCGCCGCGGGACGCGTCGTCCAGGTGGCGCCGCCGCTGGTCATCGCGGAGCTCCAGCTCGAGCGCGCGCTCGCGGTTCTCGCCGCGGCGTGCGCAGCGCCGGCGCAGAGGCCCGGATGACGGAGCGCGCGCGCAAGATCGCCTTCATCGGCTCGCACGGGGTCGGCAAGACCACGCTCTGCTACGGCCTCGCCGCCCGCCTCAAGCGCTCCGACGTCGCGCTCGAGATCGTCCACGAGGTGGCGCGCCGCTCGCCGCTTCCGATCAACCGCGAGACCACGGTGCCGGCGCAGCGCTGGATCCTGCTCACCCAGATCGCCGAGGAGCTGGTCGCCTCGCAGCGCTGTCCGGTCGTCCTGTGCGACCGCAGCGTGCTCGACAACTACGTCTACCTGCTGCTCGCCGCCGGCCCCGACCCGGTGGTCGCGCCGCTCGTCGAACGGTGGCTCCCGACCTACGACCTGCTCGTGCGGGTGCCGATCCTCGGCAACCCGTCGGCCGACGGCGTGCGCGCCGCCGACCCGGCCTTCCAGCGCGCGGTCGACGACCTGCTCGGGCGCGAGATCGCGCGCCGGGGCCTCGCCGTGCTCGAGCTCGACCCGCTGGCCTCGGACGGCTGGCTCGACGTGGTCGCCGCCGCCTGCCGGCCGCTGGTCGCGCCCGCCCAGCTCGATCTGCTCTAGCGGCGCCCGGGACGGGTGCGCGCCGGGCGCCCTCCGGCGGGCGGCCGGGACGCCGGGCGGCGCGGCGCGCGCGCCGCGGCGACCGGCAAGGCCGGCGCGAGGGGCGCGAGCGGCGGGTCGCCCTCGTAGATCACGCGCTCCAGGAACAGACCCGAGGGGGGCGCGGTCGCCTCGGCGGGCCGGAAGCGCCCGCCGCCGGTCCGCCCCGCGAGCAGGTCCACGAGGCCGGCGCCGTCGAGCTCGCCCGCGCCCACCGCCACGAGCGCTCCGACCAGGCGGCGCACCATCTTCCACAGGAAGTGGGAGGCCGCGATGCGCACCAGCACGAGGTCGCCGCTCTCGCCCACCTCCGCGCGCTCGACCACCACCAGCGTCGAGGTCTGCTCCTCGGCGCGCTCGCAGAACGCCGCGAAGTCGTGGCGCCCGGCGAGCTGCGCCGCCGCCGAGGCCATCGCCGGCGCGTCGAGCGGACGCCGCACCCACCAGACGAAGCGCTTGCCGAGCGCGGTCCGCCGGCGACAGACCTGGTAGAGATAGCTGCGCAGGATCGCCTGGTGGCGGGCGTGGAAGCGCTCGGGCGCGGGCGACAGGTCGAGCAGATGGACGTCCGCGGGCAGGCTCTCGTTGACCTCGGCCGCGAGCTCCTCGAGATCGCGCAGCGCAGCGGCGGTGCGCAGGTGGGCGACCTGCTCGAGCGCGTGCACGCCCGCGTCGGTGCGCCCGGCCCCGCCCAGCTCGACGCGCGCTCCGATCCGCGCCTCGAGCGCGCGCCGCAGCTCGCCCGCCACCGTGCGCGCGTTCTTCTGCTCCTGCCAGCCCCGGTAGCGGGTGCCTTCGTACTCGAGGGTGAGCCGGTAGGTGGGCATGGCGTCGGCGGCGCGATCTTGGCACGCCCGGGGGCCCGCCGGGCGCCGGTTTCGGGCTACACTTGCCTCGCCTTGTCGATCGCCGACCGGCTGGCCCAGGCGCCGCTCTTCTCGCATTTCCACCGCCCGCAGCTCGACGAGCTCGCGGCGCTGGTCGAAGAGCGCCGGATCCCGGGCGAGAGCTTCGTGCTGCGCCAGGGCGACACCTCCGCCGAGGCCTTCCTGATCGAGCGCGGCGGCGTGCGCATCCAGCGCTCGACGCCCTACGGGATCTACGCACTCGCCGTGCTCGCCACCGGCGACCTGTTCGGCGAGGCGAGCTTCGTCGACTCCTCGGCCCGCTCCGGCGACGCCTGGGCGAGCTCCGAGAGCCTGCTGCTCGCCTTCGATCCGGCGCGGCTCGGGCCCCACCTCGACGACGACCCCAAGCTCGCCACCGCCTTCTACTGGACCTGCTGGCGCAGCCTGTCGACCAAGCTGCGCCGCACCAACGACAAGCTCACCCGCTTCTTCGCGCACGCGCCGGGCGAGACGCGTCGCGCCGCGGCCGACGACAAGGTGCCCTCGGGCGGGTTCCGCGTCGACCTGCGCACCAAGCGCGACCTGTTCTCCGAGCAGCTGCTCTCCTCGCTCGAGATCAACCTGCTCTCGACGCTCTCCAAGGAACGGCAACTCCACCCCGGCGAGGTGCTGTTCCGGGAAGGCGACCCCGGCGACGCGATGTACGTCGTGCTCGAGGGGCGCGTGCGCATCAGCAAGCACATCCCGGGCGCGGGCGAGGAGGCCCTCGCCATCCTCGAGCGCGGCGACTACTTCGGAGAGATGGCGTTGATCGACCGCCAGCCGCGCTCGGCCGAGGCCAAGGCCCACGACGGCGACGCGGTCGTGCTCTCGATCCCGAAGATGGTGGTCGGCCAGCTCCTCGACATGCACAAGGTCTCGTCGGTGCGGCTGCTGCGCATCCTGTGCGGCCTGGTCGCCGGCCGCCTGCGCGAGATCGACGACAAGCTGGTCGGCTGGTACATCCTGGCCGGCGGCGACGTCCCCGAGGTGCGCTAGGAGGCTTCGGGCGGCACCAGCAGCTTGCGCGCGGCGCCGGTCAGCGGCAGGGCGGCGAGCTCGGCGCGCGTGAACCATCCGGCCGCGTCCCCCTCCGCCACCGCCGCCGCCTGCCAGCGCGCCGCCCTCGCCTCGAGCTCGATCTCCCGGAAGGTGATGCCGTGGCGCAGCCGTGCAACCGGCGCAGACAGGCGCCAGTTGCCTCCGAAGCGCGCCGCGAAAGCCGCCTCGGCGGCACGCCGGCCCGCAGCCTCCACCGTGGGCGGTTCCCAGAGCCCCGGCATCACCGCTTCGCTCTCCGCGCGGCGGACCAACCAGACCCGCCCCCCGGCGCCCTCGACCAGCGCCGCGACCTGGCGCACGCGGCGCGGCGCGCGCCGCGTGCGCGGCGGCGGGTAGGCCTCGGCGGCGCCGCTCTCGGCGCCGCGGCAGCCCGCGGCGAGCGGGCACGCCGCACAGCGCGGCGCGCGCGGCGTGCACACCCGCGCTCCGAGCTCCATCAGGGCCTGGTTGGAGTCGCCCGCGCGGCGCGGGTCGACCAGCTCCCCGGCGGCGGCGAGCAGGCGACGGCGGGTCTCCCGCCGCGCGGGATCCTGCGCCAGGGCGAGCCGGCGCGCGACCACGCGCGCGACGTTGCCGTCGAGCACCGGCACCGCCTCGCCGAAGGCGATGGAAGCCACGGCGGCCGCCGTGTAGGGGCCGATGCCCGGCAGCCGCTCGAGCTCGGCGGCGGTGGTGGGCATGCGCCCGCCGGCCGCGGCCACGGCCCGCGCGCCGGCGTGGAGCTGGCGCACGCGCCGGTAGTAGCCCAGGCCCGACCAGAGCGCGAGCGCCTCGTCGAGCGGCGCCGCGGCGAGCGCCGAAGGGCTCGGGAATCGAGCCAGGAAGCGCTCGAAGTAGGGAATCGCCGTCTGGGCCCGGGTCTGCTGGAGCATCACCTCGGAGACCCAGACCGCCCACGGCTCGCGCGTGCGCCGCCAGGGCAGGTCGCGGCGGTGGGCGTCGTACCAGGCGAGCAGCTCGGCGCGCGCGTCCACGGCGCCGCAGTCTACAAATCAGGCGCCGGACCGGCCAGGTTGGCCCCCGCCGCCAATTCGGCGGCTCCCGCGCGACCCCTCGGAAAAGGCGACGGCCCCGTAGCATCGAGCTCGGGGCCGTCGAGAAAACAGTCTGAGGGGGGCTCCTGTTGGGATTGGCTTAAGTGGCTCTACCCCTGTATCTTAGGGGAAGGTGGCTAGCGTTCAGGAGAGGGTGGGACCCTCGCGGGTCCCGAACTTCAGGCGGGACAGAGTTCGGATTGCGGAACCGCCCCTCGGACCGTGTGTCAATCAACCTGCCTGCACCTGCAGCAACCCTTGTGCCAACCGCCTCATTCCCGCGCCCCCCGGGCGCCCTCCGGGCGCGCTATCGTTGCGGGCTCCGGAGCTGCCGTGCGCCGTCCCCTGCTGATCCTCGCCGTCCTCACCCTCCTGGGCACCCTGTTGGCCGGCGCCGGCCTCTGGCTCGCCCGGCGCGGCGGCGGCCCCTCCCTGCTCGGCGGCGATCGGCTGCTCACCCTGGTGCTCGACGGCCCGCTCGAGGACTACGCCGAGCAGGTGCCCTTCACCTGGCCGGGCGAGCGCCCGGCGCCGACCCTCGCCGCGCTCTGGCGCGGCTTTGCCGCGGCGCGCAGCGACGCCTCGGTCAAGGGCGTGGCGCTGCGCATCGTCGACGCCGACTTCGGCTTCGCCAAGGCCGCCGAGCTCCGGCGCCAGATCGCCGCCACCGCCGCCGCCGGCAAGCTCGTCGCCTGCTACCTGGACACCGCCGGCGAGGGCGGCAACGGCACCCTCGAGTACTTCGTGGCCTCGGCCTGCCCGTCCGTCGCGCTCGCCCCGGCCGGTGAGCTCAACCTGCTCGGCCTCTGGTCCGACGCCCTGTTCGTGCGCGGCTCGCTCGACAAGCTCCGCGTCGAACCGTCGTTCCTGACCGCCGGCAAGTACAAGAGCGCGGCCGAGATCTTCACCGAGCGCGCCCACTCGCCGGCGGCGCGCGAGGCGCTCGTCGCCGTCCTCGACGGCTACTTCCGCCAGCTCCTCGCCGGCATCGCCGAGGACCGCGAGCTCGAGCGCGACGCCGTCGCGGCGCTGATCGACCGCGCGCCGCTCTCCGCCGACGACGCGCGCGCCGCGGGGCTCGTCGACGCGCTCGAGTACCCGGACCAGTTCGAGTCCCGTCTCGAGCAGCTCGCCGGCGGCGAGCTCGCGCGCGAGGACCTGCTCGACTACGCCCGCCGCCGCGCCGCTCCGGCGCGCGGCGGTCGCCGCATCGCCGTCCTGTTCGCGCGCGGCACGCTCGTGCGCGGCGCCAGCGGTTTCGACCCCTGGAGCGGCGAGAGCTTCGTCGGCGCCGAGAGCCTGTCCGAGCAGCTGCGCGAGCTCGCCGAGGACGACGCCGTCGCGGCGGTCGTGCTGCGCGTCGACAGCCCGGGCGGCTCGGCGCTCGCTTCCGACCTCGTCCAGCGCCGGCTCGAGCTCACCGTCGCCGCCAAGCCGGTGGTGGTGTCGATGTCCGACGTGGCCGCCTCCGGCGGCTACTACATCGCGGCGCGCGCCTCGCGCATCGTGGCCGAACCCGGCACCCTGACCGGCTCGATCGGCGTCGTCACCGGCAAGCTCGCCACCGGACGCTTCCAGGAGGAGACCCTCGGCGCCACCCACGACGTGCTCGCGCGCGGCGCGCACGCCGGGCTGTACTCGACGCTGCGTCCGTTCGACGAGGCCGAGCGCGAGCTCGTCGCGCGCCGCGTCGACGACGTCTACCAGCGCTTCGTGGGTCACGTCGCGGCGGGCCGGAAGCTGACGCGCGAGCGCGTCCACGAGCTCGGCCAGGGCCGGGTGTGGACCGGCGAGGACGCGCTCGCCGTCGGCCTGGTCGACGAGCTGGGCGGGCTCGACGCCGCGGTCGCGGCGGCGCGCGCCGCCGCGGGTCTCGGCGCGGGCGAGGGCCGGCTCGAGCTGCTGCCGCGTCCGCGCACCTTCCTGGACTGGCTCGGCGCCGCGCCGCCGCCGCCCTTCTCGGCCGAGCTGGTCGCCCTCGCCCGCCAACTCGGCCCGGAGCGCCCGGCGTTCGCGCTCGAGCTCCCGCCCGGACTCGTGCGCCTGGCGCGTCCGTTCTAGACTGGCTCCCGGCTGCTCCCCCCGCGATGACCGCCCGCCCGACCTGGGAACTCCTGTCCGATCGCCTGCGCTTCGCGCTCTCGCCCGAAGAGCACGCGACCTGGATCGCGCCGCTCAAGGTCAAGCGCGAGAGCGCCGACGCGCTCGTCCTCGCGGCGCCCAACGCGCGCTTCGTGCACACCATCGAGGAGAACTACCGCGCCGCCATCGACCGCGAAGCCGCGGCGCTGCGCGACGAGCTCTTCCAGGTGCTGCTCACCGCCGAGGACGCCGACGATCCGCCCGCGCCCGAGCCGGACTCGAGCGCGCGCCTGAATCCCAAGTACTCCTTCGACACCTTCGTGGTCGGCGCCTCCAACCAGTTCGCCCACGCCGCCGCGCGCGCGGTCGCCGAGAGCCCCGCCCACAGCTACAACCCGCTCTTCCTCTACGGCGGCGTCGGTCTGGGCAAGACCCACCTGCTGCACGCCATCGGGCACCGCATCCGCTCCCGCCACCCCGAGCTCAAGATCCAGTACCTGACCGCCGAGCAGTTCGTCAACCAGCTCATCAACTCGATCCGCTTCAAGTCCACGCACTTCTTCCGCGAGCGCTACCGCTCGATCGACGTGCTGCTGGTCGACGACATCCAGTTCCTGGCCAACAAGGAGCGCACGCAGGAGGAGTTCTTCCACACCTTCAACGCGCTCTACACCAGCCAGAAGCAGATCATCCTCACCTCCGATTCCTCGCCGCGCAACATCCCCTCGATCGAGGAGCGCCTGCGCTCGCGCTTCGAGTGGGGCCTGATCGCCGACATCCAGCCCCCGGACCTCGAGACCAAGGTCGCGATCCTGCGCCGCAAGGCGGATCTCGACCAGCTCGACCTGCCCGACGACGTCGCGCTGTTCATCGCCAACCAGGTCCGTTCCAACGTGCGCGAGCTCGAGGGCCTGCTGACCCGCGTCGCCGCTTTCACCTCGCTCACCGGCCGCGCTCTCTCGCTCGAGCTCGCGCGCGAGACGCTGCGCGACATCCTGCCCGGCGAGGGGCGTCCGCCTTCTGCCGCCGAGATCATCAAGTTCGTGGCGCGGCACTACGGCCTCAAGGTGGGCGAGATCAAGTCGAAGTCGAACTCGAAACAGATCGCCTTTCCGCGCCAGGTCGCGATGTACCTCTGCAAGGAGCTCACCGACCTGTCCTTCCCCGAGATCGGGCGCCAGTTCAACGACAAGCACCACTCCACGGTCATGTACTCGGTCGAGAAGATCCGCAACCAGCGCACGAGCGACGCCGAGCTGGCGCGCACTCTCGAGGCGATGACCAAGCATCTGAGCTGACGCCCGGGCGGCGGAAATGCTGCGGAGCGCGGCCCGACTCCGCCCGTTTTCCGCACTCGCGACCACGCACGTCCACAGTGCTTATCCTCATTCTTCGGACGGCTCCGGGCCCGTCTGGACGGGCCTCCGGGCGTTTTCCGCTCGCTCCACAGGACAGTCAGTACTACGACTGCTGTGTGCTATGTTCTTCTCCCTTAGACGTCTGCCGAGGGTTCGAGCATGGAAATCCGCCTGAAGCGAGAGCAGCTGCTGGCCGAGCTGGTTCCGATGCAGGGCATCGTGGAGCGCAGGACGACGATCCCGGTTCTCTCGCATCTGCTCATCGCGGCGCGGGACGGGCGCATGCACCTGGCGGCGACCGATCTCGACGTGTCGTTGACCAGTTCGCTCGACGCACGGGTCACGGGCGAGTGGGCGCTCGCGGTGCAGGCGCGCAAGCTGATGGAGATCGTACGCGCGCTGGTGGCCGACGAGATCACGCTCAGCGCCGAGGACGAAAAGGCGCTGCGCATCGTCGGCGGTCGCTCGCGCTTCCGCATCCACGGGCTCTCGCCGGCCGACTTCCCGACCCTGCCACGGGTGGAGGGAAAGCCGGCGCTCGAGCTGCCGCTGGCGGCGTTCCGTCGCATGATCGGCAAGGTCCTCTTCGCGGTGTCGTCGGAGGAGTCCCGGTTCCAGCTCTCCGGCGCGCTGCTCAAGCTCAAGGGCAAGCGCGCGGAGATGATCGCCACCGACGGGCACCGGCTGGCGCTGATCGATGCCGCGCTGCCGCAGGCGGCGAGCGGCGAGGAGGCGGTGCTGGTGCCGCGCAAGGCGCTGCACGAGCTGCTCCGGCTCGAGGGCGGGGGCACGCTCGAGTTCCGGCGCGGCGAGCACCACCTGGCGTTCCGCGCCGGCGAACGGGAGATGATCTGCCGCATCCTCGAGGGCAGCTTCCCGGACTACGAGCGCGTCATCGCGCGCAACCACGACAAGAAGGTGATCTGCGACCGGCGCACGCTCTCGGAAGCGGTGCAGCGCGTGGCGCTGGTCACCGGCGAGCGCAACCGCGGCGTCCGGCTGGAGTTCGCCGCGGGGGAGATCACCGTGGCGGCCGCCAACCCGGACCTGGGCGAGGCGAGCGAGACGCTGGCCAGCGAGTACTCGGGCCCGGGGCTCAAGATCGGCCTCAACCCGGACTACCTCGCGCAGTTCCTGCAGGCGGTCGAGACCGAGAAGGTCGTGCTCGAGCTCAAGGACGAGAACAGTCAGTGCGTCGGGCAGCCGGTGCGGGCCGAAGGCGCCGAGGGCCCCGACGAGCGCTACCTGTGCGTGATCATGCCGATGCGGATCTGACGATCCGCCGCGCGTGAGCCTGCCGATCCTCGTCCGTCTCCGTCTCCACGACTTCCGCTGCTTCGCGCGGCTCGACTGGCGCCCGCCGGGCGGCCGCCTGGTGCTGGTCGGAGCCAACGGCACGGGCAAGACGACGCTGCTCGAAGCGGTCTACCTGGCCGCGACGACGCGCAGCTTCCGGGCGCCGCGCCCGGCGGCATGTGTGCGCCGCGGCACGGCGGGGTTCTCGGTGGTGGCCGAGGTCGGCGAGCGGCCGCGCCGCGAGCTGGCGGTGGCGTGGAGCTCGGCCGGGCGGACCCGCACGCTCGACGGCAAGGAGACGCCGCTGGTGGAGCACCTGGCGGCGCTGCCGGTGCTGGCCTGGAGTCGCGGCGAGGCGGAGCTGGTCGCGGGCGGACCGGCGGCGCGCCGGAGCTTCCTCGACCGCGGGCTCGTACACGTGCGCCCGGCGGTGCTCGAGGACCTGGCGCGCTACCGGCGCGCGCTGGCCGAGAAGCGGGCTCTGCTGGCACGGCGGGACGAGCGCGGGCTCGAGGCGTGGAACGCGCTGCTGGCGCGGCACGGCGCCGCCCTCGGCGCGGCGCGCGCACGGCTCGCCGAGGAGGTCGGGCACGAGCTGGCCGAGCTGGCGCGCCGGCACGCGCCCGAGCTCTCGCCGCTCGCGCTGCGCTATCGGCCGGCGGCGCCGGCGACCCTGGCCGGCGAGGCCGAGCTGGCGCGCGCGCTCGAGGCCGCGCGCGGCGAAGAGCTCGCGCGCCGCTCGCCTCTGGTCGGCCCGCACCGGGACGAAGTCGAGCTGGAGTGGGCCGGCGTACCGGTGCGCGGCGCGGTCTCCGCGGGCGAGGCGAAGGCGCTCGGCCTGCTCCTGGTCGCGGCGCTGGCGCGGCGCCTCGCGCGGGCGGAGCGCGAGCCGACGTTGCTGCTCGACGACGCCGACGCCGAGCTCGACGCGGCGCGCGTGGCGCGCATCGCGGAGGCGTTCGCGGGCTTCGAGCGGGTGCTCGTGACCTCGAGCCGCGGGGAGGTCTGGCGCGGCGTCCCGGGCTTCGAGGAGGTGCCCCTCGGAGGCGCCGCCGGAGGCCTCCTCCGGGACTCGTAAACCGGCCGGAAACAGCCGACTAACCCGTTATTTCTGAATGCTTTAGAGCTTGTGGTCGGAGCCCGCCCTGTGATAGGTTTGGGGTCTCCCTGAGGACGCGTCGCGGCGCTCCGCCGGACGCACCGAACGGCGACTCCAGACGAGGGCGAACTTGGCCACGAAAGCAGCCCCGACCTACACCGCGGAAGACATCAAGGTCCTCAAGGGCCTGGAGGCGGTGCGCAAGCGCCCGGGCATGTACATCGGCGACACCGACGACGGCTCGGGTCTGCACCACATGGTGTTCGAGCTCGTCGACAACTCGGTCGACGAGGTGCAGGCCGGATACGCGGAGTCGATCCGCGTCGTCATCCACTCCGACAACTCGGTCACGGTCGAGGACGACGGGCGCGGC
>Ga0102851_10000254_pt1 | contig 24805 bp, 15 predicted proteins | sample Mud3Dept3metaG_FD_79558 | JGI IMG/M metagenome (GOLD analysis project Ga0102851, IMG submission 79558) | Freshwater wetland microbial communities from Ohio, USA, analyzing the effect of biotic and abiotic controls - Mud 3 Core 4 Depth 3... | ecosystem: Environmental > Aquatic > Freshwater >... | reverse complement strand
TTGGAAAAGCAAGGGTATGAAGTGATCCTTGCGGAGACAGGGGAAGAGGCGCTGGAGAAAGTAAAGGAGGAGGCACCGGATTTAGCCCTTCTCGATATCAAACTGCCGGGGATGGATGGCTACGAAGTTCTCGAGAAGGCGCTTAAGATCGATGAAGGCCTTATCCCGATCATGGTCACCGCATTTGACGAAGTGGAAAAAGTGGTCAAGGCGATGAGATTAGGAGCTTTTGACTATATCACCAAACCGTTTGACTTTAGTAAGGTTTACTTATCCATCCAGAAGGCTTTGGAAACCTCCCAACTCAAGAGAGAAGTGAAACATCTCAGAAAAGAAAAGAAAAGTTGGTTTGGGATCGATCATGTTATCGCTGTGAGCGATGAGATGGGAAGGGTTCTCCAGATTTCCGAAAAGATCGCTCAAAGTGAGGCGGCCACCGTACTGATTCAAGGAGAGAGCGGGACAGGAAAAGAAGTCATTGCGCATCTTATCCATGAGCACAGTAATAGGCAAAAGATGTCCTTTATTACCGTCAATTGCGCCAATTTCCCGGAACAGATGTTGGAGAATGAACTATGCGGTCACGAGAAAGGAGCCTTCACCGACGCCAAGGAGGTCAAGAAGGGACTTCTTGAAGTAGCGGATAAGGGAACCCTGTTTTTGGATGAGATCGGGGATATGAACCTGAACCTCCAAGGAAAGATTTTGAGACTGGTTGAGCAGAAGACCTTCAGAAGAATCGGTGGGCTGAAAGACATCCAGGTCGATGTTAGGATCATCACAGCGACCAATAAAGACCTCATCAAGTTAAAGGATGAAGGGATATTTAGAGAGGACCTTTTCTACAGAATCAATGTTGCCTCCATAAGGCTTCCTCCCCTTAGGGAGAGGCCGAGTGATATTCTCCCCCTGACCAAATACTTCTTGCAAAAATATAACGAGGAATTCCATAAGAATGTCCAGATCATTTCAAAAGGAGTAGAAGATTTCCTCAGGAATTACAATTGGCCCGGGAATGTACGGGAGTTGAAAAATGTGATCGAACGGGCAATGATTCTTGTTGAAAACGATACCCTCCTCATGGAGCATCTGCCCATAGAGATTCTTGGGCAGGCTTCGAAACAGGGGGGGGCGATTGAGGGAATTCGAATCCCACCGGAAGGGATTTCAATGGAAAAAGTGGAAGAGGCCCTGGTGAGGCAGGCCCTTAAGATGACCAATGGCAATCAAACCAAAGCAGCTAAACTCCTTGATATTAGTCGCGACGCCCTCCGATACCGAATGCAGAAGTTCGGCCTCACCGAAGCGTAAACTACTTGGCGCATAGGGTATAGCGCCATTCCAAATCCTAAATTAGGATAAAATAGGCTTATCGGAAGTTGAAGCGGCTCTGACATGTTTGAAATAATCGGGAAGATGCGTGCTCTAAAGCACTTACGAGAACACTTCTTAACGTTCACTCTTTGTTTCCTGTGTTTACTGTTTCTGGTAAGCCTGTTTAAGAATATCTCCTATCCTCTCCTCTGGGCCGATGAAAGCATGACGGTCATGCATGGGAAAAGGGTTTTAGAATATGGTTACCCAAAGGTGCATGACGGCAAGAACGTTGTGTATGACCTTCGCCATTCAAATCCCCGTTTAGGTGTGGATGAAAAGACGGATGCTTACATCGGCGGTGCGAACTGGGGGATGTATTATGTTGCGGCCGTCGCCGTAAAATTAGCCCAGATGAGCGATGACTTTTTTACAAAGACAGCGATCCTCAGAATTCCCTTTGCACTTGCCGGATTAATAGGGCTGGCGATACTTGGATTGCTTGGTGCCCAATTTTTCGAAAACAGATTTTCCAAGTATGGCTTTTTGACATTGTTTGCATTCTTTGAACTTCTTTCGATACCTTTGGTGCTTCACTTACGCGAGGCAAGATATTATGCATTAACCGTTTTTTTGACCGCCCTCGTTACCTATATATATACTCGATATAGAATCTTGAAGAAGGATAATTATTTGAGCTATTCTATATCCTTAACCCTTTCCTTATTTTTGCTGTTTGTCACCTTCTCGCCCGTTTATTTCATTTTTCTCATTGCCATCTCTCTTTATGAATCAATTGAATTTGTAAAGGACCTCATCTCAAAATATATTAGAAAAACTAGTCAGATTGCTCAGAGTATGTCCTTTTCTCTTAATAAACGATTCAAATATTATTTCCAGGGTTTGCCACCTGTTATGCTTTCGCTGATTGCAGTTTCTCCCCTTCTATCCTTTTTCAAGACCTTTTATATTGCTGAGGAAACGGCGAAGTTTAACCGATTATTATTCGGCATTTCCGAGTGGGAAATGTATCTGGCTAGCCTTGCCGTCATCTGGAAATATTTTACAGTATCTGATCTTATTTATTTGGCCATCTTCCTGAAGTTCTGTCTTATGGTTTCTTTTATGAGGCTTGGGCTTAGAGATGTTCCGGTCTCGGACAGGCGCAAGCTGATGTTTTCCAATTTCTTAGCTGTCGTTTTTATAGTTTATTTCTTTGCCATTGCTCGAATTCCGAATTTTCCATTTACCAGGTATTTTATCCCCCTGCAACCTGTGCTGGCCGCAATGATCATTTTGGACGTGGCTTTGGCCTATAATCTTATCTCGCTGTACCCGTCTCCTAAGATTAAATATTACAGAGTCATATTGCTGATCGTATTCGCCGGCTTTGTCTTGACCAATATCGGGAAGAACGTTGAGTACCTGAAGGGTCATGTCTATGAATTGTCCCATCAATATAAAGGCCCGCTGGACTATCTCATCCCCTTTATAAAGGAGACCTACGAAGACACCGATAAACTCGTTATCGCCACCAACTACGAAGAGACTTCGTTCATGTATTACCTTAATTCCAAAGTGATCATCGGTTATGTAGGAAACAACTTGGAAGAAGATATACAAATGGTACCCGACATTGTCATATTTAGAAAAGGATGGGGAAGTCTTAATTTAAATATATTTCTTGGTTTTCTCCAGAGGGATCGGTATGAACGAGTATCTTTTCCTGTTTTTGATTACAAAGTGAACAATATCCCCGAATTAAATTTTTTACCCCGGGTATTTGAACACCAGTTTCGGACGCTAGTTTCGGGAGATGAAAGGATGAAAGCAGATATCTATTTGAAAAGATAAACTGAAAGGTGTGCAACTTGAATGGCTATCCTAAGAGGCAAGGCGTTTGATCTGTCGATACCCTGTATCATTCTGGTTACCGTTGCAACCGGATTGATCTTTGCCATGATGGGTACTACTCGGTTTAATGACCATCCTGATGAACACCTTCATTTCAAGGCTGCCCAATACTATATGTCCTATTGGTTCCCGCCGAAGGTGGGTGAGGCGAGATCCGAATATACCTATAGTTACTTTGGGATTTCCTATTTGGATGAACCGGATATCGTTTACTTCCTGGCCGGGAAATTCAGTGAAGCTCTCAGTTTCACGGGATTGTCCCCGTATCTTCTGATTCGAGCATTCAATTTTACCTTATTCGTGGCCCTTTTTCTGATTTTACTGAAATATTTTCTTCAAATTGAAATACCGCTTTACGGAATTTTGCTTCTCAGCCCGCAGATTTGGTATATCTTCAGCTATTTTAATGGTGATGCTTTCGGTTTCTTTGTTGGCACGTTCCTTATATTGGAACTTTCGAAGCTTATCAGGGACCCCGAAACAACTGTGCCGCCAATTAAAATCGGGCTTTGGCTGGGATTGCTCGTTTTGGCAAAGAGAAATTACTACGCACTGATTCCCGTACTCGGGGGGGTAGCGGTATGGCATTGGATTTTCTTTTCCAAGGTTGGGCAAAGACAGGTTCTATTAAAAAAGTGGTTAAAGGTTGTCGTTCTTGCGGCTATGATTGCGTTGCCAAAGATCGTTTATCAACAATGGGTAAACGATTTCAATCTTTCTGAAAAGCGGGTTGCACAAATGGAGAAGACGGCGGCTCCCGGATTCAAACCCTCCCAGGTGACCGCCTCGTATTCTCCGTGGCATGTGAACATGTATGCAAAGGGCCGGCCATTTCAAGAGCTCCTCTCTGTCTATCAATGGCACTCCCTATCTTTTAAGAGCATGGTTGGAGTCTATGGCTGGATGAATGTCTTCAGTCCGACTTGGTATTATGGGGCGATTTTTTTACTTTACATACTTTTGTTTGGAAGACTTCTCTTACCGTCGAGACCATTTGTATTGTCTGAAGTGATCCTGACCGCTATTGCGATATTTGGAATGGCTGCCTCCTGTCTCGCTTCTTTCATGAATTCATGGACAGTTGCTTTCCAGGCTCAGGGAAGATACCTGTTTCCGGTGTTCTGCATCTTTCTTCTTCTCCTGGCTTACAAATGGGAGAGACTCCCCAAGAAGTTCTTTTATTCAGGTTTTCTAAGTACGGGCCTTCTTTCACTTTGGAATTTCGTATTTGTAGGATTGGAAAACATATCAAGATGAACTTTGAGAGTAGTTTTTGGAGGAGGTCATTCATTCCGATGCAAAAGAAGTTTTTTTCTGCACCCCTTGGACCGAATGACACCAGGGCTGTGCACGTGAATTTTTCAAAGTACTGGCCGTGGATCGGTGTTGCCATCATTGTTGTCTTTGTCGCAGCCATTCGCATTCGATTGCTCCAAATCCCATTGGAGCGTGACGAGGGCGAATTTGCCTACATGGGACAACTGATGCTCCAAGGAATTCCACCCTATCTGCTGGCCTATAATATGAAGCTTCCCGGCATTTATGCAGCATACGCTCTAATAATGGCAATTTTTGGCCAAACGATCGCCGGTATCCATCTCGGATTAATGGTTGTCAATGCGATTGCCATTGTCCTTTTGTTTCTGCTTACCCGTCGTCTTTTCGATAATGTTGTAGGTGTTGTAGCGGCAGCAAGCTATGCCTTACTCTCAGTTAGTCCTTCGGTCCTGGGGACTTCCGCCCATGCAACGCAGTTCATTGTCCCCTTTGCTCTCGGTGGGACCCTTCTATTAATTTGGGCGCTTGATTCAGGCAAATACTCAGCCCTCTTTGTGAGTGGATTGCTTTACGGCTTAGCCTTTATGATGAAACAGCATGGGGTTTTTTTTATCGCTTTTGGGGTGATCTATTTCGTTTGGAGCATGATACGGAAACAACTGCCCGATCTGAAAAGGGTGACAAGCGGAACGGGTTTGTTTCTGCTCGCTTCGGCCATTCCCTTTATTGGCAGTTGTATACTACTTTATGCCGTCGGAGTCTTCTCAAAATTCTGGTTCTGGACCTTCACTTACGGGTCTCAGTATGTGTCAGAAGTTCCTTTATCCAACGCCGTGCATAATTTTATGATACTGGCGCCATGGGCGATAGGCCCTTGGGGAATCCTTTGGGGAATAGCCGGAATTGGTTTGACAGCGATTTTCTGGAATGAGAAGGCTCGATCGAGCTGGTTTTTTTTAGTCGGATTTGCCTTGTTTTCATTCCTGACCATTTGCCCCGGATTCTTCTTCCGAAGTCATTATTTTGTTACGATGCTCCCGTCAGTAGCATTGCTGGCCGGTGTCGCCGTAAGTGCCATGATACAACTTCTGTCTGAGAGAAAAAGGCGCTTTCCATTACAGATATTTCCGGTCCTGCTTATAGCCCTAGCGATTGTCATTCCCACCCTCAAAATGAGTGATTTCTTATTTCGCGCAACCCCGGCAGAGGCATGCCGGATGATGTACAGTGTGAACCCATTTCCTGAATCAATAGAAATTGGAAAATATATAAAAAACCATTCAACGGAAGATGATAAAATCGCGGTTCTCGGCTCCGAACCCCAGCTCTTTTTTTATGCCAACAGGAAATCCGCAACCGGGTATATCTACGTTTACGGTTTAATGGAACCTCATAGTTACGCGTTCCAGATGCAGCTTGATATGATTCATGAGATTGAGAAAGTGCGTCCCCAATACGTCGTTTTTGTTAATATCTCTCTATCTTGGCTTCCAAGGCCGGATTCCGATAGGACGATCTTGAGGTGGTCGCAGTCATACCTTAGCACAAAATACCGTATCGTTGGACTCGTGGAGGTCATTCCCGGTGGTAATTATCAGGCATACTGGGATAGCGATCCAAGAATAAATAAGCCGCCCTCGGAGTTCAACGTGTATGTGCTGAAGCGGAAAGAAGATTGATGGTCATTTGTCCCCCTCGTATTTGTGATTGGGCTAGACCCAACCCGATTGGGCATTATGGCTTCCAGAAGGAGAGACTGAGTTTCTCCTCAATCATTAGCTCGATGCAGTGAAAGGTCCCCATGATGAAGTCGGTTGTATCGATGCATAAAATCCAAAGTCTTACCCATTGTCTGGTGATAGTTGTCCTTGCCCTCTTGGTCCTATCTATTTATGGGCGAGTGGGGGGATTTTCGTTTGTCGGCCTTGATGATTCTTTATATGTTTACAAGAATGCGGAGGTTCAAAAGGGTCTGACGAAAGAGGGGATTGGTTGGGCCTTCACCACCTTCCACGCGGCAAACTGGCATCCCTTGACCTGGCTGTCACACATGGCTGACGTGGAGCTGTTCGGTATCGACACCGGGTGGCACCACCGGGTAAATGTATTGTTCCACCTCTTGAACACGGTTCTGCTGTTCCTGGTATTGTCGCAGATGACCGGCGGGGTATGGCAGAGCGCCTTCGTGGCAGCTCTTTTTGCTGTGCACCCTTTGCATGTGGAGTCCGTGGCCTGGATCGCTGAGCGCAAGGACGTGCTCAGTACTCTGTTTTGGATTTTGACGATGGGTGCGTATTGGCGATACGTCCAGCGTCCATGCATGGGGCGATACTTACCTGTAATCATACTCCTCACGATAGGGCTGATGTGCAAACCGATGCTGGTGACACTACCCTTTGTACTTCTTTTACTGGACTGGTGGCCACTCGGGAGAATCACTTCAGCAGATTCGTCTGATTTTCCTTCTCGGCGGGGTTCCCTATCCATGATTTTCCGATTGATATGGGAGAAAGTTCCGCTACTGGGAATATCGGCAATTTCTTCTATCATTACATTCCTCGCTCAGAGCAGCGGGAAAGCTGTGGAGCCCCTCGATTCCCTACCCTTACAATGGAGGATTCCCAATGTGCTTGTGTCCTACGTGACCTATCTGTGGAAGATGGTTTGGCCTTCCTCCCTCGCTGTGTTCTATCCTCATCCAGCAAGTACTCAAGCCGGTATACCCATGTGGGCGATTGGGGGGGGAATCCTACTCCTCGGTGGGTTTTCCTTTATAGTGCTTTGGCAGAGGCGTCGACACCCGTATCTTGCCGTGGGATGGCTTTGGTATTTGGGAACACTGGTTCCAGTGATTGGATTGGTGCAGGTGGGTAATCAGGCCATGGCGGACCGATACACCTACGTACCGTTAATCGGGTTATTCATTGCGATCGCTTGGGTCATCCCCAATCTGTTTTCGAGAGGACGATTCCGGGGGCTCATCTTGGGAGTGTTAGGGGGGGCGGTGGTCGTAGCACTTTCTATAGTTGCCTGGAGCCAAGTAGGTTACTGGCATGACAGCGTCACACTGTTCTCGAGGGCAGTGACGGTCACGGAAAATAATTGGTTGGCCTGGAACAACCTTGGTGCAGCCTACCATGCACTTGGTCAAGACGAGCAGGCCCGTGTCTGTTCTCAGGAGGCACTGAAGTTCAACCCAAATTACGTTGAGGCGTGGAACAATCTCGGCGTGATCTATAATAATCTCGGCCAGCCCCGGCAGGCCATCATTTATTACCGGGAGGCGTTGAGGATTAAACCAGATTACGCGGAGGCGTGGAACAACCTTGGTGCGGCCTATGACAAACTTGGTCAGCCTCAGCAGGCCATTGACCATTACCAGGAAGCGCTTAAGTTTAAGCCAGATTATGCTGATGCGTGGAACAACCTTGGTGCGGCCTATGACAAACTTAGTCAGCCTCAGCAGGCCATTGACCATTACCAGGAAGCGCTTAAGTTTAAGCCAGATTATGCTGATGCGTGGTACAACCTTGGCGTGGCCTATGACAAACTCGGTCAACCTCAGCAGGCCATTTTTTATTATCGAGGAGCCCTGCAGATCAAGCCATACTTCGTTGAGGCATGGTATTACCTCGGGATCGTCTATGCAAAGAATGGCCAGTTTCAACAGGCCATTTCCTGTTTCGAGGAGGCGCTGCGGATTAAGCCCGATTTCATGGAGGCGCAATACAACCTTGGCGTGGCCTATGACAATCTCAAGAAACTCAAGTAGGAAATGGATAAAAAGAACCCATCTCCCATGGCTCCCCATCCGTCTGCGACATCACCCATTATCTCCCTGGCAGCGCAATCCCTGTATGATTTAGAAAGTTTAACAGTTGAGAAGCAAACGGGGAGTTACACTCCTTAAGAAAATGATATTCCGCTATGGCGGATGGGTAATCCTTCAGATGGATATAAGAAACGCCCAAGATGAAATGTGCTTTTTCATCGTTTGGTGACATCGCTATGGAGTTCTTGCAGGCCTCTATGGCCTTTGCATAATTGCCCAGATTTAAATAGAGCCATCCCTGGCTCATGTATTCAGAGGCGTCTGGCTTAATACGAAGCGATTCAGAAACATGCTTCAAGGCTTCCATCAGTTTCCCCTGATTGGCGAGGGCGACCGCCAGATTTTTATGAGCCAACCAGTTATTTTCTGTCACTTCTACCGCATGGCTGAAAAGCGTGATGCTGTCGTGCCATTTTCTCGTTTGTAGGTTCGCGAGTACCGAGCCTATTACGATGATCACAACCATCCATATGGCCAATGCCTTTCGGGGGATGCGAAATCGTTCCGCCAGGTCACTCATTCCCCAGATGACAACGATGAATACCCCAATCAGTGGAATATAGGTGTAACGGTCAGCCATGACGTGTTGACCAATCCTCACGAAACCAATGACTGGCACAAAAGTAATGAGGTACCACAACCATCCCATTGCAAGATAGGGCAGACGCTTCCTTACACGCAGGACCAGCACCGAGACAATAAGGATACCGACCGTTGCCATTACAATCTGCCACATTGAAGTTCCCTCAGGAGGGTAGGGGTAAAAAGCAGCAAGTTTGCTTGGCCACAGCATTTTCAAGACATAGTTCACGTAGCTTACCAATGCCTGGCCTGCATTCACCATCAGTGAGGTATGAGCAGACAAAGCCCCGCCTTTCTTTTGCGCCAGGTAAGTGATGATCATGGATGAAATGGATATGCATACCAGTGGGACCTTCTCTAAGATAAGGTTGAGCAGCGACAATTTTGGAGAAAAGTTTGCCCCATCAGGATCAGGGATGTCCTTACGCAGGCGGCCTAATGGCCAGTAGTCCATGAGCAATAGGACGAAGGGAAAGGTTACCAACATCGGTTTTGCCATGAGGCCCAAAGTGAACAACAAGGTAAAGAGCGCATACTTGACCCCTTTAGGATTCCTTGCATAATCAACATAGGCCAACATGGCCAGGAACCAGAAAAATGTGCTCAACACGTCTTTGCGATCTGCCACCCAGGCCACTGACTCGACGTGAAGTGGGTGAAGAGCAAAAAGGCATGCAAGGCATAGGCTCTTCCATTTAGCTCCGGTCATCCAATTAAACAGGACAAACAACAAGACACTGTTTGTGATATGGAATACCAAGCTGGTTGCATGGTGCCCCATTGGGTCCAGACCGAATAATTGGACGTCCAGCATGTGTGAGATCCAGGTCAATGGATGCCAGTTATAAGAATAGAAAGTACTGAATGCCCACGCGATGGAATGAGTAGATAGACCCGATTTGACGTAGGTATTTGAAGTCACGTAAGATGGATCGTCATAATTGGTAAAGTTGCTGTTCAAGACTGGATAATAGACCAGAAAGATGAGGACTGAAAAAGCACCGATCAAATAAAGTAGACTATTTTTTCTCTGGCCACTAAGACCCATTTCGTTTCTCCTCGCGAGATTCTGGTTCTATTCTCCTTTTCCTTTGTTTCTACCATTTTCCGCTTTTGACATTTGAGCCGATTTCCTATGATAAAGTGGGTTAGCAGGATCCAGCGTCGTTGCTTTCTGAAATACTTCAAAGGCCTTCCTTCTCCACCCTTTTTCCAAAAAAACATTTCTTAAGTTGTCATGGATTTCCGGATCCTGTCGGATGGATCCCTTCGGGAAACTTCGCCCGATATTCGTATTTTGGGATTAAAACCTATTATGAAATTTCAAATCTCTTTGCTCGGAGTTAATGTTCGTTCTCTTATCTCGTGAAAATTGGCGAGGACCAGAGTCCCCACTTCTGTAACCGAAACTGAACGGAGGTTTTCAAAACACCAAGACCATAGACGAAGCTGCGGCGGAAATTGATGGAAGATGCTTCTTCAAAATATTTTGTAGGGCAACTGAGCTCCCCGATGCGATAGCCGAACCAGATGATCTGAGCAAGCATTTGGTTGTCGAAGAGAAAATCGTTCGAGTTCTGTTCCAGGGGCAACCGCTCAAGAACCTCCCGGGAGAACGCCCGGTAGCCGGTGTGATACTCCGACAGCTTGTGACCTAAAAGAAAGTTTTCGATTAAGGTAAGAAAACGGTTCGAGATGTACTTATAGAGGGGCATACCGCCCTGCAATGCGCCAACCCCCAGGATCCGGGAGCCGAGAACTGCGTCGAATTCGCCATAGGCGATCATGGACGCCAGCGCGGGAATCAGTTTGGGAGTGTACTGGTAATCGGGGTGCACCATGATGGTGATGTCCGCCCCGAGCTCCAGGGCAGCCCGGTAACAGGTCTTCTGGTTCGCGCCATACCCAAGGTTTGTTTCGTGGATGATGGTTCTGATTCCCATGGTCATGGCGATTTCTGATGTGCGGTCGCTGCTGGCGTCATCTACCAGGATCACATCATCGACAACCTCGAAGGGAATCTCCCTGTGGGTCTTCTCAAGCGTCTTCTCCGCATTGTAGGCGGGCATGATGACAACGATCTTTTTTCCATTTAACATGAGTCCTCCTGAACACCCTTACCTTCTGGTAACACTTCAACCATTTGGAAAACCCACCCTCCTAAAACTCTTTATTTCTCGGAAGCTTAAAAATTCCAAATCCCAAATGCCGAATAAATTCCATTAACCAAGATCCAAATTGTTTTCCATTAGGTCATTCGAAATTGGAGTTCGCATATGGTTTGGATTCGGATTTGAGAATAAAAAATTCAGTTATGTCGTTAAAATATTAACCCTTGTCCTGGGACCTTGCAATAGAAGTTGCTCTTACCTTGTTATCGTTAGAGGAGGGTCTTGGATGAGCATTAACTAGCAGGATGGCTAGGTGACAGTTACGGGGATCCACAACAAGGATATTTGCTGCAGAGCTCTTTTTGATATCTTCCGCGCCTGAACACGAACTTGTCGTAAAGGATAAAGTCTATGGAGGCGGCGATCCCTATGCCAATGGCTACATTGAGGAGGTAAAAGACTCCCCACCTTTCGAAGATTGCGAAGAGAATAATTCTTAAAATGATACCTGTCAAAAGCGCCAGATTGAAATAGATAAATTGGCCTACCAGGTTTTTGCCCTGTTTTCTGGGTGAATCTTTCCATGTCCACACTCTGCTGATTGAAAAATTATAGATGGCGCTCATTTCAATAGCCATTATATTAGCAAGGTTTTTTAGAAAGAAGGTCTTAAATCCCAAGAGTTCTATGAAAAGAGTTATAAGCAAGAAATTAACGAGGGCAGCACTGCATCCAACGACAAGAAATTTTATGATCCTTTCGTTATACTTCATCGGCCTCACGTCCCTATGGATAGTTAAGAAATCAAATGTTCCAAAATGACTATCAACGGATTACTGAAAAAAATTCTCTGCAAGTTTTATTCCAGGTGAACAAGTGCCCTTCATTAAAACCAATCTCATTTTCAAAAGAGCGGATATGAGACACTCACCCATCTTAACCCGTTTTAATCCAGATGCAAATCCTGAAGTTCATCCCTTCCTCGCGGCAATGAGATGCCTATTTTTTACATTCCGGAGTTTGCAATCCTTAATGAATTGTTGGGTGAGATTCCACAGGGGTGCGGGATAATCCACTAATAAGAACCAAATTTCACAAGCCAAAAAATTGGACACTTAATAGCAGATTTTTATACATATTCTAAACTATTGAATTTAGAGGTTTTATTTTCTAATCCAAGAAGTTTTCTTCCCGGGTTAAAAAGATTTTTCTTGGCACGGGGCTTGCTCTATAGAGAACTGAAAAGAGAATAAACCTGAGAAACCATGGATAAGAAACTTTTAAAAATTCAAATTTTAGTTTTAATAGCCGCTATTTTTCTAATTGCTCGCTCTGGTTCGGCCCAAGGTCCGGTCAAAGGAACTTATCTCTATAATCTCTCAAGTTTTACAGGGAACATCCCTTACAGCTGGCCAAGAGTCCAGGTGGATAAAGAAGGGAAAGAGATATATGTCATTTATCAAAATCTAATCCGAATTTTTAATGCAAATGGGATGGAGATTTACCGTTTCGGTGATGAATTGGACCTTGGCACTATCGTTGATCTCATCGTGGACAAGGAGGGTGACATTCTCCTCCTCTCCCATGGATGGTCAGAAACGAGCAAGAGAGTGGATTTTGAAATCACCCGATGCAATTACCGGGGGGAGCCGATTTCCAAAATAGAGTTAAAGAACCTTCCCGCGGAGTTTTCTGGATTCCTACCGAATCGCATGACTTACCGAAGAGAGAACCTTTACCTGGCGAGTTTATCCACGATGACCGTTGTAGTCACCAACGTGGACGGTCTTTTCAAAGAAGGGTATGACATCCTTCCTCTCCTTGAGCTTGAGGAGAAGGATAAAGAAGGGGCCATGATGGTGGGTTTTAGCGTGGATGGGGATGGGAATATCCTGTTCACGATTCCACCTGTTTTCAAGGCTTATGTCCTCACCCCTGAGAGGAAGATTTATTACTTTGGGAAACCCGGCTCAGCCCCAGGAAGATTTAATATCATTGCAGGGATTGTTTCCGATAGTAAAGGGAATATTCTGATCATTGACAAATTAAAATGTGCCATCATGGTTTATGATAAGGATTTCAGGTTCTTAAATCAATTTAGCTCGAGGGGTTTTAAAAAAGGAGATCTAATCACCCCGGATGATATCACCATTGATAGCAGTGATAAGATCTATGTGACCCAGGCAAGAAATAGAGGAATCAGTGTGTTCAAGCTGAATTATTAATGAAAGACACCTCCTCTCTTGGATAGAGGTGAGGTGAAATAATTTGGGGGGTTGTTCAAGATAAATGGTAAAGGAGGTGGTCGAAGGCAATAGAGAGTTCTAAGTGAGCAGTAGGCAGAAGGCAGTAAAAACAAAAAATTAAAAACAAAAAACAAAAAATAATTAGGAGGAAAAAATGAAAGGGCTGAAATTAAGTTTGATTGTTATGACAGCAACATTGTTAACCATTGGTTTAAGTGGAATGGCCTTTGCCTTCCATTCAGGCGGTGTTGCCGAGTGCGGCGGTTGCCACAGTATGCATAGCCCCGCTGCAGGCGGAAGCAAGCTCTTAATTCGAGTTGACCAAAGCTCGACCTGTTTAAGCTGCCACGCGGCGGCTGATACAACAGCCTCAAGCTACCATGTAATGACTTACCCTGTTCCTGGGGCAGGATCAGCCCCTGTTGAGAGGACTCCTGGCGGAGACTTTGCATGGTTGTTAAAGGATTACACAATGACCATTAGAAATGCCACCACCACAGAAAAAGGTGAAACCCACGGGCACAATGTCTATGCAGCCGATTTTGGTATTGGCGGCGATTCCCGTTTTTCCACCTCTCCAGGTGGATCCTTTCCTGCAGGTCCACAATTTCAATGCACAAGCTGCCATGATGCGCACGGCAAGTACAGAAGGTTAGTCGATGGGACCGTCGTTACGAGCGGCAAGGCCATCAGAGGTTCTGGCTCTTACAAGACCAGCGCTGATCCCGATGCAAATTTTGCCGTTGGCACTTATAGATTGCTCCCCGGACTAGGTTTTACCCAAGGTGGTACGTTGGTTGGTTTCCCTGGTGTTCCCAATGCGGTTGTAACCAGTACTTACAATATGGGTGAAGGGACCAACCAGCTCCGAGTAGCCTACGGTATCGGTAGCAAGGCTGGTACAGCAAATTGGGGCAAATGGTGCGGCGCTTGTCACGGTAACATGCACAGCGATGGCAACTATGTCCATCCCGTGGATCAGAACCTTGGGCCCGTTCAAGGTATTTACAACGCCTATTTAAATTCCAGCAATACCACCGGTAATACATCGGCCACGTCTTACCTCTCACTGGTGCCCTTTGTCGACAACACCGATAATTACACCACCCTGAAAGGCCTTGCAAATAATAACTCTCCAACCTACGCAGGGCCTGCAACAGCCAATGAGAAGGTGAGTTGCCTTTCCTGCCATAGAGCCCATGCGACTGGTTGGCCCGAAGCCTTAAGATGGAACATGGAAGGCGAATTTCTGACCGTTGCAGACACAGCTGGCAATGCAATTTGGCCGGGTACGGACAATGGAGCGCCTGCTCAGTTTGCAAGAGGCCGTACAGCAGCAGAGACTAAGGCTGCCTACTATGATCGAAATGTCAGCGTGTTTGGCGCCTATCAGCGTGTTCTCTGCAACAAGTGCCACGCAAAAGATTAATTCAACCCTTTTCCTCCCTATCCATTTGAGTTAAAGGGACAGGGGTGAAGGTAAACAGGGGGGCCGGTTATGTGACCGGCTCCCCTTTTTTTATAGTTGAATTTTCAAGAATTATTGTATTAAATGGGTATAAATAATGTTTCTTTCTTTTTGCTCAGATAAATAAAAAATTAATGAAGGGGTGTTTATAGAGAATGAATAAAAAATCGCTATGCGCTATGCTCTCTGTGCTATTCATTTTTGTCTTATTAGGCTGTCAGCCTGCCCTCCTCAGGGGAAGACTTCCTCTTGAAGATGAGGGAGAAGCGTTCCTCTATGTCGACCCGTTTCCGCAGGAGGCGGAGAGACTCCGATTTAAAGTGGAGATGATTTCCGCTGTGGCTGAAGGGGGGAGGGAAATTCCTTTATCCTTAGTCTTAAAAGAACTTAAACCTTCTGAAATGAGAAGGCAAAGACTCGTTGCTTCAGGGATACTCCCAACCGGTCGGTACATTGGGTTTTCGTTTAAAGTCAATAAAGCCATTTTAAAGGTGGAGGATGGGGAGGCTGATCTCCTTGTGCCAGAGACACCGGTTAGAATAGAATTCCCATTTAATGTCAGCAAAAAGAGGGGGTATATCTTCTCCCTCACATTTAAATATTCAGAATCCATTTCAGGCGGCTTTAGCTTTAGCCCCGTATTTTCGATAACGGTTCCGGCAAAACCCATCAGAAGTTTTTTGGGTTATGTGACGAACCAGGGATCCAATAATATTACCGTCTTTGATAAAAGATACGGACGGGTCGTCGGAGTCATTCCAACCAGGAGGGGGCCATCAGGGATGGCCCTTGACCAGAGGCTTGGGAGGACTTATGTCGCTTCGTCAGGAGATGATTTGATCGAGATTATCGATATCCTGTCCGGGGAGGTGATCGATCGAATCAAGCTTCACGTCGGGGATAGGCCGTGGGAACTTGCCATCACGCCAGATGGGAAATACTTATTAGTGGTTAATAAAGGTTCAAATACGGTAAGTTTCATAGAGATCTTTTCCATGTTGGAGGTTAACCGGGTTAATGTAGGGAATGGGGCCAATTCCATTTTGATCCATCCTAATGGGATAAGAGCGTTCGTTTTTAATAGTCTCTCCAATACCCTTTCTGTTTTAGATATTTCAAACAAAGCCCTGGTCACAACCCTCACCATAGACTCCGGTCCTTTAAGAGGGCAGTTTAACCGGAGAGGGGATCGGCTTTATGTGATCTATGAGCGGTCTCCCTACGTCACGATTTTAGATCCCCGCACTCTTTCAGTCTTAAAGAGGTTTTCTGTGAGGACCGGGATGCGGTCGATTAAGGTGGATACGGGGACAGACCTGGTCTATATGGGGAAGGGAAATGATATCCTGGTCGAGGTTTACGACCCCTCTTCATTTGTCTCTGTCGATTCGATTCAAACCGGGGGGAGCATCATCTATATGACGATTGATGGGGAGGAAAAAAATATATATTTTTTGAACTCCGACAGGAAGTCCCTGATGGTTTCGAACCTTGTTAGAAAGAAAATCGTTACTGAAATGGATGTCGGGGAAGACCCCTACTGGGTTGTGGTTATGGGGGAACGGTGATAGAGCAAAGGGCATAGAGCATAGAACAGAGAGCATAGAGAAAATATAAGTACCAAATTCCAAATAAGCATTCCTGCGGGGCAGCCAGAAATAACCAAAATTCAAAACTTAAAATTACCCTGTTTCGGTCATTTGGTCATTGCTTATTGGAATTTATTTGGAGCTTGTAATTTGGGATTTGGAATTTCAAAGAAAACTGTTTTGCCCAGTGCTCTTTGCTCCATGCGGATTTTAGGTGTCGCTATGCCCTTTGCACTGCGCGCTTTGCCTATTTTGCTGATTTTAGCAATTCTGCCTGGTGTTGTCTGTGCGCAGGGAATCTTTCAGGGAATCAGTGGCTCCTTTGATATGAATTACAGTTTTTTTTCTTCCAAAACCAAGGAGGCCTCAGGGGTCACTACCAAAACAGAGACGAGCACTTATAATCCTCGATTTACCCTTTATGTCAACACGACCATCTTCCCCAACTTAAGGCTCGATGCAGGCGGAATCTTTGAAGGGAATTTAACGAAGGGGAAAACCGGAAACTTACAAACCGACCTCCTCACGATGAAAATAAGACCCTATATTAATTTAATCCTGGAAAATCCACTCTATCGGGCGAGCGTTGGGTATTACAGAAGAGAAGAAATCTTCGATCCCAAGAGGGGGGATAGGGTCACTCTGATCAATGACGATTATATGGCCACCTTGTATTGGAGACCCGAAGGATTCCCATCTATTGATACGCTATTGATGAGAACCAACACCTTTGATCAAGAACGTTCGATTCAGGATAAAACCCGGGATTACCTCTCCCTTAGCTCAAGGTATACGTATAAGGGACTTGACCTGTTCTATTGGGGGACGTACTCGGACGAAAAAAATAATCTGGAGAGCTCTGAAAACCGAAATCTAACTCAGGATGGCAGGATATCCTATGTCAATTCGTTTTTTGACAGACGTCTCTCCATCAATACGAGTTATGAGATCACCCGCCAGGATATAAAATTTTCTTCGGGTGGCACAGGGGGGGAGGTGGAGGTTCAGGTTTTCCCGCTTTTCGGTCTTTCCTCTATTGACGACACACCGGTTGACGATCCCCTGTCTTCAAACCCCGCTCTTATTGATGGGAATCTCACCTCCAGCGCAGGGATCAATATCGGACTCCCCCCTCTGGGTGGAGATCTCAGGATGAGAAATATCGGTCTCGATTTTTTTAATCCGACAGAAGTGAATCGACTCCTCGTATGGGTCGACCGCGAACTTACCCCGGAGATCGCCAGTTCTTTTTCCTGGAGTATCTACTATAGTTCAGATAATATTACCTGGACCTTCTACGACAGTCTCTTCTCCGCCCCTTTCGGGCCATTTCAAAATCGATTTGAGATAAACTTCGGTAGCGTTAATGCAAGGTATATAAAAGTGGTGACCCGGCCCCTTTCTGGCGCAGTGCCGGGGGCATCGGCTTTTCCAGACATTTTCATCACGGAACTTCAGGCCTTTACTACAAAACCTGTTGAGAAAAAGGGTACTCAAAAGATCTCCCGAACGACCCATCTTTATACTTTGGACACGAAAACAAGAATTCTTAATATTCCCACTCTTTATCACGAGCTCAACTATACCTATTACAGGCAGGACCCTGGGGCCAATATGAGATATCTTCTCTCCAACGCCCTTTCGGTTGATCACAGATTTAGCACAATTTTTTCGGGGAGAGCCAGAGCGGGTTATGAGTTTGGCGAAGAAGGAAAAGAGAGGGGGTCGGCCTATTTCTATGATGCCTCCCTCGAAGCTACCCCCTTGAGGACCCTCAAACATACCGTGGTCTTCAACGGACGGTTTGAGGAGATTGGCGGGAAATCGAATAATCATAACGCCATTTTTTTATATAATTATGCTGAGTTATATCGAGGCGTTGATGTCAATCTCAACGGAGGCCTGAATTTCATAAAAACGGAGACAGGCCAAAATGTGAGGGAAAGCATCATTAATTTTACCTCGAATATCACCCCTCATCCTACCATGAATTTCAATTTTCAGTACACCTATAGAGGCAACAACCGATCCGGAGGCGGTAGCCCCAGCTCTTCGGATTACAATCAGACGGGGAATATAACCCTTACCTATAATCCTTTCAGAACCTTGTATCTTGTAGGCTCTTTCGATGTGGAGGCGAGCAAAGGGAAGAAGGTAAGTACGACTCAGAATTATGGCCTGAACTGGTCGCCTTTCCCTGATGGGATGCTCCAATTTAGATTCTTTTACAATGAAACTCTCACGTCCGCGGGTAATGGGAAAGATCGTATTTTCACTCCCGGTGTAAGATGGTATATCACGAAACGTTCTTTCTTGGATGTTTCCTATCAAAAGTCGATGAGTGATTCTGACACACAGAAGGTTGATTCTAACTCTTTCAATGCCTACTTAAGGATTTTCTTCTGATAATATTGACACCCTTCATTAAAGGATGTGATATAATTAATGAATATGTATCGATGACGAATTAAAACATATATGGATCTGGAAAAGAAAGGGGGAGGAATAATGATTGGCAAAGAGATTTCTATAAGAATAATTATTGCGGGTTTTTTGATCCCCATTTTCTTAGCTGCTTGTGCAACGACGACGGACACCTACCGTGATGAAAAGATGGATTTTGGCTCCATCCAGACCATTGCCGTGATGCCTTTTATGAGCCTTACCAGGGACAATGTGGCAGCGGATAGGGTAAGGGATGTCTTTATGAATAATCTTTTATCCACCGAGGCTGCCTATGTCATTCCCGTGGGCGAAGTGGCCAGAGGGGTATCAAGGGCAGAGATTGGAAACCCAGCCGCACCTTCTCCCGAGGAAGTCATCAAGTTGGCCGGCCTTATTAAAGTGCAGGCCGTGATTACCGGGGCTGTCAGGGAATACGGAGAAGTTAGGTCAGGGGCGGCCAGCGCCAATGTCATTTCATTGAGTGTCCAGATGTTTGAGACACAAACAGGAAAGGTGGTCTGGTCGGCCTCCTCGACGAAGGGGGGAATCAGTGTGTGGGACCGACTCTTTGGTGGAGGCGGCCAGCCCATGGACAAGGTGACTGAAAAGGCGGTCAATGATCTCATTAACAAACTACTTAAGTAGGAATTTCGTTCTAATCGTTGCAGGGCTTCTTCTCTTTGGAGGATGCGGCGGCTCGAAGGAGAGCGCAAGGAGAGAGTTCCATCCCCGTGAAACAAAGTTCCCCATCGCTGTTTTTCCTATTGAAAACCTCACTGGAACGGCTGCTCCTCTTGAAGAGGTCAGGAAGTCGCTCATTCTTCAGTTGAACGCAGGGGGTTTTCAAGTTCTTGAAGAGGAAGTTCTGGCTAGGTTTATGGCGCGGAATCGCGTCCGTTTCATTGGAGGGATCGATAGCGAAACCGCTCAGGCCTTAAAGAAAGAGACAGGGGCTGAAGGGGTTCTGATCACCTCCCTTGAACTTTATAGTGAAGCCAATCCTCCCAAGATTGGATTAACTTCGAGACTTGTTTCAACTGGAGAAAACCCATCCATCCTCTGGATCGATGGGGTAGGGTTAGCGGGCGATGACTCTCCAGGATTTCTTGGACTGGGTTTGGTTGAGGACCCCAAGGACCTTTTAAAAAGAGCCATTGAGTCTATCACAGGAGGCCTTGGAAAATATCTTTCGGCTGGAGAGGAAAGGGAAGATATTAAGAAGGCGAGGAGAAAATTTCAGCCAAAGAGCTTCTACCGTTCCGAGGTGATCGTCCCAGAGAAAAAGTATACCATCGCCATCATTCCTTTTTTTAATAGGAGCGATAGGAAATATGCCGGGGAGATTATGACGCTTCACTTTGTTAAAGAGATGAAAAAATTTAGCGAGTTTGAAATCATTGAGTTGGGGGTGGTCCGAAAACAACTTCTTACATTACGGGTCGTGATGGAAGAAGGGATCTCTATCGCCCAAACAGAAGCCCTCTTGTCCACCTTGTTTGCCGATCTCGTCCTGACAGGAAGAGTGATGGATTACCAAGATTATCAGGGGACATATGGAACGCCCAAAGTTGATTTTTCTGCCCAGCTCATTGAGAGAAAAAGCCGCATGGTCATCTGGAGTTCCATCAGTTATAATCGAGGAGATGACGGGGTTTTCTTTTTTGATCGGGGGAGGGTTAACACCGCCTACGCCATGACATCGCAGATGATTCAATCGATTGGGGAAAAGTTGTTAAAAGGGAAAAAATCGGAAAAACCTTTGTCACCCTAAGTGATCAAGCCCCCCCAAGGGATTCGATTTAGATTTGTGAATAAAGAACCCAAAGGAATTTTTTGATAGAGAGGGATGAGATGAAAAATCTCCTTATGAAGTTTATCGGTATTTCCGCAACCCTTAGTTTCATCGCCGTACCAGGGCTTTCTGCTCAGCAGAATTTACCTGTCATGAAGGGGAAAAAAGTTGTTGCCTCTGTGAATGGGGAACCAGTGACACTGGATGAGTTCAACCGGGAACTCGCTGTGTTGCAGGAGGGAATGGGTAAGGGAAAGAAAGTTGGGAAAGATGACCGCTCGGCATTACTTAACCGACTCATCAACACAAGACTCATCGTCCAGGAAGGGAAAAGGATGGGACTGGATGAGCTGCCAGAAATCAAGAAAATGGTTGATGTCTTCTCAAGGGTGACGCTTCGGGAAGAATTGATGGAAAGATATTTGAGGAATATCAAAGCGGATGAGAAGGAAGTGGATCGAATTTATAAGAGCTCTACTCAGGAATGGAGGGTGACCTCCGTGTTTTTCGAAAAAGAAGAAGGGGCGAAGGCGTTCGCGAAAGCCCTCGAGTCAGGAAAACCATTTAATGACCTGGCCAAGAAATTTCTATCAGAAAAGACAGCAGCAAGAGTAGAAGAAGGAGAGTATCTAAGAGTTAAAGAGATTGACCCGAAAATTGTTGAAGTGGTTTCCAAGGTGAAGGTGGGGTCCATCAGTCCCATCGTGCCCTTTAAATCGGGGTTTGTGATTTTGAAACTCGAAGACATTCGCTATTCGGAAGACCCTGAGGTATTACAACAGGCAAGAAGGGAAGCTCTTAAAAATAAAAAATTTAATTCACTTAACGATTATAAGGATGCGTTGATTAAAAAATATGTGACGATCCGTCAAGAAGTCCTCAAGCAGATCGATTATGAGTCCAAGGAACCTGGATTTGACAACCTCTTGAAAGAAAAGAGAGTGATTGCAGACATCAAAGGGGAAGAGCCCGTCACCGTAGGAGATTTGACGGAATATCTGCGGCAACAGTTTTATCATGGGGTTCAGAGGGCCATTGAGGGGAAGAAGTTGAACTCAAAGAAGGACTCTTCCCTTGATGAGATGCTGTTCAAAAGGGTTTTCAGAAAAGAAGCCCTCAGGCTGGGTCTGGATAAAACTGAAAATTATCAGAATAAAGTAAGGAATTATGAAAATTCTGTCATTTTTGGGGCCTTTGTGAAAAAGGTTATTGTCCCTGATGTGAAGCTCTCCGAAGAGGAGGTTAAGGCTTACTATCAGAAACATATTGAAGAGTATAAATTACCAGAAATGGTAAAGATGAATAGTTTGGTGTTTAACAAGAGAGAGGATGCAGAGGTGGCGATCGAAAAGCTCAGGAAAGGGACAGAATTTCAGTGGCTTTCAGCCAATGCAGAAGGGAAAGTGGATAAAAATACCCAGGGAATATTAATGCTTGACGGGAAATTGATGACAACCAAAGATTTACCCGAAGGGGTGCAGAAAGCGATCTCGGGGGTCAAAGAAGGTCAGGTCAGGTTCTACGCAAGCCCGGAAGGATTTTTCTATGTGCTTGCCATTGAGAACGTCCTCTCCTCCAAGCCCCAACCGTATGAAGAGGTGAAGGGAATGGTGACCCAGAGAGTCTTCGATGAAAAGGTGAAAAAGGCCATTGAAGATTACGCAGATAAATTAAGGGCCGCTTCAGATGTGAAGGTGTACCTAAAAAATTGAGGCAAGGAGCATAGCGCGTAGCGCAAAGGGTTTAATAATTATGAAAAAGGTGTTCACCATTAAAGATTTAAAATTTGAAAGGACCCTATGCCCTATGCACCCTGCCCTATGCCTGGGATAAAAAGGAGTAACTATGTCATCCTTACGGCCATGGAATAAAGTGTTTATTTTAGGAATACCTATTCTCCTTACCGGGGTCCTTTTATATCCCCATGCGGTAGGATCACAGAAAAGGACATTGGGAGGTGCCCCAGCGACGGGTAAAAAATTCGTAAGCAAAGATTGCCTTGAATGCCATAAAAAATTTGTAGAAAAATACATGGGGATGAAGAACATCCATTCCATCGTCAAAGGAAAGAAATGTGAGGATTGTCATATCCGACATGGCATTGTTCCAAAACTTATTCTGAAGAAAGATGGGAATGAAATCTGCTATCCCTGTCACAGCAAAGAAAAGATCGGTTTGAATAAGCCGAATGTCCATACGGCCTTGAAGAGAGGCAAATGTATCGCCTGCCATAATCCCCATGCCTCCCAGGTAAGTCATTTGCTCAAAGCAGAGGGGAACGAGGCCTGTTATCAATGCCATAAGAAGGAAGAGTATGAAAAGAAGGTTGTCCATAAAGTGGGGCCCAAGGGTTGTACAACGTGCCACTTTTCCCACAGTTCTGACCAAAAAGACCTTTTAGTGAAGGCAGAGACTCCTCTCTGTCTTGGCTGCCATGACAGTACCAAGGCTCCTTTTAAAAAGGCGCATGGTAATTACCCTGTGAATCAAGCTCCTTGCGGAAGCTGTCATAATCCGCATTCTTCCTCAAAAGCAAAGCTCCTTAAAACGAGTGCCCATGAGCCTGTTACCTCAGCTCAATGCGATGCGTGTCATAAGTCCCCTTCCGATCCAAAACCTTTTGGGACAACGGAAACAGGAAGTAAGCTTTGCTACAATTGTCATGATACTTCAAAATTGAAAGCTGGGGGAAATGTGGAGCATAGTCCCTTTAAAGAGGGAGAGTGTATTACCTGTCACAATGTCCACGCCTCCGAGTACCCGAAACTTATCCTCAAAAAAATTAACAGTCTCTGTTCTGATTGCCATAAAGAAAAGGGTGAAAAGGTAGCCGTCAATCATGCCCCTGTCACTGGTGAGAAGGGATGCCTCTCATGCCACCCACCCCATGCAGCCCAAAATAAAAATCTTCTAAACCAAAAAGATGGGGCCTTATGTTATTCTTGCCATGGAAAAACCCAAGAAGCTCGAAAGGCTAAAGTTCCCCATGCCCCTTTCGTTAAAGGGGAATGTAATGCTTGTCATAATCCTCACGGTTCGAATGCTAAAAATATTATCAAAGACAGGATGGACCGGACTTGTTATTCCTGTCATGCCGATGCGGAGGGGAAATTTCTAAAGACCTATACTCATAGACCCGTAGCGGATGGGAGCTGTGACTCCTGCCATAGGTCCCATGGATCGGAGGTAAAGAATCTACTGACATCAAGTGGGTCTAAAATGTGTTCCCAGTGCCATGGTGACTTGATGAAAGCTGATACCAGCGGTTCGAGTCACAATCCTTTTACAGAAGGAGAGTGCCTTTCATGTCATAATACCCACGGGAGCAATATCAAAGGGATGATCGTCAAAAAACAGGGCCCCCTCTGTTTCTCTTGCCATCCGGACCTTGAGAAGGGAATAAGCGGAGGGAAGAGTAAACATAAGCCTGTGGTTGGGGAGGCTGAGTGCATGGGGTGCCATAATCCCCATAGAGCTAAACTAAAAGGGCTTCTCTTGGCTACCAGTCCGGACATTTGCTTAAATTGCCACAAGGAACTAAAGGAAAAAATGGGAAAAGAAAAGGTGCACCAACCGGCCGCCAGGGATTGCCTGAAGTGCCATAAGCCCCATTTTTCTACAGAGATTGACCTGCTCAACAAAAAGATCCAGCCCTTATGCGGTGAATGCCACGATGCGAAAAGTCCTTCTTTCGGCAAGGCTCATCTTCAAATTGAAGCATCGGTCATGAATTGCAAGAACTGCCACGATCCTCATGCTTCGAAGGATCCGAAGTTTTTTAAAAGTGTTGTTCATGTGCCTTTTGGGGGGAGATCGTGTGAGGACTGCCACATTGTAACGAAATAAATTCGAAGCACGAAATTCGAAACTCGAAATAAAGATGTTAAACCCTAAACTCGAAACTCTAAACTCTAAACAAGCTCAAATGTCCAAAACACAAAAATCAAAACCGTATGATTTAAGGGACAGGACGCTTAAATTTGCGAAAATGGTAAGAAACTACGTAAAGAATTTACCAAAGACTTTAAGCAATATAGAAGACGCAAAACAGCTTATCAAGGCGTCTGACTCAGTGGGAGCCAACTATATTGAGGCGGAAGAAGCACTAAGCAGGAAGGATTTTGTAATGAGAATAAAGATATCAAGGAAAGAAGCAAAGGAGAGTGGGTACTGGCTTGAATTAACCGAGCCAAAAGAAGAGCAAATGATGGAAAAACAGATCCTGATCAAGGAA
>Ga0102851_10000253_pt1 | contig 24854 bp, 27 predicted proteins | sample Mud3Dept3metaG_FD_79558 | JGI IMG/M metagenome (GOLD analysis project Ga0102851, IMG submission 79558) | Freshwater wetland microbial communities from Ohio, USA, analyzing the effect of biotic and abiotic controls - Mud 3 Core 4 Depth 3... | ecosystem: Environmental > Aquatic > Freshwater >... | reverse complement strand
TAATTTCATATTAGTGTTTATAAGCATCACCAATTTAGGTGAAAACACCATAGCTGTAAAACCTAATAAAATAAAGTTTTACAGCTTTTTTTATTAATAGACTTGCGGATTTGAGGAGGGATTCGCGCGGCAGCTTCCGGAAAAAAAAATGATCAGGATCCCGGAAAAAATTCCGGACAAAAATTCTATCGACCAAAAAATTCCTTTGCTTTTTGACTATGACTTTAAAAAAAATAGGACATTTATACAAAGTATTCTTTAAAAAGTGGACAATAATACTTTACTTACCGACAATTTAAAAAATGAATAAAGATTTAATATTACGAGAGAAATTAGCTTTGCAAAGAACAATACTTGCGAATCAGTCTACGTTCTTAGCATTTCTAAGAACAGCAATGTATTTTTTAGTTGCAGGAATCAGTATAAAAAATTTTACAACATTCCAGTATGGACACTTAATAGAGTTTGTTTTTGTTGCAATTTCAATTATTCTTTTAACAATAGGAATAATAAACTACCGAAGACAAAAAATAAAAATTACATCAAGTGAACAGCATATCGGAGATTACAAAGACGAATATTTAACAACGAAAGCATAACAAGGGTTATCAGAAATAAATTAATATGTTTTACATTAAAGGCAGGAGAGTTGCGCAAATAAAAAGTTACGATGACAAATATGCCGAATGTGAGAACTGACAAACTGCTACAATTCCGTTTCACATTTTTTCGGGAATATTTCCATATCTTTTTCCCCCACTTTTTCCATCAAATATTAAAGATCAGAGGAGCATGTTTCAAATGCAGCGAAAACGGACAACACCGAAAACCAATATGAGTAGAAATAATCTTATAATCATGAAAAATTTATTTTTAACAACTTTTCTCTTTTTATTAGCAGCTTCTCTTTTTTCTCAAAATAATGAAAAGAAAAATTTGACAACTGAATACAGGTTGGATTATACTGATCCCGTAAGCGTTGTTAACGGTATGATAGAAGCGGCTAAAAGTAAAGACCTGAAATTAAATTTTTTAGTTTTTGATCCGTTCATTGAAAAAGGAGAATTTTTTGAATATCGTATGCTTTATTTTACAAATGACCAAAAGGCTATAGAAGAGTTGTATGATATAAGGAATTCATACGTTAATGGTTTAGCAGTAATTTCGCAAGACGGCAGCAGCGCATTAGTACCGATGTGGTATAAATCAAGCGTGAGAGAGCATCAGGAAGAAATTCATTTAATTAATCGATTTGGCAATTGGTATATTACAGGATTTTGAAAGTATGAAAAGTAATAAAAAAGAATTGTCACCAAAACAAAAAGAAGAATTACTCAAAACACTGAAGGCCCGTTTTGAAAAAAACATCAAACGCCATAAAGGTCTTGAGTGGAATAAAGTTGAAGCAAAGCTCGGTGCCAATCAAAAAAAAATATGGACGCTTAATGAAATGGAAATAACCGGTGGTGAACCTGATGTTGTCAGTTATGATAAAAAAACGGGCGAATTTATTTTTTACGATTGTTGCGCAGAAAGTCCGAAAGAACGCAGAAGCCTTTGCTATGACGATGCAGCGCTGAAATCACGGAAAGAAAATAAACCGAAAAACAGCGCGATAGAAATGGCTTCTGAAATGGGCATTGAACTTTTAACAGAAGAACAATATCGGGAATTACAGGAGCTTGTAAATTTTGATTTGAAAACTTCGAGCTGGATAATAACACCATCTGCAATTCGAAAACACGGCGGCGCTCTTTTTTGTGATCGAAGGTATGATCATGTCTTCGTTTATCACAACGGTGCGGAATCTTATTATGCTGCGAGAGGGTTTAGGGGTTTGTTGCGGGTTTAAGATTTATTTAAGTTTTTTCCAAATCGAATTTTTATCAACCTTCTTTGTCTTATCAACTCCTTTAGTCATTTTAAATAATCCTATATCTTTCGATTCCTCTTCAGAAATTATTACCGAGGCCTTTCCGCGTGCGCTGCAGTTTTAGGCACCTCGTTAAAACTTCAGCGACAGAATGCGGAGGCGCAGCATAGATGAAGGGGAGCTGTCCACCAGGCAGCTCAGAAAAATGGATAAAATGTTCCCGCGAACCTAAATTTTACTAATTGATTTTTATTCCTGTTTCAATTGAGAATGATCATTGAATAACCCGTGTCATTCTATTCTCTTTGTAATCTTATTCAGGAAAAATGAATGCATTTGTAATCATTTTATATTTCGTATTTTTTTTATTTTGCCAACCGTCCGCGCAACCCGGGGGCGTGGAAACCGCAAAAGATGTTGTAAAAAAATCCGATGAAAAAATGCGTGGAAAAACTTCCTATGCAGAAATGACGATTCAAACAATTCGTCCGACATGGACACGCGAAATCAAATTAAAAGCCTGGAGTAAAGGAACGGATTATGCGATGATATTAATTACCGCACCGGTTAAAGAAAAGGGAACCGTTTTTCTTAAGAATAAAACCGAAGTATGGAATTGGGTTCCGTCAATTGAACGTGTTATTAAGCTGCCTCCTTCAATGATGACACAATCCTGGATGGGAACAGATTTTACGAATGATGACCTTGTAAAAGAATCATCGGTGGTTGAAGATTATACACATAGTTTCTTAAAAGATACAGTCATAAATGAAAGCGCTTGTTATACAATCAGGCTCATTCCAAAACCTGAAGCTGCAGTAGTTTGGGGAAAGATAATAGTATGGATAGATAAAAAAAATTATCTGCAGATGCGTGTTGAATTTTTTGACGAGGAAAACATCCTTATCAGTACAATGCAAAGTTTTAATATAAAAGAAATGGGAGGCAGAATTATCCCGACGAAAATAGAAATGGTTCCGGAAGATAAACCCGGAAATAAAACGGTGATGATATATAGTAATATTAGTTTCGATCAACCCATAGATGACAGTTTTTTTACTACTCAGAACATGAAAAAAGTCCAATAGTATGTTGTTAAAAATGGCATGGCGAAATATCTGGCGAAACAAAAGGCGCACGTTTATCACAACAGCATCTGTTTTTTTTGCGGTGATAATGGCTGTGCTGATGCGTTCTGCAAATACCGGTATTTACGAACACATGGTGCATAACGTGGTAAGTTTTTCTTCCGGATATATTCAGATTCATCAGAAAGGATATTGGAACGAACAATCAATTGAAAATAGTTTTAAAGAAAACGAAGAAATCTATAATTTACTCTCACGTCAAAAAGAGATTACTGAGTTAGTTCCGAGGCTTGAATCATTTGCGCTCATTTCAACTGAAGATAAAACGAAAGGTGTTTTGGTAATTGGTATCGATCCTTCAAAAGAGAATAATGTTACGCAACTCAGTGAAAAAATTGTAGAAGGAAATTATATTAATGCCGATGACCGAAGTGTTTTGTTACCTGAAGGTCTCGCTGCAAATCTTGATTTGCATGTTGGTGACACAGTTGTTTTATTGAGCCAGGGATATCACGGTGCAAGTGCGGCGGGAAAATATCCTATAAAAGGAATCATTCATTTCGGTTCACCGGAATTAAACAAACGACTGGTGAATATGCCTCTTAAATTAATGCAGGAAATGTACGGCGCCGAAAACCAGGTTACTTCCATTTCATTAATGATGAAAGAAGGTGCAGAGTTAACCGGGGCAAAAGAAAAAATCATTTCCGAAATAGATACTTCGCAATACGAAGTCATGGACTGGAAACAAATGCTTCCTGAAATCGATCAAATAATTGAAGGCGACAAAGCGGGTGATTATTTTGTTGTAGGTATTTTATACATGATAATTGCTTTTGGCTTATTCGGTACAATTCTTATGATGACACGCGAACGAACACATGAATTCGGAATTTTAGTTGCGATAGGAATGAAAAAACGGATGCTTGCAAGTGTTGTTATGATGGAGTCATTTTTTATCGCATTTATTGGAACCCTTGCCGGAATGATTTGTGCAATACCGATTATTTTGAGATTCAAAAATCACCCGATAAAATTAGGAAAAGAAATGCAGGAGATGTATGATAATTACGGCATAGAAGCAATCATTCCATTTTCAAACAAATTAAGTGTATTCACCGAACAAGCCGCAATTGTTTTTTTTATTTCCGTGTTCCTGTCATTGTATGCAGCACTGAAAATTTTAAGATTAAACGCTATTGACGCAATAAGAAGTTAAGAGATGTTAATAATAATTGCCTGGAGAAATATTTGGCGGCATAAAGTCCGCAGCCTTGTGGTAATGCTTTCCATTGCCGTTGGATTATGGGCAGGTGTTTTTATGATCGCGTTTTCGTGGGGAATGTATAAACAATATATGATTGAAACAATCGAAACAAGACTTTCCCATTTACAAATCCATCATCCACAATTCAGAGAAGATCTTGACGTACAATTTATGATCCAGGATCATATTTCGATCCTGGAATATGTCAATAGCATGGAAGAAGTCAAAGCAACAACTTCTAGAACTATTACAACAGGTATGGTCTCTTCTCCCACAACTGCATCCGGCGTAGCTATCAGCGGAATATTCCCTGAAGAAGAAAAAAAAATAACAAAACCGGAAACACGAATTATTGAGGGAAATTACCTTGATACTTCAGGAAGAAACCCGATCCTCATCGGTCAAAAACTTGCGCAGAAATTAAAAGTAAAAGTAAAAAGCAAAATCATTCTCACTTTCCAGGACAGCAATGGAGAAATTGTTGCGGGAGCTTTCCGGGTTGCAGGAATTTACCGCTCAAAAAATTCAACGCTCGATGAGTTGAATGTCTACGTCCGTGGAACCGATCTGAACCAGATACTCAATATCGGTAACAGTACATATGAAATTGCTATTCTCCTGGATGATGATAATAAGATAGAAGAAGTAAAACAAAAACTTCACAGCAAATTTCCACATGTAGAAATCATGACATGGAAAGAATTGTCGCCGGAGATTTCATTAGTGATTAATTCCTTTAATGAATTCATGTACATTTTTATCGGAATCATTTTACTCGCACTCACTTTTGGAATTGTCAATACAATGTTGATGGCGGTATTGGAACGTGTGCGTGAAATAGGAATGCTGATGGCTATCGGAATGAACAGGAGGCGGATATTTTTTATGGTTGTAATCGAAACAATTTTTCTTGCACTTATTGGCGGACCGGTTGGATTGATGATGGGATTTTTTACGATTAAATGGACAGGCGAAGCCGGAATTAATCTCTCAATGTTTTCAGAGGGCCTTTCATCGTGGGGATACTCCAATATCGTTTATCCTGAACTGGAGCCGGGATATTATTTACCACTCACTCTAATGACTATTCTGACGGCAATCTTATCATCCCTCTACCCTGCTGTGCGGGCGCTTAGAATGAAACCATCAGAGGCAATCCGAAAAATATAAATAGTAATATGGAAACAGTAATAGATGCACACAATATTATTAAAATTTATAACGAAAAACACATTCCCGTTAATGCAGTTAATGGCGTTCATCTGCATATCGAAAAAAATGAATTCACCGCGTTAGTCGGACCATCCGGTTCCGGAAAAACAACTTTACTTAATATCATTGGCGGACTTGATTACCCGACAAAAGGTGAAGTTATTGTTAACGGTACAGACATCACAAAAATGCGCGCCAACGAACTCATAAATTTCAGGTTAAACAACATCGGGTTTGTGTTTCAATCATACAATCTTGTTCCGGTTTTAACTGCAAGAGAAAATATTGAATTCGTGATGTTACTCCAAAAAAAAAACAAGCATGAACGCGAAAAGCGGGTTCTTGAATTGTTGCGCCAGGTAGATCTTGAAGAAAAAAAGAATACGCGACCTTCCGAATTGTCAGGAGGACAGCAGCAACGAGTTGCCGTTGCAAGAGCGCTTGCATCAAAACCAAAATTTGTTTTGGCCGATGAACCTACTGCAAATCTTGATTCAAAGTCGGCTGCAAATTTACTTGATATGATGGCAAAACTGAATAAAGAAGAAAACATGACATTCATTTTCTCTACACACGATCAGCGTGTTATTGACAAAGCAACAAGGGTAATTACACTCGTTGATGGAAAAATAGCTTCGGATGAAAAAAATTAAATACAGGCAAAGTCCTTTATTTTTATTTAAGATGAAATTAATTTTCATTTTTATTTTCGCGTTCTTTTTTTTTTCAAAAGTTTCCTATTCGAATGATTCGATTCCCGGAAACAAAATTTCCCGGATACATGTTAAAGGTTACATCAAAGATATGCAGACCGCTTTTTTTGTCAGCGATGGGCCTTCACTCATAACCGGAAACTTTATTCATAACCGGATTAATTTCAGATGGGATTTCACAAACGAATTTCATTTTCGCGTGGAGGCACGCAACAGATTATTTTATGGCGAACAGGTAAAAACAACCTACCAGTTTGGAAAATTTATTGACGTTGATAATGGGCTATTTGATCTTTCTTATAACCTGATCGATGACACCTCAGTTGTTATGAATGTCTTGTTGGACCGCCTGCTTTTAAACTGGACAAGAAACAAGTGGGATATAACAATTGGCCGCCAGCGCATCAACTGGGGCGTTAACCTGGTCTGGAATCCAAACGACATTTTTAATGCCTTTAATTATTTTGATTTTGATTATGAAGAACGCCCGGGCAGTGATGCGCTACGTATTCAATATAATACCGGTAATTCTTCAACAATTGAACTTGCTTATAAAATTACAACGGACAAAAATGAACAGGTTGCTGCTTTACTTTTTAAAACTAATTTATATAAATATGATTGGCAGAATTTTGCTGGAATTTATTACAACGACATTGTACTTGGAACAGGATGGGCAGGCAACCTCAAAAACATCGGGTTTAAAGGAGAAGCATCCTATTTTCATCCTTACAAAAACAGTCTTGACACCACAGGAATTTTGTCGGCTTCAATTTCTTTTGACAGGAGTTTTAAAAAAAATTATTTCGCGATGGCGTCCTATTTATACAATAGCAACGGGGAAAGTTTACAAAATGGGGTCGGCGAATTCACCGGAACAGTTTTGTCAGCAAAAAAACTGATGCCGTTTAAACATTCCTTTTTTTTTCAAGTCAATAAAAGTTTCAGTCCGATTGTAAACGGCGGACTTGCCATGATATTTTCGCCTCAAAATAATACGATGATCCTCATCAGTTCACTCGCCGTTTCCATAAGTGACAACTGGGACCTGGCCCTATTCGGACAATCGTTTTTTTCAGATGTCGCGGGCGTGTATCGCACACTGGGCAACTTAATATTTCTCCGACTCCAATGGTCATTTTAAAATTATTTCGCCTAAGGTGAATAAACAGTAAATTATGTAAGGCATTCTCCGATTTGTGTAAGAGTTTTTATTGATAAAGTAGCAAATTTTGTAAAATGAAAGATTGTCGAAAATCAATTTATCAAATGAGCATGATCAATTTTCGGCTTCGTTACGGATGTTAACATTGTTATCAACTTTATTTATTCCACGCAGGCACAAACGAAAATTTATTCCGCATGAAAGAACTTGAAGACAGTCCTAATTTCCCCGTTTTACTCAGAAATTTTCAAACTGAATTTATTGGTTATGTAACAACAAAGTCAAATGTTTACGACGGCTTTGTAAAACACGTCAATTCGTTAATGCTTCCGCAACAACCCATGACAGATCTTTGCTCAGGAAGTGGTGAACAAGCCATTAGCATTTTTCAAAAAAGTAATTGCTTCACACAGCTTATTCTCAGCGATAAATATCCGAATGGTGCATTGTTAAACGGTGATAATATTTCTTATCTCCCTACAAGTAAGGATGTACTTAAAATGCAATTTAAACGAGGTACCTATTATACCATGTTTAATGCCTTTCATCATTTTTCGAATGAAGATAAATTAAAAATTATAGAAAAAATTCATCAATCAGGTGCACGCATTTTTTTTGTTGAAATTCTTGAACCCCGGATTTTTTGTTTCTTAAAAGTTCTGTTCATTACAACAGCCGGAACATTATTTCTGACTCCGTTTATGCGTCCCTTTTCTTTTAAACGATTTTTTTTTACTTACATCGTTCCCGTTAATGTAATTACCATAACGTATGACGGTGTTGTATCTGTCTGTAAATCCTTGTCCGTAAAAGATTACCAAAAACTTTTTTCCAAACACAAAAGCCAGGTCAAAGTTTTTAGAGAAACTGAAGGAGTAAGTCCCGTGGTAATTATACAATCGGGAATATGAAAACGGCGTTGACGGTTTGGAAGTTCAGCAGGCCGCATACAGTTATCGGAAGTATAATAAGTATCTGCACTTTGTATGTGATAATTTGCGCTAACAATAAAACGGAGCATCTTCCGCTATTAATAATGGCGCTGATTGTAGGAGTTACCTGTAATATATTTATTGTTGGAATTAACCAGATTGCCGATGTGAATATTGATAAAATAAATAAACCTTATTTACCAATTCCTTCAGGAGAACTTACTATTCGCGCATCAAAAATTATTGTTCTCACAGCCTTGCTGATTAGCCTGGGCGTGGCTTTATATTTATCGCTCTGGCTTTTCTTTATTATTTTTTTTTCCGCGGCAATTGGATGGGCCTATTCCATGCCGCCGTTTTTCCTGAAGCAACATCACATTCCTGCCGCATTATGTATTAGTATGGTGCGAGGAATTATGATTAATGCCGGCGGATTTCTTGTCTTCAATTATATTGTGAACAGATATTTCGGCATGCCGGAAAATGTAAAAATTCTGACTGGTTTCATCGTTGTTTTCAGCATCGTCATTTCGTGGTTCAAAGATTTGCCGGATGTAAAAGGAGACGCAGAGTATAATATTAAAACATTAGCCGTTTTGTATTCGCCTAAAGTTGCGATGATAGCCGGAAATATTTTGGTCAGCCTCGCATACCTGTTTACAATCAGGATGAAGTATCTTGATTTTTTAAGCCAGAAAATTCCGTCTTTCGAAACTAAAGTTCTTCTTTATGGACATATAATTTTATTTGTTCTTTTTCTCGCCAATGCATTTTCTATAAGATTAAATGATCACCAGTCTGTCAAAAAATTCTACGCGCGTTTTTGGTGGTTTTTCTTTTTAGAATATGTTTTGTATCTCGTTGCGTATAGTTGGAAATAAACTCACTATTTTTATTTTTTTGATGCTCCCCTTTTTTTTAAAGTGCAATTACCCGGCAATAGGGAAGAAATTCACTTAAAAAATCAAACATCCACGTATCAATTAACATCTGACCACCCCAAACCCCTCCAGAGGAGGGGCTTTCAGACCTTCGCTGTTTTCGAAAGTTATCCAAATAATTGAAGATCGAAAAGTATCTTCTCCTTACGCTTGCGCTAAAGCTTCTGCCTAGGCGCATGGAGAGAAGATTTAGAGGAGTGGTCCAAATGCTGGATAGGACTGAGATTTACAAATTAAAGGAAACTGTTTTCCAACGTTCCGGGTATTTGCATTTTCAAGGGGAGCTGTCCAGGTTAATTCAGAAAATTTAATAAAATTATTTTCTGGGGAATTGAGGGGTCAATCAGGTAACTCTCTATTTTTTATAAATAAATTTCTCTAACAAACTTTCCCCTGCCATTTGACCTCTTACATTTTCAAATTTTTCATCTACATTTCAAAACAAAAACATCAACCCAACATACCCCGAATAAGTTCTGAGTCCACCGCCTTCGCGAAGCGCAAAGTATTGATTTGGTTGAATCGCAACTCTTCGATCACTGATATCTGTTAAACCTAAAACACCCCGGAATCCTAATTCCAATTTCACTGTGCGAAGCAAATTAAGACCAACATCTATTCCGGCACCATAGGCAATTCCAAAATTACTTTTCTTAATAGCAAAAATTGCGGATGAATGTTCAACACCATTTGTAGATCCGTTTGATGTAAATTCCGATCCGACATTAAAACCAATTTGTGGCCCCAGCACAGCGCTAAAATTAACCCTGTCTGTTTTACCTTTATTCATAGAAAGTAAAAAGGGAATATCAACATAATCAAGTTCTATTTTTCTGAGTAATTGATGATCACGATAATCCAGTATCAGATGATTATAAATAATATTAAGTTCAAGACCGATATTTTGATTAAAATTATACCCGGCAAAACTTGATGATCCAAGTCCCCATGTAAATTCACCTTCAACAGGACCGTCCTGATTCTGGAGATTCATCGCGGAAACAATTGGCATTAATCGAAAACCCAGAACACCAATCGGATCAGGTTTTTCATAAACTACAGTATCTTGCGGGCGGGCTGAAATTGCTGAAAAAACAATCATCCAGATTGGAATATAAAAATACTTTTTCATACAAATTTGTTTTGATTTTTATAACCCGTATTGTGGAATAAATAAATCAAAAGTAAAACGATTTCCACAAATCAGAAATGCACTCTGGCATACTTTTGCATGATTAAAATCAAAGGTGAATAAACTCATATCATACGGTTATTTCGATAACTCTAAAATCTAATGAGACTCGAAAGTTCGCTGACTTTTGTCCGGGGATTTAAGAAGTCGGACGATAATTTATAGGTGAACTCTTAATTTTTTTCTGAGACATTTTTTACCAAAAGGTTGGCCATATATTGAAACCTCATTTTCTTATAAGGTGCGCTCATATTTTATAATTTTTATAAATACAAAATCAATTCACGGGCTAACAGGCATCATCATTTAAAATTCGATTTTGGCTTAAACTTGCACAAGGATTAAACATCCTGGCCGGGGCAGTTAGAAATTATGATTTAGTAAAAATGAAATCTATATTTTTTATCTTTTCAGTCATGATGTCTTTGCTTGTTAATAAGGCATATTCACAGCCGGCCCGCGAATGGATTGCACGTTCCAACAGCGATTTCGAAGATGAATTATCCGATATGGCAGTTGATGATTTAGGAAATGTTTATGTTACCGGGGCAAGTATGCAGGGAGTTTTTACAACAGATTTTATTACTACAAAATATGATCGCTATGGCACTCCGCAATGGTACAGATTATACAATGGTGTTGAAGATAGCCAGGACAAAGCATACGCAATTACGGTTGATTATTTCGGAAATATTTATGTGACGGGAAGCACAAATTATGACAACGGAATTGTTACCATCAAATATAATTCAATTGGTGATACACTTTGGACACGTCGATATACCGGACCGGGAACAGGCAATAACTGGACCTATCCGACAAGTATTGCCGTTGATGATTCCGGATATGTTTATGTAGCTGGAACAAGTGAAGGATTAACCGGTATGCATGATCTTTTCCAGGATTACACCACATTAAAATATTCCCCGGAAGGCGAACAAATTTGGGAAGCTAGATACAACGGCCTGGGAAATGATGATGACGTAATTGAGTCGATGGTTGTTGATCCTTACGGTAATGTTTATGTAACCGGATATACCAATGGAGGTTCGCTTGGAAACGATTATAGTTTTGAAGACATCACGACAATAAAATATACCACCGACGGAGAAATTGACTGGGTTCAAAATTATGTTGGTCCGGGAACAAGCGGTGACAAAGCAAACATGATTGCGCTTGATGATTACGGAAATGTTTACATAACAGGAAAAACTTTTACGCGAATTTCAAACGAAGATATCATCTTAATAAAATACGATTCTGAAGGAACAGAATTGTGGCAGAGAATTTACAATGGTCCGGAAAGCGGCACAGATGAAGGAGTTGCACTGACAATAGATAATCTATATAACGTTTACATAATTGGAAAAAGTGATTACGGAAAGACAAATGGATTTGACATTGTTACAAATAAATACAGAGCTGACGGAACAAATTTATGGACAAAAAATTTTAACGGTACCGCAAATTCAAACGACTTTGCAATAGATGTTGCGTTGGATAAAGCGGGAAATATTTATGTTTTGGGAACTGTAATAAACATAAATTCCAACAACGATTACCAGCTTTTAAAATACAGTCCGACAGGTATCCTATTATGGCAAACAACTTATAATGATACTGATTTTTTATATGCTCCTCTTCCTGAAAGTGCCGCGTCTCTTTTTGTTGACGCCGATAACAATGTCTATATTGCAGGGACTGAGGCATTAGGTTATTCAGTCGTAAAATATTCACAATTCAAAGAAGATGCCGAATTAGCAGAAGGTAATTTTATTCCTGTTTACCCAAATCCATCAACCGGATTAATAAATATCTGGATCGCAAATTCCGACGTTGAAGTCATTACAGTTTATAACCTCGTTGGCGAAGTAATTTATTCCAGATCAAATTTAAAAAAGCGGCCTTTTATCGAAATAGATCTTACCGCAATACCAAGAGGGATATACTTTATTCATCACCTTGGAGCGAACGGAGAAAAAATTCATGTCGAAAAAATAGTAATTCATTAGCAAATCAAAATCAGTTTAAAATAATTTCCTGAATAAAAAACAATATGCATAAAACAATTTTAATTACCGGTGCAACAGGAGCAATAGGAAGCGCCACAGCACACGAGCTTGCAAAATCCGGATCTACGTTAGTACTACTTGCGCGCAACCGAATTAAAGTAGAGACATTAAGGAAAGAAATTCTGGTAAAAAGCGGCAATCCGAATATTGATATTTTGATCGGAGATCTTTCAAGTATTTCTTCAACAAAAAATGCCGCCGGTGAATTTAAGCGAAAATACAAACGACTTGATGTGTTGTTAAATATTGCGGCGATTTATAAACGTGACCGGATAATGACGAAAGATAATCTTGAAACAATGTTCGCCACAAATCACCTGGGACCTTTTATTCTGACAACGGAATTGCTTGATCTTTTAAAACAAAGTTCGCCTTCAAGAATAATTAATTTAACAGCACCATCAACCACAGAACTTAAATTCTGGGATTTGCAGGGCGATGCAGAATTCTCATCGCTCAATGCTTTTGGTGCAACTAAAATGATGAATTTACTTTTTACGTTTGCGCTTGCACATCGACTGCAAAGAACCGGGGTAACCTCAAATGCATTTTTTCCGGGTTTAACAAAATCAGACCTGACAAAAGAAATGCCGGTTATGCTGAGAACAACTATCCGCCTGGCAAGCAGGCAACCACAAAGGCCGGCACTTATGCTTGCGCACTTATCACTTGATCCGGTTTATCAATATGCAAACGGAAAATTTTTTAAATACAACGGAAAAGAAATTCACGGCTCCTCGTATGCGTATGATGTTGATACGCAAAACAAACTCTGGCAAATAAGTGAAGAGTTAAGGCAAGCGGCAGCGATCAGGGAAATTGCAAAAAAGGCGGCGTAGTTGTAAATGAGCATTAACATCCATACTCTATTCACATTTATTATCCAAAATATTTTCGTTACTTATTTCAAGACTAAACAACATTCTTTTCTTATTTAGGAAAATGCCGACCGGGCATCAAAACGTGACAAGATTAGACGAAGCAAAAGCTTAGAGAGACCGGGAAGCTCCGTAGGAAATCTTTAATTTTAAGGAAAGGTTTACCGGAGATCACCCGGCCGTCCGCCAACTGGCGGAAGAGAGTATAATCGCAGGCGCGTTTTGCGGCCCTTCCGCGTGCGCTGAAGCTTTAGCGGAGGCGCTGATTTTTTGCTTCTTTTTGACTTGTCTGAGCGGAGTCGAAGTATCAAGCAAAAAGAAGAAAGGAAACTCAAAAAATTGTTCAAAGTCAAAAAAAACGGTGAAGGAAATCATCGCTTCCGGAATTAATGAAAACTATTTTTACTAAAAATTATATCATGGAAGACGAAAAAAACAAAGAAAACCGATCCGAAGAATTTAACATTGATCAATCTTTTGAGACTGAGTTGGAGAATGATCTCTTTACACGGTCAAAACGATACGACACCCTGTTAACGGCGAAATTTGAAGTGCCGGAATTGCCTTATGCTTATTTTGCATTGGAGCCATATATAGACAGAACAACAATGGAAATTCATCACGATAAACATCATGCAGCGTATGTAACAAATTTAAACAAAGCGTTGCAGGGATTGAATGAAACTCCTTCATCGCTCGAAGAAATTATAAAAAAAATAAGTAAATACCCGGTCGATGTACGCAACAATGCAGGTGGACATTACAACCATTCCTTGTTCTGGAAACTCATGAAAACAAAAGGAGAAGGTCAGCCCATCGGAACCTTATCCGGAGCAATTGCCGGCACGTTTGGTTCGTTCGATAATTTTAAAGCGAAGTTCACGGATGTTGCAACAAAACATTTTGGTTCAGGCTGGGCGTGGCTCGTACTACAAAATGGTAAACTGGAAATTGGAAGTACGCCAAACCAGGATAATCCGTTAATGGATATTTCAACTTTTAAAGGCATACCTATTTTGTGTCTCGATGTTTGGGAACATGCTTATTATCTGAAATATCAAAACAGGCGAGTTGAATATATTAACGGCTGGTGGAACATTGTAAACTGGGAAGAAGCCTCCATTCGTTTTGCAAATGCGAATCACATCAATTATTAAAAAATATTCTTTACAATTACTCAACAGCAATTATTATTTCGATGATAAATAACGGTTTGACTATTGACCTGCGTCATTGATCACACAACATGTCAATCATATTTTTGCTCCTAAATTCTAAAACAAAAACTATGAACAATTTAAACTCAACATTAGAAGTAGAAAATCTGAATTTAGTAGGATTGGATATTAACAAATCAGAAGAATTATCAAAAAAGTTAAACACACTTTTGGCAAATTATTCTATATTCTATCAAAACACAAGGGGCTACCATTGGAATTTGAGAGGTCAAAAATTCTTTGAACTTCATTTGAAATTTGAAGAACTGTACAATCACCTGTCAACAAAAATAGATGAAATTGCAGAGCGAATTTTAACAATTGGCTTTCCTGCAAATCACAATTTCACTGACTACAAAACGATGTCAAAAATAACCGAAGCTACTAAAGTCAGTGATGGAGTAAGATCGGCAGAAGACGTTTTAAAATCGCTGCGTTACATCATTTCTTTAGAAAGAGAAATTCTTACTTACGCAAATAAAATGGGCGACGAAGGAACTTACACTTTAATGAGCGAGACCATTAAAAACCAGGAAAAAATGGTTTGGATGTACGCAGCTTATTTAGAAAAATAAATACACACCGGTTGTGATTTTATGGAAGAAAATTTTCACTATGGCACCGTAACTGAAGCCGTCAGCGATTTCAAAAGCAAAGGATATTCGCTTGATTTTAATTTAGAAGAAAACTGTATTGTTTGCGAAAACACAAAGTTTGATTCGGATGAATTTGAAATAGTCGAAGTATATCGTTACGAAGGTGAATCGGATCCGGCAGATGAAGCTGCAGTGTACGCCATAGAATCAAAAACAGGTAAAAAAGGAATTCTTGTAACCGGTTACGGTGTTTCGGCAGATAATGTATCACCGAAATTATTTGAGAAATTAAAATACCGGAAAAAATAATTGCGAAGTTTCGCGAGGACTAATTGTTTTCTTTAATCCAAAACCGGAACGTCAAAGAAGCGAAAGTTTCTTTGACGTTTTTTTTTTGCGATAATGCGTAATTATTATGGGTGTTATGGAACACAGATTCAACCTTCTCCGCCAGTTGGCCGATACGGTCGATAAAAAACGCGGATGGTTATTATAAAATATGATTTCATTTTCCTTATTATTGTCTGCTTGTTGTTAAAGAAATCCGCTTCTAAGTTCTAATTGTCACGGATAGTTTATAGGAAATATTATATTTGATAAAACCATTTAAACTAATGTTATCTTCCCGGTTTAGTTAGATAGCATTAATGGAGTTGATGGTATAAACAAGTTATGGGCAACCCTTGAAATCGTATTAGCTTGAGAGAGTGAATAAGAAATTAACAAAATAGAATGGGCGTGACCGCCTCATTAATATTATGATAAGATATATTAAACAGAATTCTGTAATTTTTTATTTTATAATGACATGCGCTATTTCATGGCTATGTCTTTTGTCAATTATTGGAATTGACGGGTTTTTGGGAAAGACTGCCCTAACAGATAAACCTATGCCATTGTTATTCTTAGCCATGTGTGCAGGACCTACAATATCCGGACTGGTATTCATTTATTCAATGGAGGGGAAAATCGGCTTGAAAAGTTTAGCATCAAGATTATTAAAATGGAAAATAGAGTTCAAGTTTTATCTGATAGCACTTTTTATCGCTCCGGTATTAATTCTGCTATCTTATTTTTCACTCTCTTTCTTCCATTCAAAATTCATCCCAACAATATTCTCATCAAATGACGTAATGATGTTAGTGGTCGGAGGAATTGTCGGGGGATTTGTGGCCGGAATTTTTGAAGAACTTGGTTGGACCGGTTTTGTAACCCCCAAACTAAGAACAAAATACAGCGTTGTTATCTCAGGCCTCTTGCTTGGTATAGTTTGGGGTATTTGGCACTTCCCACTTTTTATGCGACAAGATCCTGCCGGGCAAATTCCTTTAATAGTTTTATTAATGGCTAGCCTTGTTGCACATTTACCGGCTTTTAGAGTTTTAATGACATGGGTATATGACCGTACACAGAGTTTGCTGATAGCCATATTAATGCATATGTCTTTTACCGCCAGCACTTTGATTTTTCAACCTGCAATAAATAGTGGTGTTGATATAATAATATCAAATTTGACATTAACAGTATTGTTATATTTAGCAATTATCATTTTAAATACTTTAACTAAGGGGCAAGTGTTTAGGGGAGTTTTGAGAAATGAAATACAACCTTAACCACTCTTTAATTTTTCGAATAGAATAAAATAAAAGCGCTAATTTTAAAAAGCCTAAAAGATACTATGACCACAACGGATTGGGTTTTGGGACCTCATCAATAGGGACTATTTTTTACCCAGCTATTTTAACGACCGTTGACCATTAGACAAATGCATGAAATGACCACAACAGAGAAAAGGGCAGCCCATAACATATAAGCATTAAACGAAGCTTCGCTTTTCGCGATGGTTTGATTTAATGCTGCGTTGAATGAAGCTGTGGTAGCCCGCGCTGTAGTTATTATGGGGTTTTAAAAATCAGATTTGATTTTTTGGTAATGATCCTCCTCAATAGAGTAATCATTTTTGATTGCACGAAATAAATTTTGCGATCGTTTTCAAAAAACATCAGCAAACAATTTTAGTTTTTATTTTTTTTTGTTTGAAACATTCGTTTTTAGTACTTTTTTTCATCCGGGCAATACAAATAACTGTTCGCCTATTTTGGCAAATTTTTGTTCTATTTATTCGATACTTTTTTTTCTATCATAATTATTGGCGGCGCATTTGCATCAAAACTCTCAACCTTCGCTAAAGCTACGGTCGATAAAGAACCAAGCGTGATCCAACTACAACCAACCCCAAATGGGGCAAGCACTCAAGATTGGACGAATCCCCGCTCCATAGGAGCCCATTCGGGCGAATTTTCCATATATTTGATTATCGTCGGCGCGGGGACTCGACCAATCGCGATGACGTTAGCAAACATTTTTGAGGTCCCCTTAAATCTCATTGAAATTCGTCCGTAATTCTTGCAATAAGTTTTTCCTGAAAGCCTTCGTCTCCCAATTCGAACAATTTCTCTAAAACAGACAATTGTATTTTCCTTTCACCAACAGCTTGGCAAAATGCCAAATTCGATTGATAATAAATCTCAGGAATACTCTTAGTTCTACAAAAGCAAATTATAATCTGTGCGATGTTTTCTTTCGGAAAGAACCTTACTACTTCACGCAGCAAAGTTAATTGCTTCTCCAATTCAGGAAAGTCATTCAAATTTTCACCGGACTGAATTTTTTCGGTACGTTCTATAGCCAACCGTTTTCTTTCTTCCGGTTCATGTTGCATTGAACTTTTGTTGCTGTTTTCCGGTTGATTTTGACCGCTATTCTTTCGAGCAATTTTAGCAATAAGAAATATAAAACCAACACCTCCAACATAAAGCATGAATTCTGTAATGTCATATTCAACGAAAACACCTCTGAAGTGACAATCATCTGTTACCACAACATGAGAGGAACCGTATAACGAACCAAATCCTGGTGGGTCATAGACAACCTCCTCGCGGCAGTATTGGTATTTAACGAAAGGCCAAAAATTCTCACTCTGAGGACTCCTATCGCTACTTAAAAAATCAATCCCCATAGGAGAAACAATGAAGGCAAAAAGATGGAACCCAAACCAAACTAAAAAATAAGTCAAAGCCCTTCTGGAAGGTTTGATCGTTTCTAAAGCCTCATTAGGTTTGGTCTTTTTTGTAATACTAACGTCGCCCGATATTATTAAAGACTTCTCAGTTATTTTCGTCTGCGGAATCGGAGGTGGTGTCGCCTTCGGCTTAAGCTCTATTTTTAAACTCTCAAGATCTTTCAACTTTTGCCAATCCTTCATTCCTTCAGTCCAAACATAAGTTTCGTTACTGATGTCCTCTTTCTTTAATTCTTCCAGCGAAAATGGTCCCTTTTGTTCTTCCCCAACCAAGTAAAAGTATTCTTTCATAACATATCCCTTTTATAGAAAAAGTATCACCGGAATTATCAAATATTATTCAGCCGATCAACCTTAGTTTTCAGAATCGGTAATACTGAACTTACTTCCCTTTTATCGGTATTCCAAATAGTATTCAACATACAAGAGACCAAAACAAAATAGTCTACATCACCATACAGATAATGTTTTAATGAGTTTGTTCTATCAGTTCCTGACGGTTCTGGCCCTTGCATTACAATATTTTTCTTGGAATTAAAATAAATTTGCCAACCATTCCCAACGTCTCTATAATCTCGAAAAACAATAATCCTCTTTTCAACATGATCCACAACAATATTTCTAACATAGTCAACACCATCCGAGCCGATGTATTCGATAAATCTATAAACCAAATCATTTATCGGTCTGTAATCAAGTAACTCGTCCACAGTGTTCATGTTTTTGCACTCGCAATGGCCATCTATATCAAGACAAATACCCACAAGCGTTTTGGTTTCCAATTCCCAAAATTCTGGCCTTTCGGAAATCCCGTGAACAGTATTTGTTGCAGGACAATAGGTGTGTCCAAAGACGATTTCGTATGTATCAATTTTTCTATCGGTCATTTCAGAATTAACTATTTTTAATGGAAAAGTAACAAACTTTACGTGATTGTTTGACAAAATACCAAATACAAAACATAGAGATTGAATACATTTGATCACAACAGAGCCAACCGATCAACAAAAAACGTTTGCTAACATCGCATAAAAAGTAATAGCGCATTAGTTCTCCAATTTCGGTGTTTCATAGTGGCAGCGCCGCACAAAAATTTTTTAAAAACAGAAATTTATTAAAAAAGTTTTTGTCCGGCTATGTGGGTTAGCATTAAGTTCAGTACTTTTAATTCCGCCAGCTGGCGGACGCTACTACTTTTATGCGTAGTCCGTTATGCACTATTAAAATGAAAAGAAGAATAATATTTTTTGTACTTTCTTTGTCCCTCGCTAGTTGCATGGAAAAAAGCAAAGAAGTTATTTTTTGGGATTGGTTTTCGTCCGTCGAAGAAGAATTTCATGCGGACTATATGGTCGTAAAATCGCATCCAAGCGCAAAAACCATAAATATCGATCGACACAACCAAGAACTACTTACGGAACTGCACAAAGTAAATCCCAACATCTATTTTGAAATTACTTACAACAAAGACCGCTCAATCAACTTAACATTTACAGCCGAAGGAATGATTGAAATATTTCCCGCAGTCGATTCATTAGTTGATGCTGCACCAAAATTTGACCGATGGAAAATAATAGCTCTTCGACAACGGCTCCACGGCGATGACTTTGCCGTTGAATATGAAGCATACAATTATATCTCCTATTCCGACATATTTTTCCAATATTCAACCGAACACGAAGAATTTGGAATTCAACTTAACATCCGAGATTATGATGAAACCGGACAAATGCAGAATGCAATTTATTTGCTTCTTGACAATCTCATCGGAGAAGAAGATGTTGCAAAAAAAATAGATTGGATCGAATGGGTTTCGCTCGACGAAGAATTAAAAGACTCACTCTTACCATTAATTGAACTACGACAATTAGTTGACTCAATAGAGTAAACCATGTGCCTTAAACAGTGCATAACAGAAACTAAAACCAAAATGCGCTTCCAAGGTTTTTTAATTGTGGTAGCTCTGCTCTCTTCCACCAAGCAAAAAATTTTTAAAGCAAGACAAATTAAAAATTTGTTTGCATGGCTCATATGGTTAACATCAATTGCATATCTTTAATCAAGGCAGCGCATTCAAGTTTTAGTTGCGCTCCGTTAGGCACAATTAACAAAAGACACATGACACTACTTCAACAACTTCAAGAAAACAAAGGGACAGTATCTTCTGCTTTGGGAAAGCAACTTGCGATAGACGTTTTGCATGGGAATAAAAACTTGCTTTCAGAAGCACTAAAATTAATTCACTTTGATGACAAAAATGTCAGGAGTGGTTCTGCTAAAATCATCGAAAAAGTTGCAGAGAGCAAACCAGAATTAATTGCGCCCCATCTTTCAGAACTAATTGAATGTATGAATTACGAAGAAGCTCAGACACGCTGGATGGTTTTGCACATAGCTGGGCTTTGTGCAAAATTTCAGCCAAAAATATCAAGAGACTTATTTCATGAAGCTGTAAACTATCTTGACAAAAAACATGGAACCGTGTTAAATGACAGAGCAATTACATATTTTGGATATATGGGGGCAGTTTCAAATAAAGATTGTAACAATTCTTTCCCACATCTTATAAACTCTTTTTCACGACATCCAAACAGAGCAACAAGAATTTTTGAATCATTTGAGAGAATGCTTAATAAGCTTAATGAAGAACAGAAGGAGACCTTGCTAAAAATTACCAACAAATACAAGACCGACAAGAAGCCAAGCAATGTCTCATGGGCGAAAAAATTATTAAAAAAATTATGTGCATAACAGCACCTACCAGTAATTGGCGCAGACGAGGTAATATAAAGTTTTGTATCTTTAAATAACCAATCCCACCATCGAACCACCTTGAAAAATTGAAAGGAAATTTAAAAGAATTCTATTCAATACGAATAAATAGCCAGTGGCGGATAATATTCAAATGGAATAACGGAAATGCAACCGAAGTTGAAATAATTGATTATCATTAAAATTAAATATTATGAAAAAATTAAGGAACATAAATCCCGGTGAAATTTTGCTTGAAGAATTTCTGATTCCCCTGGAAATAACCGCTTACCGACTTTCGAAAGATCTTGGAATTCCTCAGACTCGTGTCTCGGAAATTTTAAAAGGAAATCGCCGTATCACCGCTGATACAGCATTAAGGCTGTCGAAATATTTCGGAAACAGTGCAAAATTCTGGCTCGGACTACAGGATGATTTTGACCTGGAAGAAGAGCAACAGGTAAAACAAAAGGAATTAAGCGTTATAAAGAAATACTCAAACAACGCTGCATAACAGCAAATAAGCACAAGCGTAAGATGCCCATTATCCGGGCCGCCTGTGCCTGTTTACCAACCATTATGCCTCATTGATTTGTAATTATTTCATGGAATTAGTACGAACACATCCTGAACCAACTTTCAAATATTTCTACATTGGATTTGTTTCAATTATAATTGGCATTTGGATTTCGACCATGTATTTTGCAATTGGGCTCTGCATTATCCTTATCGGAATATTCGCTCTGCTTTCAGTTAACGGGGTCATAATTGATCCAAATACTAAACAAGTCAAAGCATACTTTAATTTCATGTTTATAAAACTCGGAAATTGGATTCCGCTGAGCGAATTCACACATATCGTTCTTGGACCCAATAGCAGTAGTAAAACACTCTCTAAATTTAGTTCAACAACTGTGCGAACAAAATCATATTCAGTTTACTTACTTGGAAAGAATAATAAGAGGTTGGAATTAGGAGAATTTATCGAATATTATTTAGCAGAACATTATCTATATCAAACTGCAAACCAAATAGAACTTCCGACTGTTAACAAAGAAGAAATAATTAAAAAAATTGCAGCCGAAAAACGAGAATTCAGGAGACGATAAACCAGGCTATAACACATTCTAAAAATTAATTGCGCCCGCAAGTGGTTTTTCCTATTTCAGTATTTCATAGAAATTCCGCCAAACAAAAATTTATAAAAAAAAATTAAAAAATGTTTGCCCGGCTGGCCGATAGCATCAAATTTACTACCTTTAATTGATCGCTAATTACAAGTATATTTAGCAAGCACTGTTCGTAATTTAAATTCAACAATTATAAATAAAAATATGTTAACAATTGACAACTATTTAGACAGCCATTACATACACCGGAGTAATTGGTTAAGGGCAGCAGTTTTGGGTGCAAACGATGGAATTATATCTATTTCAAGTCTTGCGATAGGTGTTGCTGCTGCAAGTTCAACAAGAGAACCAATTATTTTGGCAACAGTAGCCGGACTTGTTGCAGGAGTTTTATCAATGGCTGCCGGAGAATATGTTTCTGTTAGTTCACAAACAGATACGGAAAAAGCAGACATTGAAAGAGAAATAAAAGAGCTTGAAGAAATGCCGGAAGAAGAATTAAAGATATTGGCACAAATCTATGAGAAGAGAGGATTAAAAAAAGAAACAGCAATGCAGGTCGCAACTGAATTGACCGAAAAAAATGCTTTGGGAGCGCACATCAGGGACGAATTAGGAATAAACGAGATTAGCCAGGCAAAACCAATACAGGCAGCATTGGCGTCAGGAGCATCATTTACGGTTGGAGGTGTTTTGCCTCTCTTGGTTGTCCTTTTTACACCGGTACAAAGTATGGAATACTGGCTCTACGGTTTTACGATTATTTTTCTAACAATATTAGGAACTGTGGCAGCAAAAACAGGCGGCTCAAGCATAAAAAAAGCAGTATTACGAATTACAATCTGGGGAACACTTGCAATGGGATTATCTGCATTTGTAGGTTATCTTTTTGGTGTTAATGTATAATTGCAAAACTGCAAACTGTTTATCTGGCTAATTTGGAATTTTAACCAAAGATACGTAGTATGACAACGAAACTAACTTTGACTGTAGAAAAGTCAATCATAGAAAGAGCAACATCTTACGCAAAGAATACAGGCAGAAGTTTGTCTGAGCTAATTGAAAATTATTTAGAAACGATTACTCAAGAAAGCGGCGATGAAAAACTATCTCCTGAATTAAAAAAAATTGTCGGAGAAGTTAAACTTCCCAAAAACTTTGATGAACAAAAAGAATTACGCTCTAACTTTGGAAAAAAGCACTTATAACCCATCACCATGTCTCTCCCGCTCCACCTATCCAACCATTTCAAAGCAATCCATTTCGGTGGAAACTGGACCTGCTCAAACTTAAAAGATAATTTGGCTGATGTAACCTGGCAACAAGCTACAACAAAAGTTCACTCTTTTAATACCATTGCAACTCTTGTCTTTCATGTCAATTATTTTGTTGAAGCAATCCTGAAAGTTTTAGAAGCAGGACCGCTTGATGCAAATGATAAATTTAGTTTTGATCATCCACCGATTCTTTGTAAGGAAGACTGGGAAAAAATGTTGACCAAAACTTTCACCGAAGCGGAAAAGGTTGCTAACCTTATTGGTCAATTACCTGAGAGCAAACTCTGGGAAAATTTTTCTGAAGAGAAATATGGAAATTATTACAGGAATATTCATGGAATAATTGAGCATACGCATTATCATTTGGGACAGATTGTGATTATCAAAAAATTGATTCAGCAAGTTGATAAAAAATAAATAATTACACTTCTTTTTTACAATTTTAGAAAAAGTGTCTTCTTAAATTTTTCTACATTTCTCAACATTAACTTTGAAAGATACAGATACAGAAAAATATTTTGAGACAATTTCTCGGATAATTTTTAACTTTCAATATGAATGTAATTCAAAAAATAATTCAATTTACTTTTTACTTTTTGCTCTTTGCAGGTTGCGATAATTCTACAATTGGTCATGAAAAAATCAATGAAGATTCAACCAATATTAATTTAGCATCAGTCGAAAATTTATCAGACACTTTAACAATTACCAAAGGTCCTGACTATTTTTTTGAACCTCATGTCTCTGTCTTAAGCGGAAAAATTGTTACCAAAACTTTTTATGGACATCCCGGTTATGGTGAGACTCCCGACACTGATGTAAAAGAACTTGCTTACATTTTTTTACCGGATGATTCGATAAATGTAAGTCACAAAGAAATAAATGAAAAAGAAATAAATTACATTAACACCAAAGCATATAATTTCACAAAAGTTCAACTTACTTCAACATCAGGAATAATAATTTCAGATTATGAAAACAAACACGTACGTTTGACAGGGACTTTTTTCGATTCACATACGGGGCATCATCATACGGATGTATTACTTGATGTTCAAAAAATAGAAAAATTATGAAAGTATTTAGTAAAATAATTAAAATTTCAGGAGGCACTATTGTTTTCGTTTGTCTGCTTGGCGGCATTTTAGGCATGATCGATTATGTTGTCGTGATAAGCGGAGCAGAACTTCCGAAAATGGATTGGGCGATGGCAGGAATAGGAATGACAGCAGGTGCAATTCTTTATGGTTTAGGATATCTGATGACAAAAAAATTTGGTGACATAGACACGGAAACAACAACCGAATCTCCAAAACTTGATATGAAAGATCTTGGCTTTATTGTCAATGCATTGAAAAAAACGCGAAGAAGAGGTATTTTAATGGGATTCTTTTTTTCCATCTTTGGTTTGTTCATGATTATACTCCCTGTAACAATGAATGAAACGACAGGAATAATTATTGGTTTA
>Ga0102851_10000252_pt1 | contig 24923 bp, 22 predicted proteins | sample Mud3Dept3metaG_FD_79558 | JGI IMG/M metagenome (GOLD analysis project Ga0102851, IMG submission 79558) | Freshwater wetland microbial communities from Ohio, USA, analyzing the effect of biotic and abiotic controls - Mud 3 Core 4 Depth 3... | ecosystem: Environmental > Aquatic > Freshwater >... | reverse complement strand
TGACACCGGTCAGCCGGGGCAGGTTGAGCTTGGGCGGGCGGATCACTTTTTTGTTGCGCAAATACGCGGTCACGATTTCCCATACCGGCTGGCCGGATGCGCCCTCGGCGACCGGCGCCCAGCTCGCGACTTTGTATTTCTTGCCGGCCTCGATCGGCTTGCCGCCGAGCATCATGTCGGAAATCCGGCGGTCCTTCGCTGCAGCCGGATTACACGTGTAGGTCATGCCGCCGATGCGCGCCATGTCCCCGCCCTGCTGCTTGTAGGGGTCCGGATTGAACAGGTTGTCGCAGATGTCCTCGAGGATGCCCTTGATCGTCTCGCCGGTCATTTCGGTGAGCGTAGTGTAGGGGTAGGTAATTGCAGTCTGGTTCATCACGTCCTCGAGCGTGATGGACTCGTTGGGCAGGATCGTGGTGCCCCAGCGGAAGCCGGGTGAGAACGCGATCTCGGCGCCTTTTGCTTCCAGCAACGCATCGAGGATAACCTGATCGAAGGTGCCATTGAAGTTGCCGCGCCGGTAGAGCAGACCTTCGCTGACCGCAAGTTGTTCCGCCAGTTGTGTTTCATAGGGCGCGCGCAGTTTGCGGATCAACTGCGCCATTTCGGGGTCGGGTTCGAGCAGGTTCGCAAACACCGGCAGCAGCCGGTACTGGTAGCCGGCGACGCGCTTGTCCTTGACGTCGAGATCGAGCACCGCGAGAAACTTGCCGTTGCAGCCGGCGTTGGTCACCAGCGTCACGCCGCCGCGATTTTTGACCGGCACCGGATCCGGCACTGCGTCGTGGGTATGGCCGCCGAGAATGACGTCGATGCCGGTCACGCGTCCGGCCAGCTTGAGGTCGACGTCCATGCCGTTGTGCGACAGCAGCACCACGGCGTGCGCGCCTTTGGCGCGCGCCTCGTCGACAGTCTTTTGCATGCTTTCTTCCTGGATGCCGAAGGTCCAGTCGGGAACCAGATAGCGCGGATTGGCGATCGGCGTGTACGGAAACGCCTGGCCGATGATCGCCACCGGCACGCCTTTGATCTCGCGCATCACCCACGCCGGGAACACCGGGTCGCCGAAATCGGCGGTTTTCATGTTCTGGGCGAGGAATTCGATCTTGCCCTTGAGTTGCTTGTCGACCAGTTCCTTCACGCGCTCGGCACCGAGCGTGAATTCCCAGTGGCCGGTCATGAGGTCGACCCCGAGCAGCTTGGCCGCCTGCACCATGTCCTCGCCCCTGGTCCACAGCGCCGTCGCCGATCCCTGCCAGGTGTCGCCGCCGTCGAGCAGCAGCGCGCCCGGGCGCTGCGCGCGCACTTTTTTCACCAGCGTCGCCAGCTGCGCGAAACCGCCGATCTTGCCGAAGGTGCGTGCGGCGCGCGCGTAATCGAGGTGGGTGTAGGCATGGGCGAGCCGCGAATTGGGACTGATCCGGTAATGCTTGAGCGAAGCGTTGCCGACCAGGTGCGGCGGCCTGCCCGTCATATCGCCGACGCCCAGGTTGACGTTGGGTTCGCGAAAATAACTCGGCAGCAGCTGGGCGTGACAGTCGGTGAAATGCATCAGCGTCACGTTGTTGCCGAACTGGTGCAGGTCGTAAAAACCGCTGATCGCGGCTGCCGCGTGTGTATTCTCGGCGAACGGAAATCCGGCCGCTGCAGCGACCGTGAGTGTGTGCAGGAATTCGCGCCGGGACATTGCCATGGTGTGTACTCTAAAATGGAAAGGCCTGGATTGCTCCAGGCCTGACGCAGGGCCGTCCCGGGTATTCTACTTGCGGTTCACCGGTGACGCAGGGTCGGTCAGATAAGCCACGACGTGGGTGATCTGCTCGGGCGTGAGGTGGCCATTATGGCCCAGCCGCGGCATGTTGGAGCAGGGAAAATACGCCCACGCGTTGTAGAGTTTTTCATAGGTGTATTTCACGGTCGCGTCCGAGTTGCCGCGCTGCGCGCCGTAGCCGGCCAAACTCGGCCCGATGTTGCCGACGTTGAACTCTTTGGGGTCGAGCACGTGGCAGTTGGAGCAGAGCGCGCCGTTTTCCTTGGCCTTCTCGAGCTTCCCGCCGCGGATGCGCGTGCCGGAGCCGTTGTAGGCGAGCTTCGCGCCGACCTTCCAGTCACCCGCGAGCTTCCCCGATTGCGGATACTTGATGGAGGCGCGCGCCAGCTTGAGCACTTCGTCCGCCTCCCCCGGCGTGAGCCTGGCATCGCCGATCTTGCTGCAGATCTGCTGCGACTTGTCCTGCACCAGGCGCTTGGCGTGCTCCGGTGTGGCGGAAAAACCCACCTTAATCATGCCTTCCGCGATCTGCCGCGTCGTGGCTTCGTCCGGCAAACTCGCACAGCCCGCGGCGATCAACACCGGAACAATAACCGCCGACCACGCCAACCCTGTTTTTTTGTGCATAGTTTCCTCCCCCGTCTCAGCGTTTGACGCCGGGCACCTGGATCACGGCGCCGTTGCCCTGATGGTTAAGATAGCTGGTGATGGCGACCGACAGATCGGACAGGTAGGCGAGGTCGGGCAGCCGCATTTGCCAGGTGCATTCGTACAGACGGTTCTGCATGGTGAGTACCGTGCTCTTCGTGCCGAGGTACGCGGGCCAGGTTGAAGCGACCGCCTGTATCTGCTTCTGATCGGTCATGTTAGGCAGATCCTGCAGCCGGATGCGCTTGCCGTTATCCCCGTGGCAGGTGATACAGCCAAAGTCGGTCGGTCCATTGCGGCGGTAGAAGACGTACTCGCCTGCCTTGTACGTGTCGTACTCTTTCTGGTGGCTCAGGGGGACGTTCATTTTCATCCCGTTCGACTTGGACGCGATGAAGGCGACCAGTGCCTCGATGTCTGACATTCGATCGAGGGTGCCGAAGTGGTCTTTGATAGCCTGCTGGTAGGTGAATCCCTGCAAATTCACCATGCAGGTCACAAGCCTCGACTCGACATCCTGCACCTTGTCGGTGTCGGGGAAATATCGCGGCAATTGCGCGTATGCGCCTTCAAGCTTTCCCGGGCCTATTCCGAAATCGCACTTCTCCAGCGATGCGCTCCTGGGACCGCGTTTCTGGTGGAAGAGCGTTTTTCCGCGTTCGACCCACAACTCGCCGGGATTGTCCTCGGCCAGCATCTGCCGGCCGACGCCGAGCGGATCGCCTGCGGAGCCTTGCGCAAACGCCATTGCGCTCACGCACGCCACAGCGATCGCGGCAAAGCCGCTGCGAATTCCAAACATGATGACCTCCTCCAGTACTGTTTTTTAGCCGGCGGCGCGGTCGGCCGCCGTGCTTACGATTGCGCTGCTACGGCGACTTCGTCGGTGCGCTTGTCGCCTTTGTTGTCGGTCCAGGTAACGCTGATCTTGTCGCCGGCCCTGGCGCCTTTCACGCGCAGGCCAAGAAACGGGTTGCGCGAAATCGCCTGACTCCATTGCGCGTCGAGCACGTTCTTGCCGTTGTGCGTGACCACCACGCTCTGGATGAAGTGCATCGGCACGATGGCGCCCTTGGCGTCCTTGCGCTGCCCGGTTTCCATCGGGTGCAGCATCAGAATGCGCACGTCAGCAGTATCAACCTGCAGCGTGGCGCGGATTTTCATCGGTTCAGCCATTAGGGGGTCCTTTCCTCGTTATCGTCTGGTTGCGGGTGATCGACGCGGGATCAGCCGCAGCCGCCGATGGTGATCTTGACTTCTTTGGCAGCCGTGTAGAACTTGCCGTCGGCCTTGACCACCGCGCGCACGTTCGAGGTTTCGCCCATTTTGATCCGGGTCGAAACGTAGCCCTCGGCGCCATTCGCGATATCGAAAGTGGAACTCAACGGGAACGGGTTTTTCTCGGCGATGATCGAAATGCTTTGGGTATTGGGTATCTTGCTGGTGACCGCAATCGGCACCACCGCGCCATTTTCGGCGATGTCCGGGGCGGTGATGGTGATGTCTTTGCTCTCGATCAGATTGGGCGCGCCGAGATTCTTCAGCGCGTCGGCGACCGCTTTCGATTCGAATGCGGCTTTATTCCAGGTCGCCGCGAGTGCCGCGCCGCTTTTGAGCAGGCCGGCGCCGACCGCCAATGCCGCACCCGAGAGCTTGAGAAACGTTCTGCGTAGTTGATTCATCGATCCTCCTTTGCTTACGCGACTGTCGCGCTGTCGCTTGAGTGCCGCTTAGTCATCCGCAGCGCGCATAGCGTAAAAACCAGCGACCGTGGATGCTATCCAAAAAATGCATCCGTTGTCCATATTTTTATCGCGCCGGGACATTTATTTCTATTGAGCGATAAACAATGCTGATCGCGGGCGGGGGCGGGACGCGTCGATTCGCTCCGGCATCGCGTGGCAATGGCGGCGCGCTAGCTTCTGATCCAATGGCCTGATTTGCCGCCTTTTTTCTCGAGCAGGCAGATGTCCTCTAGGCGCATGCCGCGGTCGGCCGACTTGCACATGTCGTAGATGGTGAGCAGGCCTGTTGCGACTGCGATCAATGCCTCCATTTCGACGCCCGTGCGGCCACGGGTTTCCGCGGTCGCAGTACACTCGATCGTGTTGCGTTTGCGGTCGATCTTGAAATCGACACCGACGCGGGTCAGCCCAAGCGGGTGGGCAAGCGGGATCAGTTCAGCGGTGCGCTTTGCGCCCTGGATTGCGGCGATGCGGGCCACGCCCAGCACGTCGCCTTTCCTGGCGCTGCCGGCGACTATCATGGCGAGCGTGGTCCGCTGCATCACGATGCGGCCATGCGCACGCGCGATGCGGTGCGTTTCGTCTTTGGCGCCGACGTCAACCATGTGCGCCCTGCCGCCCGCGTCGAAATGGGTAAGTTTTTTCAAGGTGCGCTGAAAGTCTTAAACGTATCGCATAGGTATTGCATACGGAACAGATATTCTAAGCCAATGCGGCGCGCACTGAATAAAAACCCGGGAACCCCCGGGGCCTACCGTGAAATTTCGACTTCGCCCGGCTGGCCCGCGGCTGCCATTGTCAGGCGGTCACGGATGGTCGCGATCACAGGCTGCCATTGCCCGAGCGTCTGCTGCCGGAATAACCGCACTGCCGGATACCAGGGCATGCGGTCACCGGCACTCAGATAGCGCCATTCCGGGCATACGGGTACCAATACCCACGCGGGTTTGCCGAGCGCCCCGGCCAGGTGGACCACTGACGTGCACACACTGATCACCAGATCGAGCGCGCCCACCAGTGCAGCGGTCTCGCTGTAGTCATCGAGCGCTTCCTGCCAGTGGGGCAGTTCAATGCCGGACCGCGACGCCAACTCCGCGACCTCGTCGCCGCAGTCGCCGTATTGCAGGCTGACAAAGTTATGTCCTTTCAGCGCGAGCAAGGGCAGCCATTCGCGCAGCGGAATCGATCTTAACGCATGTCGCGTCCGTGGCACGCCGCCCCGCCATGAGATTCCGATTGTCAGGCCCGCACCCAGACCGGCAAGCCGCTCGCGCCAGTAGGCGACGCGCGCCGGATCCGGTTTCAGGTAACCTTCGTGCCGGGGAAAATCAGCCCACTGCTTACGAAATAATACCGGCAGGCTGCCGAGATGAGTCTGGCAATCGATCCTCGCGCCCACGCCGGCCCAGCCTTTACCGGGCTCGGGATTGTGAGGGAAAAAAGTCGCCTGCGGAAACGACCGCGCAAACAGTCCCGCCAGCCGCGGATCGCATTCCATGACGCAATATCCGGTCCGCGCGATCGCATCGGGCAGGCACGATGCAAACATGATTTGATCGCCAAGACCCTGCTCGGCGTAAATAACCAGATTACGACTCACATCGGCACTCCCGTCCCACGACGCCAGAGCATCGTCGCGCCGGGGTTGCGCGTCGGCACAACGAAACCGCCATTCGTATTCGGGCCAGCCGGCGCCGAAATCGCCGCGCTGCAACCGCAGTTGCGCGAGCAGCACGTGGGCCTCGGCGAAATGGGGATCGATCTGCAAGGCTTTTTGCAGGATCGCCTCGCCGGTGTCGAGTTGGCCAACGTCGATATTGACCATGGCGGAATTCAGCAACGCATCGGGATGGCCGGGGTCGATCGCCAATGCGCGTTGCAGCGCCTGCGCGGCCATCTCGAGATTTCCGGCATCGTGCAGGCACAGGCCGAGATTGGCCCACAACGCCACGGTGCCGGGCTGAATCTCAAGCGCACGGCGAAACAGCTGTTCAGCGTCCCGCCAGCGGCATTGCAACCAGGCTACATTGGCCAGTGCATTGAGCACATCGATAGAGTGCGGCCGCATCGCGACGACCCGCTCCAGCAGGGCGCTGGCGGCCTGCAGATGGCTGGTCCGGCCATAAATGACGCCGAGCTGGTACGCAACGTCGAGATTATCCGGGTCGCGACGCAATAATTCTTCGTAAAGCGGCCGCGCTGCCTCCATCTCGCCGGCGCCATACAGTGACTGAGCGCGCCACGACACGTCACCGTCACTTACGCTGCCCTCCACCGAGGCGCTGCGGGCGGCGGCGGGCATGGGAGCAGCGCCGCGCACCGCTTCCCGGCGGGCAAGTGTTCTGGCAACTGACTTCAGCAGATCGAGCAGCACGGCCCCACCCCTATCGCTTTACCTGCAACCGCGGTGTAGGAACTTCGGCAAGTCCAGACTATCATATCAACGTGAAGTCGATAAATCTGTTGTTGGCCTGCGCCTTGCTGGCCGCCTCCCCCGTTTCTGGCCAGCGGCTGCCCGACCTCGGCGACGTGTCGCAAAGCGAGTTCTCGCCGTTGCAGGAGCGCCGCCTCGGCGAGGGCATCATGCGCGAAATCCGCGCCGACCGCAGTTACTCGGACGACGCCGAAATCTCCCATTATCTCAACACGCTCGGCTATCGCCTGGTGTCGGCGGACGGCGAATCGCGCCAGGAATTCGATTTTTTCCTGATCCTCGATCCGCAGGTCAATGCGTTCGCGTTACCAGGCGGTTTCATCGGCGTGAATTCCGGACTGATTTTGGCTGCCCAGAGCGAGTCGGAGCTCGCCAGCGTGCTGTCGCACGAAATCGCACATGTGACCCAGCACCATATCGCGCGCATGCTGGGGGAGCAGAAGCAAGCGGCGATCACGTCGCTGGCGGGGCTTGCGATCGCGATACTCGCGTCGCGTGTCAGCTCGGAGATGTCGCAGGCGGCAATAGTGGCGTCGCAGGCAGCCAGCGTTCAATCCTCCCTCAATTTCACGCGTGCCAACGAGCGCGAAGCCGACCGGGTCGGTTTCCAGACCCTCGAACATGCGGGATTCGATCCGCAGGCGATGCCGTTGTTTTTCGAGCGCCTGCAGCGCTCAACGCGGTTTTATGAAACCGCCGCACCGTCGTACCTGCGCACCCACCCGCTCACCTACGAGCGTATCGCCGACATGCAGAACCGCGCGCAGAACCTGCCGTACCGGCAGGTTCCCGACAGCCTCGACTTCCAGTTGATCCGCGCCAAGCTCAAGGCCTTGCAGGACAGCCCGCAGGACAGCGTCGCTTTTTTCGAGGAAAGCCTGAAAGCGCGCAAATATCTGAGCGAGGCGGCGAGCCGTTATGGCCTGGTGGCGGCGCTGATCCGCGCCAAGAACACTGCGCGCGCGACGCAGGAGTTGCGCGCGCTGCGCAAGACAGTGCCCGCAAGCCCGATCGTCGATACGCTGGCGGCGCGGCTCTTTGATGCGGCCGGTGACGGCGCGGTCGCGCTGCAGACTTACCGCGAGGCGCTGGGAAAATATCCCGGCTACCGGGCGCTGGTCTACGACTACGCGGATGCGTTGTTGCGCAACCGGCAGCCCGAGGAAGCGCTCAAGCTGGTCGAAAGCCGGCAGCAGTATTCGATGTCGGATTACCGGCTTTATCAGCTGCAGGCGCGGTGTTACGCCGCGCTGAACAAGTCATTGCAGCAACACCGCGCGCTCGCGGAATCGCAATACCGGCTCGGCAACATTCCGGCGGCAATCGAGCAGCTGGTGCTGGCGCAGAAAAGCGGCGACGGCGATTTTTACCAGCAATCGAGCGTCGATGCGCGTCTGAGGGAACTGCGCGCGATCGACAACGAAATGCGCAAAGAAGGCCGCAACAAGCGGTAAACCGGAACCCATCTCCGGCGTCCGTTCTTACGCGCCGGCCAGCGGCTTGATCAGCGTGTAAAGCAGGCCGGCTGCCCCGCACGCGGCGATGACCGGAATAATCCCGATTTTGTAGCGCCACAGGGCGGCGAATGCGGCGACGCCGATGACCGCCGACAGCCATTCGAAAGCGCCGCTGAAGCCTTGCGGCCACAGCACGTGATAAGCGAAAAACGCCGCGAGATTGAGTACCACGCCGACCACCGCGGCGGTGATGCCGGTCAGGGGTGAGGTGAATTTGAGGTTGCCGTGCGTGGTCTCGATCAGTGGCGCACCGAGAAAAATGAACACAAAGCTGGGCAAAAACGTGAAGTAGGTGACGACGACCGCAGCTACGCCCCCGGCGAGAAACAGGCTGTCCGGGCCGAACAGCTGCTTGGTCCAGCCGCCGACGAAGCCGATAAACGTCACCACCATGATCAGCGGACCCGGTGTGGTTTCGCCAAGCGCGAGCCCGTCGATCATCTGGGTTGCGGTCAGCCACTGGTATTGCTCGACGCCGCCCTGATAGACGTACGGCAGCACCGCATAAGCGCCGCCAAACGTGAGCAATGCGGCCTTCGTGAAAAACCAGCCCATTTGCGTGAGAGTGCCCGCCCAGCCGTAGAGCCCGCACAGCACGCCAATCGCCGCCAACCACAGCGCGAGGCTCGCGACCGCGACACGCGTGAAGCGCTCCCAGGTAAACAACGCGTGCGGGGGTGTTGGAGTCGAGTCGTCAATGATGGCCGCGCCGTAATCTTTGCCGGCTGTGCCGTGGCCGCCGCCGGTCGCAAATTTGTCCGGCGCGATACGGCCGCCGAGGTAGCCGATCACGCCGGCCGCCAGCACGATGTACGGAAACGGCACGTCGAACGCGAAGATCGCGATGAACGCCGCCGCAGCGATCGCCCACAGCACGGCATTTTTCAGCGCGCGTGAACCGATGCGATACGCGGCGAATACCACGATCGCGGTGACCGCCGGCTTGATTCCGTAGAGAATGCCGGCGACCAGCGGCACGTTGCCGTAGGCCATGTAAATCCATGACAACGCGATCAGAATGAACAGCGACGGCAGGAAAAACAGCGTGCCAGCGATGATGCCGCCGCGCGTTTTATGCATCATCCAGCCGATATAAGCGGCGAGCTGGGTTGCTTCGGGGCCGGGCAGCACCATGCAGTAGTTGAGCGCGTGCAGGAAGCGCCGCTCCGAAATCCAGCGTTTCTTTTCCACCAGGTCCTGATGCATGATCGCGATCTGCCCGGTGGGTCCGCCGAAGCTGATGAAGCCGAGCTTGAGCCAGTACCAGAACGCCTCGGTGAGCGATACCGGCAAAGGTGCCGGGGGAGTCGGGACGGCTGAGCGATTGGTCATGGATTCTCCAGAAACGCGATATTACCGCGCGGCGCGGAGCAGATCGCAAATAACATGGTGCGGCGGCTCGCACATCAGAGTCTGAGCAAACATTCCGCCGCGCCGCAATTTCGCGCGCCAGCGGTGCAATAGCCCTTGCTCGTAATGTGGGAATGGGGCTGCCGCATGGGCGCTGATTACGCACTATAATTCTTGTACTGCGCGCAGAGCATTGCGGGGCCGGCCGCGAGGCCGCTTCGGGAAAAGGGCTCGGCACGCGGCGAGCAGGCTCCGATTCTTGCACCTTGGAGCTAATCACCGTATATTAGACTTTAGTTGTAAACTAATCTTATTTGGAGTCCGGGGCATGAATTTCGATAAAGAGCTTGATGCGCGGGGCCTGAATTGCCCGCTGCCGATTCTGCGCTGCAAAAAATCGCTGACCGACATGACGAGCGGGCAAGTGCTCAAAATACTCGCCACCGATCCCGGCTCGGTCAAAGACTTCCAGGCGTTTTCCAAACAGACCGGCAACGAATTGCTGTCGTCGGAAACCGCCAACAACGAATTCATCTTCTTGATGAAGAAGAAATAGCGGCCGGGCACGCTGCGGCCAGCCGGCACTACCCGGCTACGACATCGGATTCACGAACGTAACACCCGGGATCGACGCATGCGTGAAATGTGGCGGGTTATTGATACCGGGCTGCGCACTGCGGCGCAGAACATCGCGCTCAACCGCGCGTTGCTCGAGGCTCGCCAGGCCGAGGAGATCCCAAGCACGCTGCGGTTTCTGCGCTTTGCGCCGAGTGCGTTGCTCGGCTACCACCAGAGCGCCGAGCAGGAGTTCAATCTCGACTACTGCCGGGCGAACCAGATCGCGGTCCAGCGCCGCATTACCGGCGGTGGCGCGATTTTTGTCGACGAGACGCAACTGGGCTGGGAGCTTTATCTGCACCGGCGCGACGTTGGCACTTCCGACATGCAGGCAATTGCCAGGCGCATTTGCCATGCCGCGGCGACGGCGATCAGCGCACTCGGCGTGGATGCACGTTACCGCCCGCGCAACGACATCGAGGTCGATGGCAGGAAGATTTCCGGGACCGGTGGCGCGTTCGACGGTGACGCGCTGCTGTATCAGGGCACGCTGTTGATGGGCTTCGACGGCGAGAAAATGCTGCGCGTGCTGCGCATCCCGGCGGAGCAGCTCTCCGACAAGGCTATCGCCACGGCGCGCGAGCGTGTTGCGAACCTCACGGACCTGCTGGGCCGGCGCCCGGACACCGATCTCGTCAAGCGCAACCTGACTGAGGCATTCGAGAGCGAGTTCGAAGTCGAATTCCAGGAGGGTGACCTGACGTTGACCGAGCACGCGCGCTACCGGGCGGCGCTCGCCGAAATCGATACTCCTGACTGGATCGACCTGGTGCGCAGGCCGGCGTCCGACATGCCGTTCTACGAGTCCGTGCAGAAGTTCGCGGGCGGCGTGTTGCGCGCAAGTCTCACGTACGATCGCCTCATGCACTGCATCAGGCAGGTATGGTTCAGCGGCGATATTTTTGCCAGCCCGCGCCGCACTCTCGCGGACCTCGAGGCAGCGCTGCGCGACACTTCGGTCGAACGCCTCGAGCACAACGTGCACTTTTTTTTCGCCGGACGGTCCGTCGACATGCTGGCGCTGACGCCGGAAGATTTCATCGCCGTGATACGGCTTGCGGTCAAACAGCCAATCGTGGCGTCGAGCCGGGCGTGATGCTTGCGACCGGCATCCTGTCGTTTCCGTTCGCGCTCAATCCGCAGGGACGTCGCAATCGTGAAACGGCAATTGCGCGGCGAGGACATGCGAGCGGGCGGTTGAACAGCCCGCCGGTGACCCGGCGGCGGTAGCCCACTGCCACCAGAGATTAGGCATCCGAAGGGGCTGTGCAAAATAAGTATTAATAGATGCTAATCTAGTGATACGCTGATACGTTGAAGTTCCGTTGAGGGGTTCGGTAATCCCGAGAGGGTACCGGTGGAGCGATCTGACTTGATAGGAGGAGGCTATGAGAAAGTTTGCTGCTGCAGGGCTGCTGCTGGGGCTGTGTTGCGGGCTGGCCGGGGCGGCCCCGGTCATGATGACGCCGGAGTGGGCCAAAGGCATGTGCGAAGCATGGAACGCGGAACCGGTACTCACCAACAAGCTGGTCGAGTCCGAATGGATCAAGAATGACAAGGGGCGTGGCTATAAGGCGATGCAGATTTACCGCGCCGATTGCGCGGACAGCGCGCGCGTCGAGTTGCGCGTCTCCGCGAAGAACGGCAAAGCATGGTGCGTCTACGGCGGCGCGGCAAGCTCCAAGCTCGATACCGATGTTGATTACCTGATGTGGGCGGAAACCGCGCGCTGGCTCGAAATGGGAAGGGGCGAATACGGCCCGATGCGGGCGATGTTCTTCTCGCGCCTTCGGTTTGATGGCCCGATGGGCGAGGCGATGGGAAACATGGGGCCGTTCGAAAGTTTTCTGCGGCTGGTCGGCAAGGTTCCCGGTGACACTTCTTCGTGTCCAGGCGGTCCCGCAAAATAGCGGGATTTGTTTGTCGGCGGCGGCTAGCTCAAACCCCGAGGCCGAGCAGTCCGCGCGCCGCGTTGATGACGCGGCGCACGCCGCGCCAAAGCTTCGGCAGCAGCCAGATCATCAACGCGACCAGCACGATCAAAATGGCGGCCGATGCGAGCGGATGCGTGAATGCGAACCACACCATTCCCGCCGCCAGCGCGTCTTCGGTGAGCGACGCGGTCCAGTTGCTGAACGGCTCGGGCGAAGTATTGATCAGCGCGCGGCTGCCGGCTTTGGTGAAATGCGCGCCGGCGGCCAGCGTGCCGCCGAGGAGCGCGGCAGCAAGCGCGAGCGCCGCGCTGTGATCGGCTACCGCGGCCGCTGCCAGCAACGCACCGCCCGGGATACGGACAAACGTCTGGAACGCGTCCCAAACGCTGTCAAAGCCGGGGATCTTGTCGGCGGCGAATTCGATCAGAAACAGCGTACCCGATACCGCCATCACCGCCGGATGCGCGAGGATACCGAGATCGGGCGGCAGCGCGATCACGCCGAAGTGGTGCAGCACGCCGAGCAGGAACAGCACGGCATAGAGCCGCAGGCCGCTTGCCCACCCGAGACCGGCCGCCATTACGATCGGCGCGACGATGTCCATATTTCATCCGAGTTGAGCCAGCTGGGCGCGCAGTTTGTCGAGGGTCGCCTGAAACCGCGCAAGCCGCTCGCGCTCCTGTTCGACCACGGCGGCCGGCGCGCGCTCGACAAAGCTCGCATTGGCGAGCTTGGCTTGTGCTTTCGCGATTTCGCCCTCGAGGCGCTGCTGTTCCTTGCCCAGTCGCGCGCGTTCCGCCGCGGCGTCGATTTCGATTTTCAGCATCAGCCGGTAATCACCGACGATGGATACCGGTGCATCAGCCTGCGGCAGTCCGTCCTCGACGATCGAGACTTCCGACAGGCGTGCCAGCGGCATCAGGTAAGGGGTGAACGCGGCGAGCGTGGCGCGGTCGCCCTGCGCGAGCAGGGGCACTTTCTGCTGCGGGCCGAGGTTCATCTCGCTGCGCAGCGTGCGGCACGCGTTGGTGATCAGTTTGAGTAGCGCGATCTCGCGCTCGGCGTGTTCGTCGATGCAGCCCGCATCGGGCTGCGGGTAGGGCTGCACCATGATGCTCGGCCCGCTCCGGCCGGCGAGCGGCGCGACCTTCTGCCACAGCTCTTCGGTGATGAACGGGATAATGGGGTGCGCGAGTCGCAGGGTGGCTTCGAGCACCCGCACCAGCGTGCGGCGCGTGGCGCGCTGCTGCGCAGCATTGCCGTTCGCCAACTGCACTTTGGCGAGCTCGACATACCAGTCGCAGTACTCGTCCCACACGAACTCGTAGACCGCGCGCGCCGCGTTGTCGAAGCGGTATTCGGCGAAGCCTGTTTCGAGTTCAGCCGCTGCGCGCTGCAGACGGCTCGCGATCCAGCGGTCGATGACCGAAAACTCGAGCGGCAGACTTGCATCGACACCCGTATCCCTGCCGTCGCAGTTCATCAGCACGAAGCGCGTCGCGTTCCACAGCTTGTTGCAGAAGTTGCGGTAGCCGTCGCAGCGGCCCATGTCGAACTTGATGTCGCGGCCAGGTGACGCGAGGCTGGCGAAGGTAAAACGCAGCGCATCGGTGCCGAAGGCCGGGATGCCTGCGGGGAATTCCCGGCGCGTGCGCTTTTCGATCTGCTCTGCCTGGCGCGGGTCCATGAGGCCGGTGGTGCGTTTTTTGACGAGGTCCTCGATGCCGATCCCGTCGATCAGGTCGAGCGGGTCGAGCACGTTGCCCTTGGACTTCGACATCTTCTGGCCTTCGCTGTCGCGGATCAGGCCATGCACGTACACATGCTTGAAAGGAATCCTGCCGGTGATGTGCCTGGTCATCATCACCATGCGCGCGACCCAGAAGAAAATAATGTCGAAGCCCGTGACCAGCACCGAGGAGGGCAAATAAAGGTCGAGAGCCGGATTTGATTTCTCCGGATACTCGGGCGTCCAGTCCAGCGTGGAAAATGGCCACAGCGCGGACGAGTACCAGGTGTCGAGCACGTCGGGGTCGCGCTTCAACTCGCCCACGTAACCTTTGGCTGCGGCCTGAGCCTTCGCTTCGGCTTCATCGTGGGCGACATAGATGTTTCCCTGCTCGTCGTACCACGCGGGAATCTGGTGGCCCCACCACAACTGGCGCGAGATGCACCAGTCCTGGATGTTGTTGAGCCACTGGTTGTAGGTGTTGACCCAATTCTCAGGTACGAATTTGATTTCGCCGGAAGCGACACACTCAAGCGCCTTCTGCGCAATGGACTTGCCGTCGGGGCCAGACTTGTTCGTCGCCACGAACCACTGGTCGGTGAGCATCGGCTCGACGATCTCGCCGGTGCGCCCGCAGCGCGGCACCTTGAGGCGGTACTTTTCGGTCTTTTCCAACAAACCCTGCGATGCGAGATCCGCAACGATTTGTTCGCGCGCTGCGTATCGGTCGAGTCCGCGGTACGCGGCAGGTGCGTTATCGCTGATCCTGGCGTCCAGCGTCAGGACATTGAGCGTTGCGAGCCCGTGCCGGCTGCCGATCTGAAAGTCGTTGAAGTCGTGCGCTGGCGTGATTTTCACGCAGCCGGTGCCGAACTCCCGGTCGACGTAGGCGTCAGCGATGATCGGGATATCACGGTTGCACAGCGGCAGCCGGACCGTTTTCCCGACGAGATGCCGATAGCGTTCGTCTTCCGGGTTCACCGCGACTGCGGTGTCGCCGAGCATGGTCTCCGGTCGCGTCGTGGCCACTGTCAAATGGCCTGAGCCGTCGGCGAGCGGATAACGGATGTGCCAAAGGAACCCGTCCTCCTCTTCGCTTTCCACTTCCAGATCGGATACCGCGGTGAGCAGCTTCGGGTCCCAGTTCACCAGCCGCTTGCCGCGGTAGATCAGACCTTCGCAGTAGAGACGGACAAAAGTCTCGGTAACGGTCTTCGACAGGCCATCGTCCATCGTGAAGCGCTCGCGCGTCCAGTCGCAGGAGGTGCCGAGCCGTCGCATCTGGCGCGTAATGGTTGAGCCGGAATATTCTTTCCACTCCCACACCTTCTCGACGAACTTTTCGCGGCCGAGAGCGTGGCGCGAAACGCCCTGTGCTTCCAGTTGGCGCTCCACCACGATCTGGGTGGCGATGCCGGCGTGGTCGGTTCCCGGCTGCCACAGCGTGTTGTCGCCGCGCATGCGATGGTAGCGTGTGAGCGCATCCATGATCGTCTGGTTGAATCCGTGGCCCATGTGCAGCGTGCCCGTGACGTTGGGTGGCGGCAGCAGGATGCAAAAGCTGGCGGGATTTTGGTGGTCGACGCCCGCGGCGAAGTAGCCACGCTGCTCCCATTCGGGGTACCAGCGGTTTTCTATGGCGCCGGGGTCGAAGCTCTTGGCGAGTTCCATTTTTGCTGCGGCGGGGGCCGCGTACTCGGAAAAGCCGCGCATTATACCGGAGTCCGCCACCGCATCCTGCGGCGCGCCGGGCCGCGGTCCCGCGTCCTCGCGCGGAGCGGGGAGCCGGTTTTTCAGTGCCACCTCGATCGAAGCGTGCACCGCGGTATCGATGTGGGTCTTCAAATCGCTGCTGATTTTTTTCAGCGCGCGGTCAAGGGCGGTCGCGACCTCAGGCATGAAGCGCTGCTCCAGCACGCTTTCGATCTGGGTTGCGAGGCCCTGCCTGAGCTTCTGGTAGACGCCGTGCTCGAGGTTCTGCGACTGGACGCGCGAAATCACTTCACCGTTTTGCATCGGCGCAGTCAGCCCGTAGTCGGGGTCCCCCGCTGCTGCGTCCGCCGCGGATACAGCCTCCGGTGGAGGCTCCACCGCTTCGGGTGCGACCGCTTCGGGTGCGACCGCTTCGGGTGCCATCGGTTCGGGTGCGACCGGTTCGGGCTTGGCGGCGGGTGCTTCGGCAGCGATGGGTGCCGCGATCGAATCGGTCAGCGTCGGAATCGCCTGCGCGTCAGCGTCGCCTCCGACTGCCTCGGTCAGCGTCGGGACGGCGTTCGGATCGGCAGCGGGCCTGGCACTTGCGCGCCGGTGCTTGCTAAGCAGTGCATCGGCGCGGCCGAGCACATCGTCGTCAGGTGACCAGTTATCGTCGCTTGCGGCGGACATCGATTGCTTTCCGGCGTTACTGCGCGCTCTTGCTCATATCGTGGTTCTGGATTTCGTAACCGCGGTCGCGATAGAACTTGTAGCGCTCGCGCGCGAGCCGGCGGTCTTCCTCATCGAGGCTGACGATTTCGATCAGGCGCTGGAAGCGGCTGAAGAACGGTGGCCAGTCGGGACGCAGGTTGAGCAGCACCTGGTCGTGCAGCAGGCGGGTGCCTTCGTGGTCGACGATCACCGGCGTGACGGCGGCCAGGCGGTCTTCAGGCATGCAGTGCGGGATGAAGCCGGTCGCCGGCGTGGCCCACAGCGTGCGGCTGAATTTCCGGCTGGCCTCGGGATCGGGACAGAATGCGAGCACGCGCAGGCCGTGCGCGCAGGCCTTGGCACTCAGCGCGCAGGCCGTCTGCAGCTTGTTTTCGACGTGAAAATAGAAATCAATTTGAGTCATGCCGAAAATGCAGAGTGCAATTTCGCGCTCATCACTGTTTTTTCGCTGCCCGGTTGATCAGGAACTGCGTGAGCAGCGGCACCGGCCGGCCGGTCGAGCCTTTTTACTTGCCCGACTTCCAGGCGGTGCCGGCGATGTCGAGATGCGCCCATTTGAATTTTTTGGTAAAGCGCGCGAGGAAGCACGCGGCGGTGACGGCCCCTGCAGGCCGTCCGCCGATGTTGGCGAAATCGGCGAAATTGCTCTTCAGCTGTTCCTGGTAATCGTCGTATAGCGGCAAATGCCAGGCGCGGTCGTAGGCGGCGTCGCCGGCGAGCAGCAGTTCCTTCGCGAGCGCCTCGTCGTTTGCGAACAGCCCGCTCACGACGTGCCCGAGCGCGATCACGCACGCGCCGGTCAGTGTCGCGATGTCGACCACGGCCTGCGGTTCGAAGCGTTCGGCATAGGTCAGCGCATCGCACAGGATCAGCCGCCCCTCGGCGTCGGTGTTGAGGATTTCCACGGTCTGCCCCGACATGCTGGTCACGATGTCGCCGGGCCGGGATGCGCCGCCGCTCGGCATGTTCTCGGTGGTGGGAATAATGCCGATGACGTCGATCGGCAGCCGCATTTCGGCGACCGCCTTCAGGGTGCCGAGCACGCTCGCCGCACCGCACATGTCGAATTTCATCTCGTCCATGTCGGCGCCGGGCTTGAGCGAAATTCCGCCGGTATCGAAGGTGACGCCTTTGCCGACCAGCGCCACCGGCTTGCCGTGCTTCGCGCCGGCGCGGTACTCGAGCGCGATCAGTTTCGGCGGCTGCGTGCTGCCGCGCGCCACCGACAGCAGCGCGCCCATGCCGAGCTTTTCCATGTCGTCGCGCTCCAGCACCTGCACTTTCATGCGGTAGCGCTTGGCGAGTTCGCGTGCCTGCTCGGCGAGGTAAGTCGGGGTGCACACGTTGGCCGGCAGATTGCCGAGATCCTTCGCGAGCAGCATGCCGTGCGCGATGGCGAGGCCTTGTTCGAGGCCTGCCTCGGCGCGCCGGCGCGCCGATTTGTCGCCCATGCCCAGCGCGAGCTTGCGCAGCGCGATCTCTTTCTCGTCGCGCCGGCTTTTCATGCGGTCAAAGCGGTAGGCCGCCTCGCCCGCCACCGTGACCGCCTGCGCGATGCGCCAGGTGATGTCGCGCTTCACTTCCCCGATCTCGGTGAGGTGCAGCGCGGCCTCCGCGGTGCCGGTCGCGTTCAGTGTCCGGATTGCCGCCGCCACCGCCTCGCGGTACTGCTTGTCGCGGAATTCGCCATCGCGGCCGAGGCCCACCAGCAGCACGCGTTCGCACGCCACGTTCGGAACGTTGTGCAACAGCAGCGTGCTGCCGAGCTTGCCTTCCATGTCGCCGCGCGCGAGGATTGCCGACAGATGGCCGCGCGATGCGCGATCGAGCGCGGCGCCCGCGGCGCTCAGCTTGCGCGGCTCGAATACGCCAACCACGCTGCAACCGGTGCGGACGCGCTCCGGCCCACCGCTTTTTATGCTAAATTCCACCGCATTCTCCCAAAGTCCGATTGATGTCAGAAACCACTGATTATCTTCGTAATCTCATCAAAAATCAAAGCGCGTCGTGAAGATTTTCCGTCAATCGCTGGTGCGTGAATTCGCCGCTACGGCGGTGGCGGCTTTCATCGTGTTGCTCGGCATCACGGTCACCACCCAGCTGGTGCGCTTTCTCGGTCTCGCGGCGGGCGGTTCGATCACGTTCAGCGGCGTGTTCGCGCTGCTGGCGTTTACCTCCTTCAGCTATCTGCCGGTGCTGCTGTCGCTGACGCTGTTCATCGCGGTGCTGATGTCATTGTCGCGCTGTTACCGCGATTCGGAAATGATCGTGTGGTTCAGTTCCGGCTTGAGCCTGACCGCATGGATCCGGCCCGTGCTGTCATTCGCCGTGCCGATTGTGATCCTGATCGCGCTGCTGAGCCTGGTGCTGTCGCCGTGGGCGATCACCAAGAGCGATGAATTCAGGGGTTACATGGATAATCGCGACGACATATCCCAGGTGACGCCCGGCGTCTTTCGTGAATCCAGGCACAACGAGCGCGTGTTTTTCGTCGAAAACGTGAGCGAGGGCGACAACATGGTCGCCAACGTGTTCGTGAGCTCCACCCAGCATAGCCAGACGGGGGTGATGGTGGCCAAGCGCGGCTTTCTGGAGACTGCCGACAACGGCGATCGCTTTCTGGTGCTGCTCAACGGCAGGCGTTACGAAGGGCTGCCCGGCAGCGCCGAATACAAGGTCAGCGAATTCGAACGCTATGCAATGCGCATCGACGTGCGTGAAGCGAGAGCGTCAACCCCCTCGGCGAAGTCCCTGCCGACGCTTGATCTGCTGAATCACCCGAGCCCGATTCACCGCGGCGAGCTGGCCTGGCGCCTCGGGCTGCCGTTATCGGCACTGATTTTGGCATTGCTTGCGATCCCGCTGTCTTTCGTCAATCCGCGCGCCGGGCGCTCGCTGAACCTGGTGCTGGCGATTCTTGTCTACATGATTTACAACAACGTGCTTAGCATCGGGCAGGCCTGGATCGCGCAGCAACGCATCAGCCTGCCGCTCGGGCTGTGGGGCGTGCATGCGGCGATGCTGTTGATGCTGGCGATGCTTTTTTTCCGGCGCCTGACGCTGTTCTCGCCTTTCCGCTACTTCAAATGAGAGTCATCAGGCGCTATTTGTCAGCCGAAATCACCACCGCGACGCTGCTGGTGTTCGCGGCGTTGCTGATGCTGTTTGCGTTCCTGGATTTGATTCATGAGCTGGCAGAACTTGACAGGGGCTCTTACCGCCTGCCTCACATCATGGCGTACGTGCTGCTGAGCGTGCCCGGCCACGCCTACGAATTGTTTCCGATCGCCGCCCTGATCGGCACGCTGTTCGCGCTCGCCCAGCTCGTGGCCAATTCCGAATACACGGTGATGCGGGTTTCGGGCGTATCGATTCCGCGCATGGTGTTGACGCTCGTCGAGGTCGGTCTGCTGTTCTCGGTGCTGAGTTTCATCACCGGCGAATTCCTCGCGCCCCCCGCCGAACAGGCCGCGCAGCAGTTGCGCGCCAAGGCCATCACCGGCGTGATCGCGCAGGAATTCCGCTCGGGTCTGTGGGTCAAGGACGAGCATCACTTCGTCAATATCACGCAGGTAATGCCCGATTCGGTGTTGCAGGGTGTGAAGATCTACGAATTCGATGCCGAGCATCGATTGCAGCGGATCAGCCTCGCGCGGCGCGGCGAGTATGTGAGCGGCAACCTGTGGCGGTTGCGCGACGTGGTGCAGACCGATTTTTCCGACCGGAAGACGACGGTGAGCCGCATCGAGCAGTCCGACTGGCGCTCGGTGCTCGATCCCCGGCTGCTGAGCGTGCTGCTGGTGGCGCCGGAGCAAATGTCGGCGTGGAATCTGTATTTTTACATGCAGCACCTGCGCGAGAACAACCAGCAGACGTCGCGCCACGAGATCGCCTTCTGGAACAAGCTGATCTATCCGTTCGCGGTGCTGGTGATGATGGTGCTGGCACTGCCGTTCGCCTATTACCAGCGGCGTGTCGGCGGCGTCGGCGCGAAGGTATTTGCCGGCATCATGCTCGGCATCGGCTTCGCCATGCTCGGGCGGCTTTTTACCTACCTCGGATTACTGCGCGACTGGCCGCCATTCTGGAGCGCGATCCTGCCGACGCTCATGTTCCTGGGCCTGGCGATGGGGATGATGTGGTGGGGCGAGAGAAGATAGGGATGAAGGATGCCCTCACTGGGAACTGCTGCCGCCCGCTTGCTCGGGGCTGCCAGTGGATTCCGGGGTGCCGATGGGTTCCGGGCTGCCGGTATCGGGCCGGGTGGCGAGCGACTGCTGATACTGCTGCCATTGCGATTTGACGTGCGCGCGTTTTTCCGGCGGCATTTTCTTGATCGCGAGGTATTTTTCGCGCGCGACCCGGCGCTGCTCCGGCGTGAGCTTGGCCCAGTGCTGCATGCGCGCCTGCAGCCGCTTCTGCGCGTCCGGCTTCAGTTTCGGATAGCCGTTGGCAACTTTGACCCACTTCTTGCGGCTCGTCGAGTCAAGAGTGCCCCAGTCTTCCTTCAGCGGCGCCAGCACGGCCTGCTGCGCCGGCGTCAACTCCGCCCAATCAGGTTTGGCGGGTTTGACCGGTTTAGCCGGTTTGGTCTGCGTCGCCGCTGGCTTGGGCTCGACTGGCGCTGCGGCGGATACCTGGGCAACGAAGCTCAGGCACAGAATTATTGCGATGAGCGTTTTAACCATGCTTCGAAGCCGCTGTCGAGATACGCGTTGATCGGTAGCTCGCCGGTCAGCAGGCTCGCGTCGATTTCAGCGATGTCGGCGGGCTGAATTGCCAGTTGCCAGTACGTGACGCCGACCAGGCTCAACAGCAACAGGCTCAGCGCGAGCACATTGCGCGTGTTGAAATGACGGCTGTGGCTCAGGCGAAACGCGGCATCGCCGGCCCACGCCAAACCAAACACCGGTTGCGGTGCTTGACGGTACCGCTCGAGCGCAGCCATGCGCGCTGACCGTAACTTATACAGCGTGCCTTGCCTGATGTGGCCCAGACCCTGATCCAGGTGCTGGACGATTTTCTTTGCCAGTTCCTGTTCGTTCATAGTGAAATTTCCTTATCTTTCAACAGCACGGCAAGAGCATGAGTCGCCCGTGAGCAGTGCGTTTTCACACTTCCCTCCGAGCAACCCATCACGGCTGCCGCTGCTGCAACGTCCATTTCCTCCCAATAACGCAGCACAAAGGCCTGACGTTGACGTGCCGGCAACTTGCGGAGAGCTTCTTCAATTAGTTCAAGGGTTTGCGATTGCTGCAACTGGTCGGAAGGCGCCTCCTGTGGATTGGAGTCGGGTTGCACCTGCAAAGTTTCCAGCGGATCGTGATCGTCGCCGTCCTCGCCCCCTCCCAGCGATGACACCGGTGGCGTCCACAGGGAGCGCACTTTCTGCCGCCGGAAATGGTCGCGGATCGTATTCTGCAGGATGCGCTGGAACAACATCGGCAGCTCCGTGCTAGGGCGTGCCGAGTACTTCTCGGAGAGCTTCATCATTGCGTCCTGCACCGCGTCGAGAGCGACCTGTTCGTCGCGCGCGGCGAACAGCGCCTGCTTGTAAGCGCGGCGTTCGACTGCAGCGAGAAAATCCGAAAGTTCCTTGCGGGTAGCCAGTGGAATCTGCCTCGTGGTTAAGCGCGGTTGCGTGGGACTCGGATGGGCTCGACGCATCTTAACAAAACACGTCCGCAGCGCAAGTCGCGCCGCTTACCGCCGTTGCGAGGCGCCGTTATCATCATGTTTAATCAGACATTTATCTTGACCAAAATGCGCGCTGAAGGTATCGTCTCACGTTCTGTCTCTTGCCTGGAATCAGCAGGGTTCAACTATGGAATTGAGTGGCGCAGAGATCACGGTGCGGTGCCTGCAGGAAGAAGGGGTCGATTATGTGTTCGGTTACCCCGGCGGCGCCGTGCTGTTCATCTACGACGAGTTGTTCAAGCAGGACAAGGTCAAGCACATCCTGGTGCGCCATGAGCAGGGCGCGATCCATGCTGCGGACGGTTACTCGCGTTCGACCGAAAAAATCGGCGTCGCGCTGGTCACCTCCGGCCCCGGCGTCACCAACGCGGTGACCGGGATTGCCACCGCATACATGGATTCAATCCCGCTGGTGATCATCACCGGCCAGGTGCCGACGCACGCAATCGGCCTGGACGCGTTCCAGGAGTGCGACACCGTCGGTATCACGCGCCCGTGCGTCAAGCACAACTTTCTCGTCAAGGACGTGAAGGACCTCGCGGTCACGATCAAGAAGGCTTTCTACATCGCCACGACCGGACGCCCGGGGCCGGTGGTCGTCGATATTCCGAAGGATGTGACCAGCGCGATGACCGAATTCGACTATCCGAAGTCGATTGCGCTGCGGTCCTACAATCCCGTGCTCAAAGGCCACGCCGGTCAGATCAAGAAGGCGATTCAGATTCTCAACCAGGCGAAGCGGCCGATGGTCTACACCGGTGGCGGCGTGATTCTCGGCAACGCATCCGGTGAGCTCGCCCAGCTCGTGCGCGCGCTCGGCTTCCCGTGCACCAACACGCTGATGGGGCTCGGTGCGTACCCTGCCACCGACCGCCAGTTTCTCGGCATGCCCGGCATGCACGGCACTTACGAAGCGAACATGGCGATGCAGCACTGCGACGTATTGCTCGCAATTGGCGCGCGCTTCGATGATCGCGTGATCGGCAATCCCAAGCATTTCTTCGAAGAGCCGCGCACCATCATCCACGTCGACATCGATCCATCGTCGATCTCGAAACGCGTCAAAGTCGACGTGCCGATCGTTGGCAACGTGCGCGAAGTTCTGCAGGAGATGATCCGGCAGCTGCAGGCGTCGAAGGAAAAGCCCGATCCGGCGGAACTCAAGGCCTGGTGGAAGCAGATCGAGCTGTGGCGCAGCCGCGACTGCCTGAAATACGACCGCGCGGCCAAGATCATCAAACCGCAATCGGTGGTCGAGAAACTCTACGAGCTGACCAAGGGCGACGCGTTCGTGACTTCCGACGTGGGCCAGCACCAGATGTGGGCGGCGCAGTTCTACAAATTCAACAAACCGCGGCGCTGGATCAATTCGGGCGGCCTCGGCACCATGGGTTTCGGGCTGCCGGCTGCAGTGGGTGTGCAGCTTGCGCATCCGAAGTCACCCGTCGTTTGCGTGACCGGGGAAGCGAGCATCCAGATGTGTATCCAGGAGCTCTCGACCTGCAAGCAGTATCACCTGCCGATCAAGATCGTGAATCTCAACAATCGTTACATGGGCATGGTGCGGCAGTGGCAGGAGTTTTTCCACGGCAACCGCTATTCCGAATCCTACATGGACGCGCTGCCGGATTTCGTCAAGCTCGCCGAATCGTACGGCCATATCGGCATGCGCATCGAGAAGCCGGAAGACGTCGAGGGCGCCCTCAAGGAAGCGCTGGCACGCAAGAAAGACCTGGTGTTCATGGATTTCATCACCGACCAGACCGAGAATGTGTTCCCGATGGTGCCGGGCGGCAAGGGGCTGTCGGAAATGATACTGGTGTAGATCGAGGCGACGGTGCGACACATTATTTCGGTATTGCTGGAAAACGAAGCAGGCGCCCTGTCGCGCGTGGCCGGATTGTTCTCGGCGCGCGGCTACAACATCGAGTCGCTCACCGTGGCGCCGACCGAGGACGCGTCGCTGTCGCGCATGACGCTCGTTACCACCGGTTCGGACGAGGTGATCGAGCAGATCACCAAGCAGTTGAACAAGCTGATCGAGGTGGTAAAAGTGGTGGATCTGTCCGAGGGCGACCACATCGAGCGCGAACTGATGCTGGTCAAGGTGCGCGCCATCGGCAAGGACCGCGAAGAGATGAAGCGCATGGCCGACATTTTCCGCGGCCGCATCATCGGGGTCACCGACAAGGATTACATCATCGAATTAACCGGCACCGGCTCCAAGCTCGATGCGTTCCTGAGTGCAATCGATCGCAGCGCGATCGTGGAAACGGTGCGCACCGGCGCGTCCGGCATCGGCCGCGGCGACCGGGTGTTGAAAATTTAGTGAATAGTGAAAAACGAGGAAAATGATGAAAGTCTATTACGATAAAGACGCCGACCTGTCGCTGATCAAGGGCAAGAAGGTCACCATCGTCGGCTACGGCTCACAGGGCCATGCCCATTCGCTCAATCTGCATGAGTCCGGCGTCAGGGTCACGGTGGGCCTGCGCAAGGACGGCGCGTCGTGGGGCAAGGCGAAACAAGCCGGCCTCAACGTGAAGGCCGTCGCGGAAGCGATCAAAGGCGCCGATTTTGTGGTGATGCTGATGCCCGACGAGCACATTGCCAAGGTTTATCGTGAAGACGTTGCGCCCAACATCAAGAAAGGCGCGACGCTCGCTTTCGCCCACGGTTTCAACATTCACTATGGCCAGGTGGTGCCGCGCGCGGATCTCGATGTGGTGATGATCGCGCCCAAGGCGCCCGGGCACACGGTGCGCTCGACCTACGCGCAGGGCGGCGGCGTGCCGATGCTGATCGCGGTGCACCAGAATCCGTCGCACAAAGCGCGCGACATGGCGTTGTCCTACGCCGCGGCGATCGGCGGCGGCAAGGCCGGCGTGATCGAAACGACGTTCAAGGAAGAGACCGAAACCGATCTGTTCGGCGAACAGACCGTGCTGTGCGGCGGCTGCACCGCGCTGGTGCAGACCGGGTTCGAGGTGCTGGTCGAGGCCGGCTACGCGCCGGAAATGGCGTACTTCGAGTGCCTGCATGAGCTGAAACTG
>Ga0102851_10000251_pt1 | contig 24932 bp, 22 predicted proteins | sample Mud3Dept3metaG_FD_79558 | JGI IMG/M metagenome (GOLD analysis project Ga0102851, IMG submission 79558) | Freshwater wetland microbial communities from Ohio, USA, analyzing the effect of biotic and abiotic controls - Mud 3 Core 4 Depth 3... | ecosystem: Environmental > Aquatic > Freshwater >... | reverse complement strand
TGGGGGACAGCACCATCACCATCTGCCGGCCTTCCATGCCGGGCTGCTGCTCGATCTGACCGTAGGTCGCGAGATCGTTCGCGACGCGATCGAGCACGGCGAGACCAAGCTCGCGATGGGCGTGTTCACGGCCGCGGAACCTCACGGTGACCTTGGCCTTGTCCCCTTCTTCGAGGAAACGTACCAGGTTGCGCAGTTTTACCTGGTAATCCCCTTCGTCCGTCCCTGGGCGGAACTTCACTTCTTTGATCTGGACCTGCTTCTGCTTCTTCTTGGCGGCCGCCCGCTGCTTCTTCTGCTCGAAGACGAACTTGCCGAAGTTCATGATGCGGCAGACTGGCGGCTCCGCCGTCGGCTGGATCTCCACGAGATCCATCTCCGCCGCTTCGGCTGCTGCCAGGGCCTCGCTGGTCGGTACGATGCCGACCTGGTCGCCATCTGGCCCGATCAACCGCACTTCCCGCACGGTGATCTCTTCGTTCAGGCGGTTCCTCTTGTCAGGCTTCGTCGAGATAACAAGGTCCTCCGATCAGGTTTCACCAACCCACCAACAAGAAAGCACCGGAGGCTGTCCGGTGCTCTCGCCTGGTGGTCTCAGCCGGCGCGGCTCGCCACCTGCCCGCCCAGCAGTGCCACGAACTCGTCGAGGCTCATGACCCCGAGGTCCTGGCCGCTGCGGGTGCGCACGGCGACCGCGCCGTTGTCCGCTTCCCGGTCACCCACGACGAGCAGGTACGGGACGCGCTGCAACGTGTGCTCGCGGATTTTAAAGCCGATCTTCTCATTCCTCAAGTCCAGATCGGCGCGAAATCCCTGATCACGAAGGAATTTCGTCACCCGCCCGGCGTACTCGGCCTGGCGATCGGTGATGTTGAGGACCATCACCTGCAGCGGCGAGAGCCAGGGCGGCATCTGCCCCGCATGGTGCTCGATGAGGATGCCGATGAAGCGCTCGAGCGAGCCGAGGATGGCCCGATGGAGCATGACCGGGACCTTGCGGGTATTGTCCTCGGCGACGTAGCTCGCCCCCAGGCGGTCCGGCATCGAGAAGTCGAGCTGGATGGTGCCGCACTGCCAGACACGGTCCAGGCAGTCGCGCAGGGAGAACTCGATCTTCGGGCCATAGAAGGCCCCCTCCCCGGGCTGCAGCTCCCAGGACAGGCCCTTCTGGTCGAGCGCGTCGGCCAGCGCCTTCTCGGCCTTGTCCCAGAGGGCGTCGTCGCCCACCCGCTGCGCGGGACGCGTGGACAGCTTGACCAGCACCTCGCTGAAGCCGAAGTCGCGGTAGACCTCAAACAGCAGGTCGATGAACGCCAGCACCTCATCGAGGATCTGGTCCTCGCTGCAGAAGATGTGCGCGTCGTCCTGGACGAAGTTGCGCACCCGCATGAGGCCGTGCAGCGTCCCGGACGGCTCGTTGCGGTGGCAGGAGCCGAACTCGGCGAGGCGCAGCGGCAGGTCGCGGTAGCTCTTCAGGCCGTGGTTGTAGATCTGGATGTGCGCCGGGCAGTTCATCGGCTTGATCGCGAAGTCCCGGTTCTCCGAGCTCGTCGTGAACATGTTGTCGCGGAACTTGTCCCAGTGGCCCGAGCGCTCCCACAGGCTCCGGTCGATGATCTGCGGCGTATGGACCTCCTGGTAGCCGCGCTCGCGCAGCTTGCCGCGAATGTAGTCCTGGATGATCAGGTAGATCTGCCAGCCCTTGTCGTGCCAGAAGACCATGCCTGGCGCCTCTTCCTGGGTGTGGAAGAGGTCGAGGGCCTTGCCGATCCTGCGGTGGTCGCGCTTCTCCGCCTCCTCGATGCGGTGCAGGTACGCGGCCAGCTCGTCCTTGTTCCGCCAGGCCGTGCCGTACACGCGCTGCAGCATCTCGTTGCGCGAGTCGCCGCGCCAGTAGGCGCCTGCCACCTTCATCAGCTTGAAGGCCTTGAGCTTGGCCGTGCTCGGCACGTGCGGGCCGCGGCACAGGTCGACGAAGTCGCCCTGCCGGTAGAGCGAGATGTCCTCGCCGCTGGGGATGCTCGCGATGATCTCGGCCTTGTAGAGCTCGCCCTGGGCCTTGAAGAAGGCGACCGCCTCGTCGCGCGGCATCACGCTGCGGCTCACGGGCAGGTCGGCCTTCGCCAGCGCCTGCATGCGGGCCTCGATGGCGGCGAGGTCGTCCGGCGTGAACGGGCGCTGATAGCTGAAGTCGTAGTAGAAGCCGTTCTCGACGGTCGGCCCGATGGTCACCTGGGCGTCGGGGAACAGCTCCTTGACCGCCATCGCCAGCAGGTGGGCGGTCGAGTGCCGGACGATCTCCAGCCCGTCGGGGTCGCGGTCCGTGACGATCGCGACGTCGGCGTCGCTGTCGATCTGGAACGACGTGTCGACCAGCCGGCCGCCGACCCGGCCGGCGAGCGCCGCCTTGGCGAGCCCGCTGCCTATCGATTCGGCGACCTGCTGGACCGTGACGGGCCCGTCGTAGCTGCGCTGGGACCCGTCGGGCAGGGTGATGACTGGCATTCCGACCTCGTGCTGCGGCGGTGTCCCTACTGGCGTGGCGGGGCATCGCAAACGAAAACCGGGCCGTCGGCCCGGTCGGGGGCGCCGGCCAGTTGGACTGCGGGCCGGACGGACGCGCGCGATTATACGGAGCGGTCCTGCACGCAGCAATTTGCGGGACCTGGCTACGACAAGAGCAGCGCCCTGCCGCGACACGGGGCAGGCCTGCCGGAAAAAGAAAAGGCCACTGGAAAACCCGGTGGCCTTGTATCGGTATTGCCTGTGTCGAACTGGTAGGCGCGATTGGACTCGAACCAACGACCCCCACCATGTCAAGGTGGTGCTCTAACCAACTGAGCTACGCGCCTGAAAAGAGCGCGCAGATTACACGCGCGGCCTGTCGGGCGCAACGGCGCGGTTGCGCGGCCTGCCGAACGCCATGGTGGCGACGCTCCCCTCCGATGCCGTCCGGCACTTGGAGCTTCGGCAACTGGCATTGCAGCCACCCGCGGCTGATACTTTTGTGTCGAGACCGTCGGTGAGGAAACCTGCCATGGGAACCTACAGCCACGTCCTGTTCGCCACCGACTTCTCACCCGACGGCGAAGCCGCCGGGCGGAAGGCCGCAGAGGTCGCCGCCCTCGCCGGGGCGCGCCTCAGCCTGCTGCACGTCGTCGAGTACTCGGCGATGGAATACGCGGGCGAGATCCCCATCCCCGAGAACATCGACCTCGACCAGCGGCGCATCGAGCTCGCCCGCACCCGGATCGCGGAGCTGGCCCGGCGCCTGGGGGTAGACGAGGCGCCGACCTTCGTCGAGCTCGGCGCTCCGAAGCACGAGATCGTGCGCGTCGCCAAGGAACAGGGGGTCGACCTGATCGTTGTGGGCAGCCACGGCCGGCACGGCCTGCAGCTGCTTCTCGGCTCGACCGCCAACGGCGTGCTGCACCTCGCCACCTGCGACGTGCTCGCCGTGCGGGTCTGAGGGGTCGCTACACGCTGCCGGCCATGCGCCGACCGTACAGCGCGGCCCCCTTGAGGCCCACGTCGCCGTCGCACAGGACGGTGACGGGCATGCGCCGCATCAGTTCCGCCATGCGTCCCTTGGCGCGGAAGGCGTCGAGGAACGGCCCCTCGGCGAGCCGCGGCAGGACCTTCGGGGCGATGCCGCCGGTGATGTAGACGCCCCCGGTCGCCATGAGCTTCAGCGCGTGGTTGCCGGCCTCCGCGCCGAAATAGCAGAGGAAACGGTCCAGGGCCTCCGCGCAGACCGCATCACGCCCGGCCAGCGCCGCCTCGGCGATGGCCGCCGCCGGATCCCCCGCCGCCATCGCCTCGGCGAGCGCCGTGGGCGCGGGTACGCCGTGCTCGGCCCGCAGGAAGGCGTGGATCGCCACGATGCCCGGCCCGGAGACGATCCGGTCCCAGCTCACGTGACCTTGGCTCGAACGAAGCCAGCGCTGGAAGGCGAAGTCCAGCTCGTCGGCCGGCGCGAAATCGGCGTGGCCGCCCTCGGAGGCGAACGGCTGGTAGCGATCGCCGACCCACACGCGCCCGGCCTCGCCGAAGCCCGTGCCCGCCGCGACGACGCTCTGGTTGCCCTTTGGGTCGGGCTCGCCGGCCTGCAGCCGCACACGGTCAGCCTCGGCAACCGCTTCCACGCCCCAGGCTGCCGCCTCGAGGTCGTTCAGCACCCAGGCCCGGGCCACGCCGGTCGCCGCGGCGATGGCGCTGGCGGACAGGAGCCAGGGGAGGTTGGTCGTGCGGCAGACACCATCGCGCACCGGGCCGGCGACGCCGAGCGCAATGGCTGCTGGCGTGAGCCCCTGGCCGCCGAGGAAGTCGGCCAGGATCGGCGCGATGCCCGGGTAGGCCCGGCTCGGGTAGGTCGCCCGGGCGAGCAGCCGCGGGACCGCGGCGGCGACGTCGAACGACGCCAGCCGGGCCGATGTGCCCCCAATGTCCCCGGCGACGATGTGCATGGCGCGGCCTCCTGGTGACCGGAGCTAGAATGCCGGCCCGCTTCCTGCCGGCGCAACCCTGGTGGACCCACTCGCTCCCGAGCTGCTCGGCCTCCTCGTCCTGGTCGCCGGCGTCGCCGGCTGCATCGATGCCATCGCGGGCGGCGGCGGACTGCTCACCCTGCCCGCCCTGCTCTGGGCGGGTCTTCCGCCGGTCGAGGCGCTGGCGACGAACAAGCTCCAGGGCAGCTTCGGCACCGCCAGCGCCACCCTGCGCTTCCTCCGCCACGGCGCGATCGACCTGCGGGCGCTCGGTACGCCGGCCCTGCTGACCTTCGTCGGTGCGGCCGGCGGCAGCTGGCTCGTCGGCCGCATCGACCCGGGGGCGCTCGCCCGCCTGCTGCCCCTGCTGCTGGTCGCCTTCGCGCTCTACTTCCTGCTCTCGCCGCGGGTGGGCGACCTGCCGTCGCGGCGACGCCTCGGGCTGCCGGCCTTCGGCCTGCTCGCCGGCGCCGGCATCGGCTTCTACGACGGGGTCTTCGGTCCCGGCACGGGCTCCTTCTTCGCCCTCGCCTTCGTGGCCCTGCTGGGCTATGGCCTGCGGCAGGCGACCGCCGGCAGCAAGCTCCTCAACTTCGCGAGCAACGTCGCGGCGCTGCTGGTGTTCGCGCTGGGCGGGCACGTCGTCTGGACGGTCGGCCTGGCCATGGCGGTGGGCCAGTGGAGCGGCGCTTGGCTGGGCGCCCATCTGGTGATCCGGCACGGCGCGCGGCTCGTTCGGCCGCTGCTCGTCACGGTGTCGCTGCTGCTGTCGGTCCGCCTGCTAGTGCAGCAGCTCGGCACCTGACCGCGATGCGGCCGGGGCCGGCGCGTAGACGTGCCCGGCAACGGGGAAGTGCTCGGCCGGGACCGGCCGCCCGAACAGATACCCCTGGCCGATGTCGCAGCCCATGCGGGTCAGCAGCGCGGCGCGCTCGTCGGTGTCCACGCCCTCCGCCACGACCTCGACGCCCAGGCTGTGGGCCATGGCAATGATCGCCTGCACGATCGCCTGGTCCGCCGGGTCCTCGCTGAGCTGCTCGACGAAGGCGCGGTCGATCTTCAGCGTGTTGACCGGCAGGTGCCGCAGGTAGGCCAGGGACGAGTAGCCGGTCCCGAAGTCGTCGATCGCGATCGACACCCCGCGCTGGTACAGCCGCTCCAGGGTGCGGCGGTTCGCCTCGAGGTCGGTCAGCAGCCCGGTTTCGGTCACCTCGAGCTCGAGCGCCGACAGGGGCGCCGCGCCGCGCGACAGGCGTTCCAGCATCTTGTCGCAGCAAGCCGGATCGCGGAGCTGCCGCGCGGAGATGTTCACGGCCATCTTCAGACGCCGGCCCTGCTCGTGCCACACCGCCAGCTGGTTGAGCGCCTCGCCGACGATCTGGTTGCCGATCGGGACGATCAGGTCGGTCTCCTCGGCCACGTTGATGAAGCGCCCCGCCTCGACGATGTCGCCGCTGCCGCCGCGCCAGCGTACCAGCGCCTCGCAGCCGCACACCTCGCCCGTCGCGAGCCGGATCTGCGGCTGGTAGTAAAGCAGGAACTGGTGCTGGTCGATGGCGCGCCGCAGCTGGTTCTCCATCGCCAGGAAGTCGGACGCCTTCTCGGCGTGATGCGGGACGTAGAAGTGCAGAGGCTCGTGGCCCTCGCGCTTGGCGGCATACATCGCCGCATCGGCGCGACGGATCAGCTCGTCGGGACTGTGGCCGTCCTCGGGGAACAGGCTGATGCCGACGCTCGCGGCCACGTGCAGCTCGTGGTGGTCGACGACGAACGGCCGCTCCAGCGCCGCGAGAATCGCCTTGGCGTAAGGGCGCGCCTCCGTGCCGGCACCGATCAGCGGCGTGACCACCAGGAACTCGTCGCCGCCGAAGCGGCTGACCACCGCCCCCTGCCCGGCCGCCTGCTCGATGCGCCGTGCCACCTGCTCGAGCAGCCGGTCGCCGAAGCCGTGGCCGAAGGCGTCGTTGATGTGCTTGAAGCGGTCGAGGTCGATGAGCAGCACGGCGAACCGGCGCCGCGCCTTCGCCGCCTCGGCGATCTGCCCGTCCATCTGCCGCACGAGATAGCGGCGGTTCGGCAGGCGGGTCAGCGCGTCGTAGTGGGCGAGGTGATGGATGTGCAGCTCGCTGCGCTTGCGCTTGGTGATGTCGACGTTCACCGACCGCAGTCCGACCACGCTGCCGTCGGCATCGCGGACCACCTCGGCAGTGTGCTCGATCCACCGCACCTGGCCGTCCCGCGTGATCATGCGCAGCTCGAGCGAGCTGGGCCGGCCGGTGGCGATCAGGTGGCGGTGGTGCTGCTGCCAGCGCGGCAGGTCGTCCGGATGGACGATCCGCTCCATCAGCTCGGGGCGCAGGTAGAAGTCTTCCTGCGTGTAGCCCGTCAGCGACTGGACCGCCGGCGAGACGTACTCGAAGCCGCCCTGCAGCCGCTGGAAGGTGGCGAACTCCAGGCTGAGGTCCGCCAGCGCGTGATAGAGGTCGCGCTCGCGCCGCATCTGCCGGCGGGTGACCACGAGGTTCCCGACCAGGCCCCCGACCGTCATTGCCAGCAGCGCCGACACCACCAGCTCCGCCGCGTGCAGCGGGATGCCGAGCACGAGGCCCTGCACCGCGCACACCGTCGCCAGGACGAGGCCGGCCAGTGCGGCCCCCGCGACGATGGCGCCGCCGCGGCCGCGCAGGAAATCGGCCATCGCCCGCGTGCCGACGACCGCGGGGGGAAAGTCGCTGCGACGTGGGGCGGTCATCGGCGGTCGGTCCCTCAGCGGTAACGCCGCAGATAGACGCGCTCGAAGGCGCGCTTCGCCCAATGGAACACCGGCGACGCCGGCAGCATGAGGCTCAGCCGCTCGTTGCGTGCGACCAGCATGCCGCGGTCGACGCTGTCGACGATGCAGATGAGCTCGACCCGGAAGGTCGCCGTGGCCGCCTCGCCCCGCAGCTCCGCGACGAGGTTCTTCGCGGCCGCCTCGCCCTGCAGGTCCGCCATGTGGGCCTGCTTTGGCATCCAGTCCGGGCCCGGGTAGCTGCCCGCGTCCCCCGCCACGTACACCCGGTCCGGCCCCTCCACCCGTGCGCGCCGGTCGGCCCGGATGAAGCCCCCCTCGGACCTCGGCAGGCTGGTGTTGTCGAACCACTGGTTGCCGGTCATGCCGGGCATGAACAGGATCAGGTCGGCCGGGATCTCGCCCGCCTCGGTCTGCACGCTGCCCGCGGTGAAGCCCTTCAGCTTGTGCCCGAGATGGGTCTCGATCCCGCGCCGCTGCATCTCACCGATCAGCCGGTCGACCGCCTTGGGGCCGAGGCGCTGGCCGGGCTTCTCGGCTGGCGAGAAGAACACCAGACGGAAGCGCTCGCGCCGGCCTTCCTTCCGCAGCTGCTGATCGAGCCCGAACAGGTACTCGAACATGGGCCCACCGCGCATCGCCGCCGGCTCCTTCGGATTGCCGGCGAAGCCGACGGCGACAGTGCCGCCCTGCAGCGCACGCACCCGGTCGCGGATCGCGACGGCGGCTGAGATCCCCTCGCACGGCGTGATCACGTGCTCGATGCCGGGCAGCGCCTTGATGAAACGACCGCCGGAGGCAATCACCAGGCCGTCGTTGTCGATGTCGCTGCCGTCGGTGTGCAGCACCCGGCCATCGGCGCTGAGCCCCGTCGCCGCCCCCGCGCGGAACGCGACGCGGTGCCGGCGCAGGAAACCCTCGAGCGGCACGACCAGGTCCTCGGGACGGCGCAGGCCGCTCGGGATCCAGATCGTGCCGGGGTAGAAGACGAGCTCGGGCCGTGGCGCGACGAGCGTCAGGTCAAGACTCGGATCCAGCTGCCGCAACTTGCGGATGGAGGACAGGGCGGCGAAGCCCGCACCCACGACGGTCACGCGACGCGTCACGGGCACCTCCGAATCCTGGACACGGGCGACATGTTCCGTCGAGGGGCCGGACTGGCGAGTGGATGAGTGATCGCGATTCTATGCGCTGCATCGCCCCGCGCACAGCGATGCCACGGAGTTTTTCGACGATCTGCCCATGATCGCGCCCGGGCCCGGGGAAACCGCGCCATGCACGCCCGGATACCCTTATCATTCCTAGGCACTCCATTCCCATCCAACCGCTCGCGGATCACACCATGATGAGCACAGCCGGAACTCTGATCGGCCACCTGACCGAGGTCCGCGGCAACGAGTTCGTTGCCCGCCTGCTCACCGACGACGAGGGGTTCCAGCCCGTCGTCCGCTTCCAGAACGAGGACGTCGTGGTTGGCCGGATCGGCGGCTACGTCGCCGCCCGGCAGGGCGGCGCGCACGTCGTCGGCCTGGTCGCCCGCACCTGGCAGGAGGATCCGCCGATCGGGACAGGCGATCCGGGGACGCCGCTGGGGTCACGCCGCTACATCGCGATCATACCGGTCGGCCAGATCGACGAGGGCGGCCATATCCAGCGCGGCGTGCACCGCTTCCCGACCACCGGCGCCGAGCTGCACGTGATGGACTCGGCGAGCCTCGGCGTCCTGTTCGAGCAGTTCAGCAAGCTCGGCTTCGACGTCGGCCACCTGCCCGCGCGGCAGGACGCGAAGGTCTACCTCGATCCCTCGCCGATGTTCGGCCGTCACCTGGCGATCCTCGGCCAGTCCGGCGCGGGCAAGTCCTGGACGGTGTCCGCGCTGATGCAGCGCATGGTGCAGGTGATGCCGCGCTGCCACGTCATCGTGCTCGATCTGCACGGCGAGTACGCGTGGAAGGACGAGAAGGGCAACCTGCAGATGATCTTCCCGCCGGGCATCGCCCGTTACGTCGACGCCCGCGAGCTCGAGATCCCCTATTGGCTGCTGACCTTCGCCGAGCTGGCCGACCTGCTGATCGACCGCGCCGACCCGCGCGCCTCGGTGCAGATCGCGTTTCTGCGCGAGGTGGTGTTCTCACTGCGCAAGAAGGCGAACGCGGACCTGGGGCTCGAGCGGCTGTCGGTGGACTCCCCCGTCTACTTCAACCTGATGGAGCTTTACCTGCACTTCAAGAAGGCCAACGAGCAGCAGCTCGACTTCGGCAAGACCAAGGGCGCACTGTTCGGCCAGTTCGACGAGTTCCTCATCAAGCTGCAGAGCAAGCTGAACGACGCCCGCTATGACTTCCTGTTCAAGCCCAAGAACCGCAACGAGTCCTCGACCCTGATCAACCTGCTGCGCGACTTCGTCGGGCTGGGCAAGCCCCGCGCCCAGGTGACGATCATCGACCTCAGCCCGATTCCGTCCGACGTGCGCCCGACGGTCTCCGCGCAGATCGGCCGTCTGGCCTTCGAGTTCAACTACTGGAACCCGCGCCGGCGCGAGTTCCCGATCCTGCTGGTCTGCGAGGAGGCCCACGCCTACATCCCGCGCGAGTCGGGCACCGGCTACGAGGGCACCCGCCGGTCGATGGAGCGCATCGCGAAGGAAGGCCGCAAGTACGGCGTCGGGCTCGCGGTCGTCAGCCAGCGGCCCACGGAGCTCTCGGAGACCGTGCTGGCCCAGTGCGGCAACTACATCTGCCTGCGCATCACCAACCCCGACGACCAGGCCTACGTGCGAAAGCTGGTACCGGAAGGCTCGCGCGACCTGGTCGACATCCTGACCTCACTGGGTCGCGGCGAGGCCCTGGTGCTCGGCGAGTGCACGCCGCTGCCGACCCGCTTCCAGATGTACCGGCCCAATCCGGCGCCGAACAGCAATGACGCCGACTTCTACGGGGCCTGGCGCGCGGGGCCCGACGACCTGGACGTCGCCGGGATCGTCAGCCACTGGTGGGAGCAGGTGCGCTGACCGGCAGCGCCGTGCGCGTCGCCTCGAGCAGCGGCACGAGTGCCGGCCAGACGTTGTCGAGCAGGCGGGGCTGGGCCTCCGCCGCCGGATGCAGGCCGTCGGGCAGCATGAGCTGCCGGTTCTCGGCGACCCCCTCGAGAAAGAAAGGCACCAGCGCCGTGTCGGTCTCGTCCGCCACGCTCGCGTAGACGCGCTCGAACCGGGTATTGAAGACGGCGCCGTAGTTCGGGGGCAGCCTGACACCGAGGATCAGGACCCGGGCACCGGCGCCGCGGGCGGCCGAGACGATGGCCGTCAGGTTCTCGCCGAACACCTTCGGTGCAATCCCCCGCAGCCCGTCGTTCGCCCCGAGCTCCACCACGACGACGGCGGGGAAATGCTCGGCGAGCAGGCGCGGCAGGCGGTTTAGTCCGCCGACGCTCGTCTCCCCCGAGACGCTGGCGTTGACCACGCGGTGCGGGTAGCCCCCCTCGGCCAGCCGCCGTTGCAGAAGCGCCACCCAGCCCCGATCTTCCGCGATACCGTAGGCGGCGCTGAGGCTGTCGCCGAGTATCAGCACATTCGGCGCCGCCCAGGCGGCGCCCCAGGCCAGCAGCCAGGACAAGGAGCCGGCGATCAGTCGCGATGTCGTCATGAGCGGACATTCTAGAGCCATTGTCCGGGCCGCCAAGCTCGGCAAGACCGTGCAGGGACCGGAGGGCGAGCTGCGGATCCTCGGCGATCTCGATCTGGACGTTATGCCCGGCGACGCGGTGTCGATCCGCGGCATGTCCGGCTCGGGCAAGTCCACGCTGCTCGGCCTGCTCGCCGGGCTGGATAAGGCCACCTCCGGCGAGGTCTATCTGTTCGATCAGCCGCTCACCGCGCTCGACGAGGATGCCCGGGCGGCGCTGCGCGCCGGTCAGGTCGGCTTCGTGTTCCAGTCGTTCCACCTGCTCGGCGGCATGACGGCGATAGAGAACGTCATGCTGCCCCTGGAGCTGGGCGGTGCGCGGGACGCCCGCGACCGCGCAGCCGCCCTGCTCGAGCGGGTCGGCCTGGCGAGCCGCCGCCACCATTACCCCGCCCAGCTGTCCGGCGGCGAGCAGCAGCGCGTCGCCATCGCCCGCGCCTTCGCCACGGGGCCGCGCGTGCTGTTCGCCGACGAGCCGACGGGCAACCTGGACCTCGCCACCGGGCGACGCATTGCCGATATCCTGCACGGCCTGCGGGAGGAGACCGGCACGGCCCTCGTGCTAGTGACCCACGACCAGCAGCTCGCGGACCGCTGCGAGCGGCGGCTGCTGCTCGCCGACGGCCGGCTGGAGCAGCTCGCTTGAGCGGTCCGCGACGATGAATGCATTTCGGCTCGGCCTGCGCTGGATCCTGCGCGACTGGCGCGGCGGGGAGCTGGGGCTGCTGTTGGCGGCCCTGGCGCTGGCCGCGGCGGCCGTTGCCACCGTCGATTTCTTCGCCGATCGGGTCGAGCGCGCCCTCACCGGCTCGGCCGCCGATCTGCTCGCCGCCGACGCCGCCGTCGAGTGGAGCGAGCCGCCGCGCGCCGACTGGGAAGAGGCGGCCCACGCCGCCGGCCTGCGGACCGCGCGCACCCTGAGCTTTCCCAGCGTCGTCCTGCACGGCGACGCCACCCAGCTCGTGCAGATCAAGGCGGTCGGTGACGGCTACCCGCTGCGCGGCCGGCTGCGCAGCGCCGCCGATCCGGCAGCGCTCGACGCGGGCGAGACCGGAACGATGGCCGCCGGCGAGGCCTGGGGGGAGGCACGGCTTTATGCCCAGCTCGGCGTCAGCCCGGGGGCCGTCATCGACGTGGGCGAGCTGCGGTTGCCGCTCCGACGGGTGGTCACGGAGGAGCCGGACCGCGGCGGGGATCTGCTCCAGTTCGCGCCGCGCCTGCTGATGCACCTCGACGACGTCCCGCCCACCGGGTTGGTCGGGCCGGCCAGCCGTGTGTCGCACCGGCTGCTGCTCGCCGGCGACCCGGCGGCCCTCGCCCGCTACGCCGCCTGGCTCACACCGATCCTGCCGAAGGGTGCCGAGTGGCTGGACGTGAACCGGGCGAGGCCGGAGCTGAACGCCGCGCTCGAGCGCGGGACGCGTTTCCTCGCCCTGGCGGCCGCCACCGTCGTGGTGCTCGCAGGCGCCGCGGCGATGCTGGCCGCGCGGCGTTTCGTCGACCGTCAGACCGATGCCGCGGCCGTGCTGCGCTGCCTCGGCCTGTCGTCGCGCGGTCTGTTGCTGATCTTCCTGACGCGCCTGCTGGCGCTGGCCGGCGCCGCGACGCTCGTCGGCAGCCTCCTCGGCCTCGGCGCGCAGGCAGCGCTCGGCGCCCTGGTCGGACGGTGGTTCGCTGCAGACCTGCCACCGCCGTCACTCGGGCCGCTGCTCGACGCCGCAGTGACGACCCTGCTGGTGCTCGCGGCGACCGTCCTGCCGCCGCTCTTCCGCCTGCGCCGCACCCCACCGGCCCGCGTGCTGCGCCACGACCTCGGTCCCCCGCCGGGCTCCGAGTGGCTCGCGATCGGACTCGCCGTCGCGACCCTCGGTGCCTTCCTGACATGGCGGATGGGCGACCTGCAGCTCGGAATCCGGGCGCTGGCCGGTGTCGTCGCGACCATCGGCGTGCTCGCGGTCGCCGTTCGCGGCCTCATCCGGCTGCTCGACCCGATCCGCCTCCACGGCCACACGGCCTGGCGCCAGGGCATCGCCGCGGTCGCCCGCCACCCTACCCTCGCGCTCGTCCAGACCGTCGGCTTCGGGCTCGGCATCATGGCCCTGCTGCTGCTCAGCGTGGTCCGCACCGACCTGATGGCCGCCTGGCGGGACAAGCTGCCCGCCGACGCGCCCAACCACTTCCTGATCAACATCCAACCAACGGAGCACGAGGCGCTCGAGGCCCTGCTGAACGATCGCGGGATGCGCCACGCCGGGGTGCTGCCGATGATCCGCGGCCGCCTGACGGACATCGGCGATCGGCCCGTGGACCCCGGCAGCTATGCGTCGGCCCGCGCCCAGCGGCTCGCCTCCCGCGAGTTCAACCTGAGCTTCGCGACCGCCCTGCAGCCCGACAACCGCATCGTGGCCGGGCGCTGGTGGCCGCCCGACAGCCAGTCCGCCGCCTTCTCCGTCGAGACCGGCATCGCCGAGACGCTCGGCATCGCCCTGGGCGACAAGCTGACGTTCCAGGTCTCGGGCCAGCGCATCGAGGGGACGGTGGAGAGCCTGCGGCAGGTGCAGTGGGACTCGTTCAACGCGAACTTCTTCGTCGTCGGGACGCCGGCCCTGCTGGCCGGCCAGCCGGCGACCTACATCACGAGCTTCCATCTGCCGCCGGATCAGCTCCGGTTGCTGGCGGACCTGGCGCGCCGCTTCCCGAGCGTCACCGTGATCGACGTCGGCGGCGTGCTCGGCCAAGTGCGGGCCATGATCGAGCGGGCGGCGCTCGCCCTGGAGTACGTCTTCGCCTTCACGCTCGTGGCCGGGGTGATCGTGCTGCTGGCTGCCGTGCAGGCGAGCCGCGAGGTGCGCGCGCGGGAGATCGCGGTGCTGCGCACCCTGGGCGCGTCGCGCCGTTACCTGTACGCCGGTCTGGCCGTCGAGTTCGGGGTGATCGGCCTGCTGGCCGGCACAGTCGCCGCCGCAGGGGCCCTGGCGACCGGGTGGCTGGTCAGCGAGACGGTCTTCAACCTGCCCTGGTCGCCGAACCCCTGGCTGATACCGCTCGGCGCCTCGCTCGGCGCGCTCGGCGTAGGCGCGGCCGGACTGCTCGCCGTGCGCCGCCTCGTCGACGTCCCGCCCGTCGTGGTGCTGCGCGCAGCCTGACAGGGTTGCTACAGTAGCGCTGTCGCGCAGCTCGCTGCTGTGAGGTCATGCTATTGAGCGTCGCCCCGTTCATCGACACCCTGCTCGGCCTCTCCCTCATCGGGGTCGCGGCCGCGATCTACTTCCGCCCAGCCCGGCACAAGCACCGGCGGATGCGGATCCGCGTGTCGAAGCGTCCGCATCGATTTCATCTGCGGCTGCGCTGGCTGCCGATCCCGCTCGCGACCGCCGGCCTCGCCCTCATCGTCGCCGGCTGGCTGTGGCCGGATGACAGCGCCACGGAATCCGCGGCCGCGGGCATTCCAGTGACGGAGGCCGCTCCCGTCGAGGTCGTCGGCACCACGGGTCAAGGCTTCGTCCTGGTGCGCGGCACGCCGACCGACGACGACACGGCGACCGAGGACGAGATCCGCAGTTATTCGCTGCGCCTCGGGACACTCGTCGCGAACGCGCTCGCGCGGCCGCCGCTCGCGCTCCACCTCGAGCCCAAGACCGTCGACGCCGACCAGTGGAAGGCCATCCACGACGACCCGAATCAGGCCCGCGAATGGTGTTCCCAGGCCGATGACACCGGCTTCGTGGCGGTGATCGGCCTTGGTGCCCTGCACCTCGAGTACGGCGCCGGGTATGCGCCCTGGCGCGAGCCCGAGTACGTCATCGTGTCGTGCACGACACCGCGGCACGCGAGCCTGCGCGGACGGGTCGACGAGCGCCTGGGCGACCGCATCCCGTACGAGCAGGCAATCACCGACGACCTGCGGACCGCCCTGGGCAAGCTCGCGACCCGCCCCGATTGAGTGCCGAGCGGTCGCCGCGGCCGGTCCGCCGGCCCCACGCCCGGCCCGGTCGCCATGCGGCTCACGGGCCGGCTACCGCCCCCGCCCTTCCATCGTTCTTCACCGCGCCGGCGGGGTCCAGTAATACCCCGGCGGCATCGGCGCGTAGTACGGCGGCATGCCCCAGCCGTAAGGCGCTCTCGGTACCGCCGTCGTGGGTTGCGCCGGCTGACCCGGTGCGGCGGCAGTCGTTGCCGGTGTCACGGGCATCTCGGGTGCCACCGCGGGCGGCGGTGGCGCCACGACCTCCGGGGCAGGCGCGGCAGCCGGTGCCGACGGCAGGCTCGCCGGCGGCAGCGGGGCCAGCCACGCCGGCGGTGCGACGGGCGCGGCCCGTTCGACCGGGGGCGGCGCCACGACCGCGGCGACGGGCGCGGGTGCCGCCTGCGACGCAGGGGGTGGAACGACGGCGGGTGCCGGCGCGCTGGCGACCGGCGCCTCGGCCTGCGCGGACGGCGCCGGCGTCGACTCCACGCTGAGGTAGGTGGACAGCGGCTTCAGGGCGTCGACGACGGGGCGCGGCAGATCGATCACCTGCCGAACGGCCGCGCGGAACGGTGGCCAGGCGACCGCCAGCAGAACCACGCTGACCGCCAGCGCCAGCAGCACCGTCACCGCGAGGCCGATCAGCCACCGGGTGCGGTGGTGCAGGTGCGGCTTCCCGGCAGCCGTCGCGTGGGTCGCCGGCGGTCCGCCATCGCGGGGATAGATCCCCAGCGCCTGAAGGCGGCCGATGAGCTCCGGAGAGGGCTCGGCCCGGGGCGGCGGGGCGGCCGCGGCCGCGGCCGCAGCAGGCTCCGACACCGGCGTCGGTGTCTCGACAGGTTCGGTCGTCATCGCGGGGGCGGGCTCCTTGGCAACGGGTGCAGCGGGACGCCGCACCGCCGTTCGGGCTTGCTTCGGTCGCGCGGGAGGTTTATCGGGCTTGCCCGAGACACCGGCGCCCCGCTTCGCCACGGCCGGCTTCCTGGTCTTTGGCGCAACACGCTGAGGCTCGGCCGGCACCGCGGGAGGCTCAGCCGCGATCGGCGGCTCCGGGACGGCGGGCTCCGGCGGCTTCGCCCGCGCCTGCGGCTTCTTCGCCGCTGGCGCAGGCCGCGCGCGGGGCTTCTTCTTCGGCGCAGGGGCCCGTTTCGGCCGGCCGACGGCGGGCGCGGGCGGAACGACTTCCGCGGCTGCCGGGGGTGCCACCAGCTCGGCAGTGGCTGCAGGCGGCACCACCGCCGGGACGGCATCTTCGGCAGCAGGTGCGGCCGGTGCCAGCGTCGGCGCGGCCTCGGCCAGCGCCTGGGCGACGGCTTGCGGTGCGTCGGCCGCGGTCTCCGCCTCGGCGGGGAGGCTGTCGCTCATGAACCGGATTCCCTTGTTCCCGATCTGGTCGGGACGCAGCATCCTGATCTTCATCGTCAGTCGAACACCGTGTTGGCCAGCAGTCGCCTCGCCTTCTCCATGCCGGTGGCGAGGTGCTCGTCGATCTCTTCCATCTTGATCGGGCCGGTCGATTTGCCGGCGGCCCAGTTCACCACCACCGCGCAGCACGCGTAGCAGAGCCGCAGCTCGCGCGCCAGGGCCGCCTCGGGCATGCCGGTCATGCCGACGAGGTCGCAGCCGTCGCGTTCGAGACGACGGATCTCATGAGCGGTCTCCAGCCGGGGGCCCTGGGTCGCGCCATAGGTCCCCACGGTGACGAGATCGACCCCGGCGAGGCGCCCGGCGGCGATCAGCGCCTGCCGGAGCGCCTCACAATAGGGCTCCGTGAAGTCGACGTGCGTGACGTTGGTCAGATCGCCCTCGACATACGTGTGGCCGCGCCCCCAGGTGTAGTCGATCAGCTGATCCGGAATGCAGATCTGCCCGGGCGCCATGCGCGCGGTGATGCCGCCGACCGCCGCCATGCCGATGACGCGGGTCACGCCGACCTCTTTCAGCGCATAGAGGTTGGCGCGGTAGTTCACCTTGTGCGGCGGGATCGTGTGGCCGGAGCCGTGTCGCGGCAGGAACACGACCTCGCGGCCCTCGAACACGCCGTGCGTCAGCGGCGCGGACGGCTGGCCGTACGGCGTGTGCACCACCTCGCGGTGCGTCACGTCAAGCCTGCTCAGCTTGGCCAGGCCCGACCCGCCGATGATGCCGACCTTGCTCATGGACTCGCCCCTGCGCCTATCCGAGGCCTTATAGTTTCCCGACAATTCGTGGCGGCGTCTCGGGTTTCCTTTGGTTCCGCAAGCGCCGCCCTCAGCTCCCCGGCAGCCCGGGCGCGGACCCGCCGGCTCCCGGCCTCAGCCCGCATGCCGATCCGCAACCGCGTAGATGCCGCGCGCGTTGCGCAGGTAGCCCTTGTAGTCCATGCCGTAGCCGAAGACGTAGCGGTCCGGGACGGTCACGCCGACGAAATCGGCGGTGAAGTCGACGGCACGCTCGCGCAGCTTCTCCACCAGCACGGCCGACCAGACCCGTCGGGCCCCCTCGCGCCCGCAATGCTCGACGATCGCCGCGAGGGTGAGGCCCTCGTCCAGGATGTCGTCGATCACGAGCACGTCGCGCCCTGCCAGGCTCACCTCGTGGTGGCGCTTCCAGTCGAGGAGGCCGCCGCTCGTGCGCTCGCGGTAACGCGTGGCGTGCAGGTAGTCGATGCGCAGCGGCAGATCGAGGCGCAACAGCAGGCCGGCCGCCGGGATGAAGCCGCCGTTCATCACGACGAGCGCCACCGCGTCCTTGCCGCCGAGAACGGCACGGATCTCCTCGGCCATGCGATCGAGGGCGAGCCCGACCGCCGCCTCGTCGTGAAGGCAGTCGGATGCGCGAAAGACCTCGACGGCCTGCTCGGCAGTGATGCTCATGGGTTCCTCCGGCTGTTCAGATCAGCAGATCGCGGTCGGGCGCGGTCTCGGCGGCCGCGAGGCGGTGCACTGCCTCGTGCCAGCGCGCCTCCGCGCGCAGGTGCGGCCAGTCGCGCGCGCCCCGGCCGTGGATCCGGGCGATGCGCGATTGGGCCACCGGATCGGTGTAGTCCTCGAGGGAGCGCAGGACCTCCGCGGCGCCCGGCTGATCGTTGCAGACCAGCACCATGTCGCACCCCGCCTCCAGCGCCGCCCTGGCGCGCTCGCGGTAGCCGCCCTCGATCGCGGCGGCGGCCATGGTGAGGTCGTCGCTGAACACCACACCCTGGAAGCCCAGGCGCTCGCGCAGCAGGCGGCGGATCCAGAACGCCGAGAAGCCGGCCGGCCGGTCGTCGGCCTGCGCGTAGATCACGTGCGCCGGCATGATCCCGCCGAGGCCGGCGTGGACCAGCCGCTCGAACGGCACCAGGTCCTCCAGCTCGATGTCGGCAAGGGGACGTGGATCGACCGGGAGCTCGTGGTGCGAGTCCGCCGCCACGCTGCCGTGGCCGGGAAAGTGCTTGCCGACGGCGACCATGCCCGCGTCGTGCACGCCCTGCACCCAGGCCCGGGCGAGCTCGCCGACGGCCTCCGGATCACGGTGGAAGGCGCGGTCACCGATCACGCTGCTCACGCCGCGATCCAGATCGAGCACGGGCGCGAACGACAGGTCCAGCCCACAGGCCCGCAGCTCGGCGGCCATCAACCAGCCACCGAGGCGCGCCGTCTCCAGGCCGCGCGCCCGGTCGCGGTCGTAGAGCCGACCGTACCAGGCCGGCGGTGGCAGCCGCGTCAGCCCGTCCCGGAAGCGCTGCACGCGCCCGCCTTCCTGGTCGGCGGCGACGATCAGCGACGGGGCGCGCAGCTCATGGATCGTCTGGACCAGCCGATAGAGCTGGTCGGGTGAGGCGTAGTTGCGGGCGAACAGGATGACGCCCCCGGTCGCCGGGTGCAGCAGCAGCTCGCGCTCGTCGGGCTGCAGCTCGGTGCCCCGCAGGTCGAGCATCACGGGCCCGTGCGTCATCGACCGCATGCCATCGCCACCCCGCCGTCAGAACGGCGTCAGCTTACACCAGAAGACCGGAACGCCATGGCCAGACGACTCGCCGCACTCCTGCTGTTCATCGCCTTCGCCCTGCCCGCAGGCACGGCCGCCAAGCAGGCCGCAGCGCCACCGCCGCCGGCGGACGGCACCCAGTACCATGCCCTGAATCCCGCGCTCGTCTCCAACCTGCAGAGCGAGGGGAAGCCCCGCTTCCTGCGCTGCGAGATCCAGCTGATGAGCCGCCAGCCGGGCGCCATCGAGCAGCTCAACCTCCACACGCCGCCGCTGCGCCATGCCCTGCTGCTGCTGTTCACCGAGCAGGACGCCAAGGCGCTGCAGACCCCGGCGGGCAAGGATGCGCTGCGTACCTCGGCACTCGACGCGGTGCGCGCGGTCCTGAAGGACAAGACCGGCCGGGCCCTCGTCGACGACCTCTACTTCACGTCGTTCTACGTCCAGTAGCGGGACGACCGCGGACGTCCAGACGGTCACGAAGCCAGTCGCCGACCAGGTTGGTCGCCAGCACCACCGCGCTCAGCACGAGCCCCGGCACCACCACGAGGTGGGGTGCGACGAGCATGTACCGCACCCCCTCGCGGATCATGCTGCCCCAGGAGGCGGCCGGCGGCTGCACGCCGATGCCGAGGAAGGACAGGCCCGCCTCGGCGAGCACCGCGCCCGCGAGGCCGAACGTCGCCTCGATGATCAGTGGCCCGGCCATCAGCGGCAGCAGGTGCAGCCGCAGGATGCGCAGGGTGCCGGCGCCGAGGGCCTGGGCCGCCAGCACGTGCTCGCGCCGGCGCAGCGACAGGGTCTGCGCCCGCGCGAGCCGCGCATAGCCCACCCAGCCCACCGCGGCCAGTGCGACGACGAGATTGTCCAGGCCCGGCCCCATCACCCCGGCGAGCGCAATGGCCAGCAGCAGGCCGGGGAAGGCCATGAAGACGTCGATCACCGCCGTCAGCGCGCGATCGACCCCGCCGCCGACATAGGCCGCCAGCGCGCCGACCAGGGTGCCGAGGGTGCCGGCCAGCGCCACCACGGTGACGGCCACGAGCAGCGACGTCCGCGCCCCGACGATCACGCGGTCGCCGACCGGGCGTCCCACCTCGTCGAAGCCGAGCAGCGAGCCATCGCCCGGCGCCGCGAGGATGCGCGCCAGATCGACGGTGTCCGGCGCCAGCGGCAGCGCCGGCAACGCGAGCGCGATCCCGAGCCAGACCGCGAGCACCGCCAGCGCCACGCGGATGGCGGCGCTCACGAGGCGACCCTCACGCGCGGGTCGAGCCAGGCGTAGGCGAGATCCGTGAGGGCGTTGACGGCGACGTAGCTGGTGCTGATCAGCAGGACGCAGCCCTGGACCACCGGGAAGTCGCGGCGCTGGATGGCCTCGACGAGCAGCGAGCCGATGCCCGGCCAGGCGAACACGGTCTCGGTGATCACCGCACCGGCCAGCAGGGCGCCCGCCTGCATGCCGAACACGGTGACGACGGGCAATGCGGCATTGCGCAGGGCGTGGCGGCGCATCACGGCGCCCTCGCTGAGTCCTTTGGCGCGGGCCGTGCGGACGTAGTCTTCCGAGAGGGTCTCGAGCAGGCTGCTGCGCAGCATGCGGGCGAGCACCGCCGCCATGCCGGTGCCGAGCGTGAACGCCGGCAGGATCAGGCTCGCCAGACCCTCGCGCCCGCTCACCGGCGTCCAGCCGAGCAGCACCGAGAACAGCAGGATGAGCAGCGGCCCGAGCCAGAAGCTCGGGACCGACAGGCCGAGCAGCGCGAAACCCATTGCCGTGCTGTCCGCGAGCCCCCCCTGCCGGCGCGCCGCCAGCATTCCGAGCGGCAGGGCGACCGTCGCGGCGATCGCAAGCGCGGCGACGGCCAGCTCCACCGTCGCCGGCAGGCGCTCGGCGATCATCGCGGCGACCGGGCGACGCGAGTACAGCGATTCGCCGAGGTCGAGCCGCGCCAGCCGTTCGAGCTGCGTCAGCACCTGCCGGTGGACGGGCTGGTCGAGGCCGAGGCTCGCGCGCAGCGCCGCCCGGTCGCCCGCGGCGGCCGACTCGCCGAGCATCAGCTCCACCGGATCACCGGGGACGAGATGGATGAGCAGCGCGGTGAGCAGCGCGACGCCGAGCACGACGCCAAGTGCCCCCGCCAGCCGCCTCAGCAGGTACGCGCCGCTCATTCCGCTATGTCCACGATCGTTCCGGCCCTCACGCGATCGAACAGGTCGAGCAGATCGGCATTGCGCATGCGGATGCAGCCGTGCGACAGCGGCACGCCCAGCGGTGCCGCATCCGGGCAGCCGTGGATGTAGATGTACCGGCGCAGGGTGTCGACCCGACCGCCGCGGTTGCGCCCGGGCTCCGCGCCGGTGAGCCAGAGGATGCGCGTGAGGATCCAGTCGCGGTCCGGCTCGAGGGCCGCCAGATCGGACGCGTAGATCTCGCCCGTCGGCCGCCGTCCGAGGAACACGGTGTTCGCCGGGCACCCGTCGCCGATCCGCAGCCGGATCCGGTGCCGGCCACGCGGCGTGCAGCCGCTGTCGCGCTCCTCGCCGGGACCGTTGCACCCGGTCGACACCGGGTAGCTCGCGACGATGCGGTCGCCGTCGAACAGCTCGAGCGTCTGTGCGTCGAGCCGAATGAGGATGCGCGCGTGCGCCGTCATGGGTGCCGACCTGCCGGGCTCGGTCGAAGGCTGACCGCCGCGAGCGCATCGTAGTTGCCGTCGCGGGCCAGCCGGTAGCCCTGGACCTCGGAACGCGCGACCGCCACGTTGTGCTCGCGCCAGAGCGGAATGAAGGCGCGGGCCGCCTGCAGCTCGGCCTGGACGGCACGGAACGACGCGCCGAGGTCCTCCGCTCCTGCGTCGCGCTCCGCCTGCTCGATCAGCGCATCGACGATGGCCGAGCGGAATCGGCCGCGGTTCGCACCGGCCGGCGGCACCGAGGCGCTGTGGAAGGCGTACCGGAAGATGTCCGGGGTGTGCACGCCCACCCAGGCGAGGCTGTAGAGCTGGAAGCGCCCCGCCTTCACATCGCCGTAGAAGGTGCCCCAGTCGTAGCTGCGGATCGTCGTCTCGACGCCGACCTCGCGCAGCTGGTGCTGGATCACGGTGGCGAGGCGGAGCCGGAACGGGTCCGCGGACGTCTTGTAGCTGAGCCGCAGCGGCTGCGCCGGGCCATAGCCGGCATCGGCCAGCAGGCGCCGGGCCCGGATCGGGTCGTGCGGCGTTGCCTCGAGATCGGCGCCGGCCCAGTGGTCCGGCGGCAGGATCGACTCGCCGGGCTCGGCGAGCCCGAGGAACAGCGCCGCGACGATCGCCTCACGGTCGAGCGCCAGCGCGATCGCCCCGCGCACCCGCGGGTCCGCGAGGGCTGGATCCTCGAGATTGAGGCCGAGGTAGGCGAAGGTCGTGCCCGGGCGGCTGTCGAGGCGCAGGTCTCGCTGCTGCCCGAGATGGCGCGCGATCTCGGGCGGCAGATCGTTCTGCACCAGGTGTATCTCGCCGCGCAGCAGCTTCAGGGCGCGGACCGTCGGGTCCTTCACCTCGACGAGGTCGAGCTCCAGGCCGTCCCGGCGCCGCCGCAGGCGCAATCGTCCCTCGCCCTCGCGCGCGACCATCGCGAAGGCGCCGTTGCCCAGCGGCGCCGCGTTGAAGTCCCGGCCCGCAGCCAGGCCGGCGGCCGGCAGGATGCCGAGTGTCGCGTAGGTCGGGAACAGGGGGTCTGGACGCGACAAGTGGAACGCCACCCGGCCCTCGTCCAGCACCTCGACCCGCGCGATCGACGCAAGCGCGCCGCGGTGCGGCGAGCCCGTCGCCGGGTCGAGCACCGCGTCATAGGTCGCCTTCACGTCGCTCGCGGTCACCGGGGTGCCGTCGGCGAAACCGGGCGCGTCGCTGCGCAGCGTGAAGACGTAGCGGTCCGCCGCGACCCGCTCCCAGGTCGCCAGCGCCGGCACCGCGACACCGCGGTCGTCGACCGCCGCGAGCGGCTGGTAGAGCAGCCGGCAGACGCGCGCCGACACCGCATCGGTGGCATAGCGCGGGTCGAGGGTCGTCGGCGCCTGCGCGAGCCCCATCGCCAGCGCCGGCGAGGACGGCGTTCCGCCGTCGCAGCCCGCCAGCAGGGCGATCGTGAGGCACAGGACCCGGTGCCGCACCGGCCCGCACCTCAGCGGGGCTCGCCCCACTCGCAATAGGGCCGTTCGCTGAGGCTGGAGTTGTAGTAGCGCGGGTCCGCGGAAACCTCGGCGCCGACCCAGGGCGGCAGGTCGAGGCGGGCATCGGCCGCTTCCAGCTCGACCTCGGCCAAGATCAGGCCGGCGTTCTCCGCCTCGAACACGTCGACCTCCCAGCGCAGGCCACCGAAATCGAGGTAATGGCGGGTCTTGACGATCAACGGCCGCAGCGCCACGCGTGCCAGCAGCTCCTCGGCATCCGCCAGGGGAATCGGGTACTCGAACTCCAGGCGGGTGATGCCGTCCGTCGTGCTCTTGATGTTGAGGAATGCGTTCTCGCCGTCCGTGCGCACCCGGATCGCCGAGCTCGAGGACCGCGAGAGATAGCCCTGCTGGTACCGCACGCTGCCAGTCACGGACTCGCGCCAGCGCGCATCGGCGACCAGGAACTTGCGCTCGATCTCCACGCCCATCGGCGATCTCCTTCAGCGGCGCTCGAACACCGCGATCGATTCGACGTGCGCGGTGTGCGGAAACATGTCCATCGCCCCCGCGCCGACGAGCCGGTAGCCGTGCCGCTGCACCAGCTCGGCGGCGTCCCGCGCGAGCGTCCCAGGGTAGCAGGAGACGTAGACGAGGCGCGCCACGCCGAGCCGCGGCAGCAGACCCAGGACCTCGAAGGCGCCGGTCCGCGGCGGGTCCAGCAGCGCCGCGTCGAACCGCTCGTGAAGCCAGGGCTCCGCGTCCAGCACGCCGTAGAGATTCGCCGTGTAGAAGCGGGCGTTGCCGATGCCGTTGCGCAGCGCACTGGCACGCGCGCGCGCGACGAGCCCCGCCTCCCCCTCCACGCCCACCACCTCGGCCGTGCGCCGGGCGAGCGGAAGGGTGAAGTTGCCGAGCCCGCAGAACAGGTCGAGGACACGCTCGTGCACCTGCGGCCGGAGCAGCTCCACGGCGCGCGCCACCATCAGCCGGTTGACCTCGAAGTTCACCTGGGTGAAGTCGCCGGGGCGAAACTCGAGCTCGACGCCGAAATCGGGCAGCGCGTAGGTCAGTGAAACCCCCGGGGGGTCCAGCGGCCGGATGCTGTCGAGCCCGGCTTCTTGCAGGTAGACCGCGACGCCGCGCGATTCGCCAAAGGCGCGCAGGCGCTCCGTGTCGGCGGCCGACGGTGGGGCCAGCACCCGGAATACGAGGATGCAGGTCTCGTCGCCCATCGCCAGCTCGACCTGCGGCAAGCGGTCGCGGACGTCGAGGCCGCCGATCAGTGTGGCGAGCTCGCCGAGCGCCTCGCCGACCCGCGGGTGAAGGACGGGACAGCGCTCGGTGTCGGTGACGAAGCCCGAGCTGCGCTCGCGAAAGCCGACCAGCACCCTGGCCTTCCTGGCCACGTACTTGACGCCGAGGCGCGCCTTGCGCCGGTAGCCCCAGGGCGAGGGCCCGACCAGCGGTGCGAATACCTGCTCGGGCTCGACCTGGCCGATGTGGCGCAGGGCGTCCAGCAAGGCCTGCTGCTTCGCGGCGATCTGCGCCCGGGGGGCGAGGTGCTGCAGGCTGCAGCCGCCGCAGACGCCGAACCTCGGGCACGCCGGCTCGACGCGGTCGGACGAGGGCTCGAGCACGGCCTCGGTCTCCGCCTCGTCGAAGTTGCGGTGACGCCTGACGACCCTGATCCGCACCCGCTCGCCCGGCAGTGCGCCGTGCACGAACGTCGCCTTGCCGTCGATGCGGGCGACCCCGCGGCCGTCGTGGCTCAACGACTCCACGATTGCCTCGCGGACGACGATCGGGCGCTGGTCGCGCCGGTTGCGCTGCATCCGGACTAGTCCGCCGGGAATACGCCGGTCGACAGGTAGCGGTCGCCGCGATCGCAGATGATGGC
>Ga0102851_10000249_pt1 | contig 24956 bp, 27 predicted proteins | sample Mud3Dept3metaG_FD_79558 | JGI IMG/M metagenome (GOLD analysis project Ga0102851, IMG submission 79558) | Freshwater wetland microbial communities from Ohio, USA, analyzing the effect of biotic and abiotic controls - Mud 3 Core 4 Depth 3... | ecosystem: Environmental > Aquatic > Freshwater >... | reverse complement strand
GAATCCAAATCCTTCAGGAAATAATGGTGTTGGAGCAACAACTTCAAACCACATGGGACCCGGAACATATACAGTATTTATTAATGACGGAAACGGATGTTCTAAAACGTTCGATTTTACAATTGTATATCCGCCGGAATTAGTCTTTACAGAAATAGGAACTCACCCTGCTGATTGTCGCTTATTCTCTTACCAGTCAGGTAATGGAGTGGTGTACGCTGCAGCCGGTGGAGGTACTCCTGACTATGAGTATTTATGGACAAATCTTGGAACAGGAATGTCAACAACAAATACAACTTGGGGTGGTAGAAATCCAGGTGAATACCAAATTGTTATTACCGATGAAAATGGCTGTACATTAATTCAGACCGTTACACTTGATTCATTGAATCCGATTGCTGAATTTGATGTTGCATCTGCTCAATTCCTGACAGCAGGAGTTTATGAAGGAACAGCAATTGTTGATGTTGTATTTACAAATCAATCTCTGAATTATGCAAACGAGTATGATCCGAATGCTGATACAACCTTCTTCTGGAATTTGAATACGCCTACTGCAGGATGGCAAATCAGCCATGACTACTTCGAAACATTTGACACAAGTTATGCGGATTCAGGAACCTATAAAGTTTGCCTTGTGGCATTAAACAAAAACGGATGTTCTGATACAACTTGTAAAGACATGATTATCTATGATCCATTACAGTTTACACCGGTTAACGTGTTTTCTCCGGACGGTGATGGTGTGAATGATGTATTTACTTTTGATTTCTGGGCTCAGGCAGTTGCGACTTTTGAATGTACAATTGTAAACCGTTGGGGTGTTGTTGTAAATGTCATGGATGACATAACTGACACATGGGATGGAACAGATATGAATGGTGATCCTTGCACAGATGGTATTTACTTTTATACTTACAGTGGAGTTGCTACCAACGGAACGGTATTCAGCGGTCAAGGATTTACGCACATTGTAAATTCCGGAATATAACTCTGAAACAAATAATTTAAAAAATCCCGATCAGCAAAATGTTGATCGGGATTTTTTTTGTTGTTGAGATATCACATATAATGGTTCGTTCCGATATTATTGATTATGGGAATAGGTTTGATTAATACGGTATAGCAACTTTAAAAAAATAAACATTTGAAATATTTGTCCGATTGATAAAAAGTCAGATCAACTTTTTCATCTCACCGGCAATAAAATCTTTTAGATAGAAAGGCTCAAAATAGGCAACATCTACAAAGTCATTTGCCTGGTATTTTTCTTCGGCAAGGGTAATCATGCCTTTTGCGGAAACTTGCGTTGTTAAATCAAACGTTGCATTTTTATCGTATAGAATATCCTGACATTTTATTGCGCCCGGTCCTAAAAAAACAACTTGCTTTTGTTCAAGAAAAGTATCAAAAGAATGCTCATCAATAATGACAGCAGAAGTCGGAAAAAGAATATTCAGATTCCGATCAAAAACAGAAGCATAAACTTCCATTCTCATAGCATCAAATAACGGACAAATAAAAATATCTGACTCAGTAAAATATAAATTTGCAAGCGCTTTCAATGAATTAATTGCGATCATAGGTTTGCCGAGCGCATAACAAATTCCTTTTGCAGTAGATACTCCGATACGCAGACCGGTGTATGAACCCGGACCTTCACTAACCGCAACCGCATCAATTTGATTTAACTGATAATCGCTGTTTTTAATAAGTGATTCAATAAATACATTCAGATTTTCGGAATGAGAAAAATGTTCCGTACTAATTTCTTTTGTTCTGATTTCAATTCCGTTTTTTGCTAAAGAAACTGAGCAGACTTTTGTAGCAGTTTCGAGGTTAAGAATAAGCGCCATTGTTTAATCAATGATCATAATGGTAACCCGACGGTTTTGTTCTTCCTCGTCTGAGTTTTTTGGCTTTTCATAAATCATTTGCGTGGCGCCGTAACCAACAACAACCAATCTTGATTCATCAATTCCATTATCCTTGAGCCATTTTTTTACGGCTTTTGCCCTGTCTTCAGAAATTTTCTGAGATTTATTAGGATCTGTATTTCCGGGATCATTAACATGTCCCTGAATTTCAATTCTCACTCCATCATTTAATGCAAGAAAATCCAGAAGTCTTTTAAGCGCCGGCATCGCGATGGGCAAAAAAACATCAGATTGTTGTTCAAATTTTATATCCTCGAGTAACAACTTTTTTCCCGGACCAAGTTTCTCTAGTTCGATAACAATTTCTGTATCAGTATCGGCATCCTTGCCTAATGGAATAACCCTTGAATAAATAAAATAACCCTGTGTATTAGACTCAATAATTAATGCTTTAGCAGTTGTGGCACTGAAAACAAAATCTGTTCCCATAAAAAGTGCATTGTCATTATCAACTCCATTGATTGTCATATTCGCTTCTACCGGCTCACCTGTTTCTCTGTCGCGAATTTTCAAACGGATATAGTGATCATTTTTGTTTAAACGATAATCCTGAACTTTTGACCGGGTAACGGCAATTTGGCCAATACGATTATACCTTACACGCAATTTGCCGGTGTAAGTAGAATTGGTGTGAATGAGCAGATAAAACACATCACCAAAAGCTGTTACAATTGATGGCTTAAAATTCTTATCACGCGGATCCGATTCAACTCCTTTATTATAATAGCTCGACATTTCGTAAAGAATAGGTGTGACTTTGTCGCTTTCGAGTTTTTCACAAAACGTATTATCGTCTGCACGGAATAAAAAATAGCTGAAATCCACGTTGTTTTCAGTAAACATTTCAAATTCAAATTTTCCTTCCAGGTTTGGTTCTAATCTTAACCAAATTGAATTTACTTCATGAAAATCGGGATACATATTGACAAAATCATCACGCAAACCATAATTGCCGGGAAATTGAATCTGGGATTCAACGGTATAATCAAAAACTTCAACGGCGCCAAAACAATCGGCAAACGAAGTGGAATAATTCATTTTAAAACCCTGGGAAAAAGATTTTCCTCCGCAGAATAAAAAAAACAAAAATAGCAAACCAAATAGTCCTTTCATCACAGGTAAATATACACTAATATTGCAGAATTACTCATATTTCATGCCAAAACTCAATTTATGAATACTTCCGATTCGCTTTACGAAAAACTCGGTGATGAGCGATTAACGCAACTTTTAGAAACCTTTTATGATAAAGTATTTGAAAGTAATATAATAGGACCGCTTTTTGCCCATTCCGAGAAAGCATTAATCATTAATAAACAGTTTTGCTTTTTGACCCAGTTTTTAGGCGGGCCGCCGCGATACAACGAAAAATACGGCATACCCAAAATGCGCGCCCGGCATATTCCACACAACATAAATATTGCAGCGAGAGATGAATGGTTAAAAATAATGAAAGAGTCAATTGAAACACTTGATTGGGAGCCTCAGCTAAAAATCGCACTCTATAATTGTTTTCCAAAAGTTGCTGATCACATGGTGTCTTCGACACGCTAGCGCTGTTCAGACACCGGGAAGATTTCGACACGCTGGCGCTGCTCAGACACCGGGAAGATTTCGATAGGCTTGAGCCGCTTTGACATACAGCGGAAATTTTGATATGACCGATTCATTTTTCTTCGTAAATTCGGTACAGAAGTTGTTTAAAACATAACATGAGATTTAATATTTTATTTTTACTCACCGTTTTTGTTGGGTTAACTTTCTTTTCATTTGTAAATGAAGATCGTGATAAATCAAGCATTTATTGGGACGACCGGAGTTTAACCTGGGATGATTTTAAAGGCCATGCGCCCTCTTCTACTCCCTATGTAGCACTCACTTTTTCATCCATCAAATTATTATTCGGCGGCGAAGAAAATGAAATATGGTTCACCATTGAAACCATTTTTGATCCCAAACAATCATGGAAGAAAAAAAACGTGGATGAGTTTATTCTGAAACATGAACAAGGTCATTTTGATATCACGGAAATTCATTCCCGCCTGCTGCGAAAAAAACTGGCTGAAACGAAATTCAAAAAATACGAAACGATCGGTTCGGAGGTAGAAAAAATTTTCAATGCAAATTATAAAGCGTGCGACAAAATGCAGGATCAATACGATAACGAAACTGCTCATTCTAAAATCAAGAATGAGCAAGTTAAATGGAACAATAAAATAAATCAATTTTTGGATTCTCTTTCGGCATTTTCAATGACTGAATTGAAGTTAGATGTGGGGTATTTGACTAATTAGATTTCCAAGCCTTGTCTTCGGCGGAGTTTATCCTGACGAAGGAAGGGCTCAGACAGCGGGGGAAATTTAAAAAAAAGGCATTCTCATTTATCGAACGGATGCTGATCCGCCAGCTGGCGGACAGCATGACACTTCACAACGAACATCTCTTTAATTATTTTTCAATCCCTTCAAGATTCAACAATAACTCAACTTTTTTTGCTATTGAGTTAATGAAGCGCATTTAATTTTCCTGTTTTAAATCTATCAAATAATTGACTATTATCAATCTGGTCTGCTGGGCGCTGTTGACCAAAGGACGTACCTTTGCCAATCACATTGTTGTCAATTTCAAGAACAAGCCGCGAGATGAAAAGACGGTACAAAATTTTAATTTCCATTCTTCTGATTTTAGCAATTGGGTTCATACTCATTTTCACTTACCGAGTTGAAATTGGATCACAGTTTGTTCCAGAAATTGAAAATGACACGCTGCATATTTCAATCAAAAAAGATACGGCGGATATAAGCATTAAACTTTTCGCAGAAAATAAAATATTTGTTCCTTACAGAATTGACAGTGTAAATTATAAAATAAGACTTTTCGATAAAATTTATGATCATGGAGTGCAACATGTAAATATTGATTTGGGAAGGTATGGTCGTGACACTTTCTCCTTAAATTTTAGAATCCCGTTAACTGAACTTTTGGCTGATTTGAAAGAAGCTCGCAAAAGGATACCCAACGGAGATTGTATGTTTTTTCTTGAAATTCATTTCAAACATGTAATTGGTAGCTTACGAATTCCGATTAAAATATCCGCCAAGCTCAGAATCCCCCCTCCACCGCAAATAGATGTGATTGGCGTGGACTTTGGTGAAATTAATTTAAAAAATGTTCGTGCAAAACTGGAAATAAAACTGACGAATTTTCTTACCACCCGCATAAAAATTCAGTCTCTGCATTATACAATTAGCATACCTGAACACGGGTCCGCCATAGGACAATACGTGGATCTCATAACTGTTAAACCTCAATCTGATTTGATTATACATTTGCCTCTTATCATTAAATGGGAACACCTCGAGAAAACACTTGCAGATGTTATAAGTGACAACGATACTTATAATTTTCAGATCTACGTTTTAACTGTAATAGCCCCTGAAAATTCTGAATCAAAACCGCTTATTATAAAATATACCGAGACTAAAAGATTTGAGTTAAAGACAGGGAAATTGAAATAATAAAATTCAAAATCGTGAATTCAAAATCGTGAATTCAAAAAAACAAAAAAATAATCAAAAAAATTGGAGAAAATAACAAACTTAATTGCTGAAAAACACCAGCAAATTTGACGCAACTCTATCGATCAGGTGAAAAATCCAAATAAAAAATATTTTTTAATTATGTAAAATATGTAATCTTTTTTGACTGGTTTATAATAATTCTGCATGTATCCACACCGACCTTTGTCGTTTACCCATCAATCCTGTTGAGCATAATTCTCCGGCAATGAAAAAGAGATACAAAGTTTTAATTTTTATTTTCCTGATTCTGTTAATCGGACTTGCTTTTCTATTCAGGTATCGTGTTGCAATTGTTTCTCAGATAGTTCCGATAATTAAAAATGATACAATCCATATTGCCATAAATAATGATACTGCGTTCGTGCATACCACGCTTTATGCACAAAACAAAACGTTCATTCCAACTAAAATTGATAGTCTTAAATATCGAATTGCATTATTTAACAAGGTTTATATTCACCAGGAAACTTATTTGGGTATTGCTTTAGAAGGACATGGTAAAGATACTTTTGATATCTCGATGAAAATACCAATTACAGAAGTTCTGGAAGACCTGGACGAGGTGAGAAAAAAAACAGAGAATGCAAACTATTCAATCGATATTGCAATTCAATATTCTACAATTTTTGGGCGAGTTGATTTACCAGTGAATAAGACTGCGAAATTTAAAATACCAACGCCGCCGGAAATAAAAATCGAAAAAGTTAATTACAATAAAATTCGTTTAAAATATGCGTTGGCAGAAGTGAAAGTTAAGGTGATCAATTTTAACCCGATAAGTCTTACAATTAATTCGCTTGACTATAAATTAACAATACCAAATCATGGTTATGCTGTTGGAAAATATTCAGAACCAATTCTCATTAAACCAAGATCTGAAATATATATTTATTTACCTGTTGAAATTTTGTGGACCCATTTGGGAAAAGCCCTCAACGACATTCTCAGCGATGATGATATTTATAACTATGAGTTGAATTGCCTTGCGGTTGTTTCAATGAGTTCGGAAGAAAAACCTATTTTAATCGAGGTTACCCGCCCCGGAAAAATGGAACTCAGAAGAGAAGTTCCAAAAGATAAATCTGATAAAGATCGCAATAAAGATTCAAGAAAAAAGAGGCAAAAAAAACATGACAAAAATCGTGACAAAAACAAGTGAAATTAGTTTCGATAAGAGAAAGATTGACTTGCAAAAAAACTATTTGACTTTTTTTATTTTGTCGAATGATAAGGCGATGCCTGTTTCAATTATTAGGGGGAAACGATAATCAAAGTTATGTGAGGATGGAAAAAAATTAAAATCTCCATACCATTTACCCTTATCCTTTTCACGTTTTGTCGTCAAAATACTGTTGCCAACATTAGCGTAGAACTGTGCAAATTTCCAATTCCAGGTTGCATTAATTGATATTCCAATCTGGGACGTAGTATAAATTCCACCTCCCCGATCCATATAAGTGGCTCGATATCATTCGGCTAAAAACGATGATTTTCCATTCCACCATCTATCTTGAGCCTGATAAACTGTAAAATAAACTCCTCCTCCAATAGCGAGATTTCGTTCGCTCAATTTCCTAAGAAAAATTACTGACGTCAACACACCTTGAAGTTCTGTTTGATATCTGACATTTGACATTGTACCAATAGCTACATTGGAGGAATTAAATTCTGAAACCGGATAATAGTCAGTAACAGTGCCATCTCCAATATCAGTGAGTTGTAGATTTATTTCGTCGGTAAATTGTCCTTTATAGTAACCGAATCGTTGACTTAGAATCCATTTCGCGGTATTAAACCAATTCACAGCGAATCCAAAAGAATAGTTCACTGAACTTGAGAAATTTTTATAATCCAAATCATATTTCTCTTGCTGATAAATACGATTAACATCATATTGTTGCGGTGCCTCGACATTCTCAAAACTTCTAAATCCGGTAAATACCAATGAATGAAACCCACCGCCAACAGAAAACCGGTAATTATTTTGTGCGTTGCCAATCACCGCAATAAAAAAAAGAACCGATGTCAACGCAAGTTTCATATATCTAAAACAACTGAAGTACTCGAATTGTTACAACCAAAAAAATCTGCGGTTTTTATCTGCACATTCTGCGGGAAATTTGCACTTACGAATTCTCAAAAAAAATCCCGGTCAACTTTCGTTACCGGGATTTAAATCTTTTAATTAGAATTTATTTCTATGCCATTCTCTTCTGCAACTCAACATTCAGTGCATCTAAGAAATCCTCCGTATTAACGAAATGAGATTCGTTGGTGTTTTTTCCATGAACACAAACAGCTAAATCTTTTGTCATAACACCTGTTTCTACAACATCAACACAAACTTTTTCAAGTGTAGTGCAAAATTTTTGAAGTTCTGCATTGTTGTCCAATTTAGCGCGGTGACCTAAACCTCTTGTCCATGCAAAGATTGATGCGATTGGGTTTGTAGAAGTTTTTTTACCCGCCATGTGATCGCGGTAGTGACGTGTAACAGTTCCGTGTGCAGCTTCTGCTTCCATGATTTTTCCATCCGGAGTAATTAAAACAGAAGTCATTAAACCTAACGAACCAAAACCTTGCGCAACAGAATCTGATTGAACATCGCCGTCATAATTTTTACATGCCCATACAAATGCGCCGCTCCATTTTAAAGCAGATGCAACCATGTCATCAATTAATCTGTGCTCGTAAACAATTCCGGCAGCGGCAAATTTTTCTTTGAAATCACGATCGTAAATTTCCTGGAAAATATCTTTAAATCTTCCGTCGTATTTTTTTAGAATTGTATTTTTCGTAGAAAGATAAAGCGGCCATTTTTTCGCTAATGCGATATTAAAACAAGAAGAGGCAAATCCATAAATACTCTCGTCTATATTATACATTCCCATTGCAACGCCGGCGCCTTTAAAAGAATAGATTTCGTGTTCTATAACTTTTCCATCTTCACCTTCAAATTTCATTGTCAGTTTTCCTTTTCCCGGAACCAAAAAATCTGTTGCCTTGTATTGATCACCAAAAGCGTGACGACCAACAATGATAGGCTGTGTCCAGTTATTCACTAACCGCGGAACGTTTTTGCAAACAATGGGTTCACGAAAAACAGTACCGTCCAAAATATTCCGGATTGTTCCGTTTGGCGATTTCCACATTTGTTTCAGGTTGAATTCTTTTACGCGACCTTCATCAGGTGTAATTGTTGCGCATTTCATTCCGACCTGGTATTTTTTTATTGCTTCAGCAGCATCAATTGTAACCTGATCATTAGTTGCATCCCGGTGCTCAATACCTAAATCAAAATATTTAATATCAACGTCCAGGTAAGGAAGAATCAATTTGTCCTTGATGTATTTCCAGATAATTCTTGTCATCTCGTCGCCGTCTAACTCAACAACGGGGTTTGCTACTTTAATTTTTGCCATTTCTATCGGTGGTTTTTTGATTGAAACAAATGTAAGGATTTGGGTGGAAAATTGTCAAACGGCTGCTGATATTTGTAGTTTGCTGAATTGCAGGGAACTTCATTGGGATATTTTGCTAAATTTGGAGAGAGCTCAACCAACCCACTTTAGAACTTATCCCATGAAATTCGTAAACGAAGAGATTATTGATCACCTCCCTAAACCACGAGTATCAGGAGAAAATCAAATTTCAGAAAACCACTTAAAAACAGAATATCATTATGCAGGAGTCTCCGATAGAGTAAAAGCACTCTTCGCAGATTTAGTAGTGTTAGGTATTTTTATGTTTATCATTGCAAAAGTATTTTCGTCTATGGAAAACGTACCGGATTCTGCCAGAATTATTGCGTTTATTTTTGTATTTTTCCTTTACGACCCGATTTTTACAAGTTTATTCGGAGGTACAATTGGACACTTTATGAATGGCATAAGAGTAAAGCGCGAAAATAACCAAAATAAAAACGTCCTTTTTCCGCTAGCAATTATTCGATTTGCTGCGAAAAGTTTTCTTGGAATCCTCTCATTAGTTACGATATCGAACAATGAAAAAAGTAAAGCGATTCATGACATGCTGGTCGGCTCTGTTGTAATTTATAAAAAGAAATGACCTTCAACTACAAAATTTCCCTCAACGATTTTCTCACTTATCAACTCTACAACGCATCAATTTCTGAACGCATCAGAAAAAAGCGCCAGCGAAATAAATTTTTAATCCCACTTCTCTATTTTGGATTTTGTGCAATGTTGCTTTACCAAAATCAATTGATTGGCGGAATTATCTTTTTTTGTGTTGGTGTAAGTTGGTTCTTTGTTTACCCCATTTGGGAAAAATATCGTTACGTAAAACACTATTCGGGTTTTATAGCAGAAAGTCATAAAGAGCGAATTGATAAAGTTGTTACAATTCAAATTGAAAAGGATTTTATTATTTCAAAAGACGATTCCAGCGAAAGTAAAATTCAAACAACTGAGGTTGAAGAAATAATTGAATTGCCTTCCATAATTATGATCAAACTTAAATCGGGGCAATCATTTGTTTTACCTAAAAACGGAATAGTAGATTCTGAGAAATTGATCTCCTATTTAAAATCATTGGTAAAAGATTGGGGTGTTGAATATTACGAGCAGACTGATTGGGTTTGGAAATAAAACTATTCCGGCCAATAGTCCCTTTTCTATTTGCGAAAATTTCGCTAACTTTCTTTAAAATACTTTAAATGAATCAACTGAACAGAATAACAATCGATCCTGAAATTTGTCATGGAAAGCCTAGCATTCGTGGCATGCGCTTGCTGGTCGAAGTTATTACGGATTTGCTTAGTTCCGGCATGTCAATTGAACAAATTCTTGAAGATCATTCTGAATTAGAAAAGGAGGATATACTCGCTTGCCTTAATTTTGCTAAACATATTTTATCCGGAAGATCACTTAAGGATGTCACTTAAAAGGTTGAGTGGGAATATATCAAACTTGCTAGCAAATTTATTTCCCTACAACAATTCATTCGCCAAATTCACCAACTCAAATCGTTCGCCTTTTCAAGGCTTTTTTGTATCTTTGAATTAGTTCCTAATCAAACAAAATTCCTATGTCACTTCAATATATTACAGATAGCAATGGTCAGACGACTGGTGTTTTTATACCTATTAAAGAATGGGAAAAGTTAAAAAGTAAATATAAAGACATTGATGAGTCAACGATTGAAATCCCTGAATGGCAAATGAATGAAGTAAGAGAAAGATTGGCCGAATACAAGAAAAACCCAAAATTAGGTTTGGATTTTGATGAAGCTATGGATGATATTGAAAAAGATTTGTAATGTTCAAATTGATAATTCTTCAGTTCGCAAAGGAAGATGTTGGGAAGGCAGCCAAGTGGTATAATGAACAACAACAAGGTCTTGGTAAAAAATACACCAATCAAATCAGAAAAGAAATTCAATTTGTTACGGAAAATCCTGTTGCCGCTTTAACGAGATATGATGAAGTGAAAACTTGTGTGGTCAAAAATTTTCCATTTATGATTCATTATTATGTTGATGTCAAGAATAAAAAAATAACTGTCGCAGCTGTTTTTCATACTTCGTTGAATCCTAAAAAGTGGAAGAAGAGAAAAAAATAAATTTGACCCAATAATCGCCTCTACCCTACAACAATTCATTAGCCAAATTCGCCAATTCAGATCGTTCACCTTTTTCTAAACGAATATGAGCAAACAATTTGTGTCCTTTTAATCGATCAATTAAATAGGTTAAACCGTTTGATTGTTCATCCATATAAGGCGTGTCAATTTGATTTATGTCACCGGTGAAAACAACTTTTGTTCCTTCGCCGGCGCGGGTGATAATTGTTTTTACTTCGTGCGGTGTTAGATTTTGTGCTTCGTCAATAATGAACATCATTTTAGACAAACTTCGTCCGCGAATAAATGCGAGAGCGGTAATTGAAAGTTCGCCTGAGGCTTCCATTTCATCCAGCATTTTATGTTTTTTCTCGCCCGGTTTAAATTGACTTTTTATGAATTTTAAATTGTCCCAAAGCGGTTGCATGTAGGGAGATATTTTATCCTCTGCTGTTCCTGGTAAAAATCCAATATCCTTATTACTAAGCGGAATTATTGGTCTGGCAAGAATAATTTGATTGTACAAATGTTTTTGTTCGAGCGCCGCGGCAAGAGCAAGCAAAGTTTTTCCTGTTCCGGCAACTCCTTGAAGCGCGACTAATTTTATATCCTGATTCAGCAATGCATTGATTGCAAAAGCTTGCTCTGCGTTTCTTGGTTTTATGCTGTAGACATATTCCTTTTCTACGCGTTCAATTTCATTAGTTGCTTGATCATATCGGCACAAAACAGAATCATTTCCATTTTTTAAAATGTAATACCCGTTAGCAACTTTTTTATCGCCGATAATTTTTTTCTCTTCAATTCTTCCCTTGCGGTAAAGCTCCGCGATTTGTTTCGGATCAACGTGTTCAATTACAGGAAATCCTTCAGATACATTTTCTACATCTTTTACTTTACCGGTTTCGTAATCTTCTGCCGGAACGCCAATGGCTTTTGCTTTTAGGCGAAGGTTGATATCCTTTGTTACTAAAATTACTGTGCGGCCTTTTTCAGATGTTAATAATGTCAATGCTGCATTAATAATCTTGTGATCATTTTTTCCTTCGCCGTAAATTTTTTCAGCATCACGTCCATTCACTAAATTAGACATGACTATTTTGAGTTTACCTCTCTTTGGGCCCAGGCTCATCCAATTATTCATATTATGAATTCCGGAAAGTTTATCGAGATATCGTATTACTTCGCGCGCCTGGAAATTTTTTGTATCGTTTCCGATTTTAAACCTGTCTAATTCTTCCAAAACAGTAATGGGAATTGCCACATCGTGGTCCTTAAAATTTTGCATTGAAAGATGGTCGAACAGTAGAACCGATGTATCCAATACAAAGATTTTTTTTGCGGAAGCTTTAGCCATAAAGAGCGTTGTTTTTTAGTGACTGAAAAGATAGCAAGAGTGCTTTTCAAATCGATAAATAAAAAAAATAGTTATTAACTGTGGAATCTTGAAAGGGGTTGAAAATTTGATAGATTGAAATGGGTTCAGCCGTTGCCTGAGCAGCGCAGCGTGTCGAAGGCAACGGCGGGCAAGAGTTGATGAGCTTACCCACTAATTTCTCCCATCCAATCCCCACATCATTTTTTTGCGGATTGTGTTGAGGAAATTTTGGTTTTCTGTTTGAACTATGTTCAATTCAAAATGCGCTTTTTTTATAATCAGTTCAACAGATGAATCAATTGTTACAGAATGAGAATCAAGTGTACACAAATATTCTTCAGGACCCCGACCTTCAATTCTTAATCTTATTGTTCGGTCGTCAGGAACAACAATTGGTCTTACATTTAAATTGTGCGGAGCGATTGGTGTAATGACATAACTTTTTGCACCGGGAACAATAATTGGTCCGCCGCAACTGAGTGAGTATGCCGTAGAACCCGTTGGTGTGGCAACGATCAAACCATCTGCCCAATATGAATTCAAAAATAAATCATCAATATAAGTGTGAATTGTAATCATTGACGAACTATCTTTTTTGTGAATTGTCAATTCATTCAAAGCAAAATTATCTTCACCAAATAATTTTTCTTTTGTTTGTAAAGTTAAAACTGAACGACTTTGTAACCTGTATTTTTCTTCATGAATATGCTGCAAAACTTCACGAATTTCATCTTTATGAGTTGTTGCAAGAAATCCTAAACGACCTGTGTTTACACCTAATACCGGAATTCCACTATCACGAACAATGTGAACGGTTTCTAAAAACGTTCCATCACCACCTATTGAAATAAGTAAATCAATTTTTCCGCGGATTTCAGAATGCTCATTAAAAAAACCCGGAGAACAATCCACATTAATCCTGTCTTGAAGGTCTGCACAAAAAGGCTGGTAAACAAATACTTTCCATTGGAACTGTTTCATGATATCAAACAGCTCCTGTATGTTGGGAACAAATGAATCACTAAAATGCCGGCCGTAAATTCCTACGCGCATAATTACATGTTTAAGAAATTCATTAACTCATCGTACCGTTTTTTGAGATCTTCCTGGAAACGGCCTTTTTGATAACTTGCTTTCACAGTATAATCATAACGATTAAATGTTTGAATGATCCGGTCAAGATCCGTAATATTAATTTTGAGTGTCACCTCAATCATTGTCGAATCCGGTAGTGAAGTAATGTACGAACTCAAAATTTTTGCATTGTTCTCTTCAACTATCCGCGCAATTTGAGTCAGAGAATAATCATGTTCATTCATTTCCAAAACCAGGATTCCGCCAACTTCTTTAATTGAGTTAATGGCCGTAATCTGCGACATTAAATAAAGTAAATCCGTACAACCCAGGTATTCGTTATTTTCATCAAGAATAGGAACAACCGTAATTTTAAGATCAGCGATCATTTTCATGATCTCATAAACATGGCGATCAGAATAAATAAATGGTTTAGGAAGATTTGTAAAATAATCTTTCAATTTCATTTTCGGATCCGGCATGTCATAAATGTCGTTTTCGGAAATAAGTCCGATGTATTCATTTTTGACAACAACAGGTAAATGACTTACACGGAACTCATTCATCCAGTTCAAAGCTTTTTCCCCGGTTTCGGAAAATTTAAGCGGTGGTATATTTTGTGATATAAGTTCTTCTGCGCGCATGCCTGATCTTTAATTTTATAAGCCTTTTTCTACCCGAAAGTAATGAATTATTATGCGATACTTTCTACATTTGAAGCAAAATTCACCATTTTTACTGAAATGGCAGCCAAATTAAGCGTAAATATTAATAAAATAGCCACTTTGCGTAATGCACGCGGAGGTAATGTTCCTAATGTTTTACAGGTGGCGCTTGATTGCGAATTATTTGGTGCTGATGGTATTACGGTTCACCCGAGACCGGATGAACGGCACATAACAACAAAAGACACTTACGAACTTTCCAAATTAATCACTACAGAATTTAATATTGAAGGATATCCCGATGCGCGGTTTATGAAAATGATTAAGGATCTTCGTCCTGCCCAGGCTACGCTTGTTCCGGATGCTCCCGGAGTATTAACGTCAGATGCCGGGTGGAATACAATTCAGCGAAAAGATTTCCTTATCGATATCATAAAACAAATAAAAGCGTTAGGAGTCAGGACATCTATCTTTATTGAAACAGACAATAAATTAATTGAAGCCGCGGCGTTAACCGGCGTTGACAGGATTGAATTTTACACAGGCCCTTACGCCCATCAATTTGAAGAGAATAAAAAAACTGCAATTCAACATTATATTGAAGCCGCAAAAACTGCAACCAATTGCGGACTGGGAATTAATGCCGGGCACGATTTAAGTCTAAAAAACCTGAACTTTTTTGCAAAACAAATTCCTGAACTGATGGAAGTATCTATCGGGCACGCTTTGATTTCAGATGCGCTTTATTTGGGATTAGAGAATGCGATCAGGATGTATAAGAGAGAACTTGAGAAATAAATTCAAAATAACAAATTCAAAAAAACAAAATTTTCTTGTATCGAACAGGCGCTGAAACAAGTTCAGCATGACAATTAATAATAAAACTCAAAACTACAAAATTCAAAATCCTTTTAATTTAACATTTTGGTAAATTATTCGATACGGGCGAGCCATATCGCTACTTTGCTTCGGATCAAATTATTCCATTTAAAACAATAAACTTTTCAACTCTTCAACCTTTCAACAAAAAAAAATGAAACTCCACTACAGAACATTCGGCGAAGGCAAACCACTTTTTATTCTACACGGATTATTTGGTTCATCGGATAATTGGCAAACCCTTGGAAAAAGACTTTCCGAAAAATACAAAGTCTATTTAGTCGATCAGCGAAACCATGGTCATAGCGACCATTCGGATGAATTTTCGTATGATTTAATGGTTGCTGATTTGCATGAATTAGTTACGGATCTCGGAGAAAAAAAAATCAACCTCATCGGACATTCCATGGGTGGAAAAACGGCGATTGGTTTTGCGGCAAAATATCCTGAATTGATTGATAAATTAATTGTTGCAGACATTAGTCACAAATCATATCCAATGCATCACGATCATATCCTGGAAGGAATGAATGCAATAGATCTTAATGTAGTAAAATCGCGTGGCGAAGCAGAAACTAAATTGGCCGAATACATTCCGCAATTTGGCGTGCGCCAGTTTTTACTAAAGAACCTTTATTGGGTTGAACCCGGACAATTGGGATGGCGAATTAATCTGAAAGTTCTCAATGATAAAATTGGTCAGATACTACACGAAATAAAATTTGATAAAATAAATGTTCCTACACTTTTTATCCGCGGCGAATTATCAAATTATATTTTAGAAAGTGATTACGACGACATCGCAGAAAAATTTCCGAATTCAAAAATTGAAACACTCAAAAATGTTGGTCATTGGGTTCATGCCGAAGCACCGGAAGAGTTTTATAAATTAATTGTTGATTTTGTTGCGTAAAAAATAACGAGACCTTTCGGGATCAAAAATAATTCTCAATAATCAATTCTATCTTATTTTTTTAATCGCAATTGGCAGACTCATTGCAAATATTTTGATAAAATCAATTATAAGAAAAAGAGATTAACTTTGATCGAATTTTCATTTAACCAAAACTATTATGAAAAAAATTATTGCAGTATTGTCTTTGTTGGCTATTGTAACAGCAGGATGTAATAAAGTCAAAGTATCATCCACAGATTATCCTGATTTCCTCGGCAACTGGTATTCATATGATGACGGATACATTGAACTAGATATTTATAATACAAACGCGAGCTGGGTCAAAACTCAAGGTATCGGAACCACTACTATTACAGGCAACGCAAAGATTATTCCAGGCAAAGACATGCTGAAAATTTTTTCCAAAAAATTCGCCATTGATCAGTACCCTACTGATTCGATAACCTTCTGGACAATGACCTTAGATGGAAATGTCTATTATCGTAATTAATAAATCTAATCATTGAAATTAGTCTTGATTTTTTATGTTAGCGGATATTCCGCCAATTTCCAAATTTAGATATTCCGAATTCAAATATACAATGCTACGAATACACAAATATCAAAGTATTCGTAGCATTTTTTTTCTCAATCATTTCTTGAATTTACCATTTTATTAAATCAAAATTCGATTTTTTTTGTGTTCATAGCGATAAGAATTATGAAAGATGATTAACGAACCTGATTTAAAAAAATCAAATCGGGAGATGAAGGATTTGCAAAAAAGAGTGTGCCACGTCAGCACAATTATGTCTATTTCCAGGCCGAAATAAAAACCAATTTCTCTTTTTCGAAACTTGCCGGCAGATATCTTTTTTCCTGTTCGGCCAACGCAAAAATTCTTTCGTTGAATCTAATTGCTCTACAACTAAAAACCTTAAATGGAATTCAACTTCAGAAGAATCACTTATTGATGGATCAGGAATAACTTTATCCTGGATTTTGGTAATTGCAATTTCCATTAGGCCATCATTGTCGAGGTCCGTGTAAAATAATGTCTGCAAATATCGGCTTGCATAGCTAAACTCGTCGTATCAACTTCGTATTTCATCCAGTCAATTTCCACCATTCGCGTCATAAAAACAAATTCAAGATCAGTTGCATTTATCAAGCGTAATTGAGAAATTCCTTTATTGTAATAAACAGATTTTTGCAGATCGAAAAAAACCACAACATCAACTAACCCGCTCGAAATGTCCATTTCAGAAAATTGGATTTGCGTAATCATTTCTGCATCAATAAAATTGCTCGAAATAAATCTGTTTTTATTTTTATCATCGGCAAAAACAAGTAAAAAAGATCCACCGCCACAAAGTGGAGATCGCTCAAAAGTTAGCAGGTATTCATCTTCGTTGTCACCAGTCAAATTGCATTTGTATAATTCACCGCCAGCAGGCAAGGGCCAATAATTAAAAGAGCCAATAAGTTCTTTTTGCGCGGGTAGTTTGTTTTGCAAAGTGTCAAGAGTTATCGGTCCTTGCCAATGTTCTTTGTAAAACAAAAAATCCACAGGCATTTCTTTCGATAATAAACTATCACGCGTATTTTTGAAATAACGTAACCGAATATTTTCTTCAGACATTTCGGTTTGAAATGGGACCGTCATTTTCTCATCTGTACAAGAATTAAAAAGTACCATCAGAAAAAATCCTGCAAGAATAATTTTAATAAAATTGTTTTTTTTTGATCATTGATTTTCAGAAGTTTTTTAAAAAAAATAGCCGATAAAAATTTACCGGCTATTCTCAAAAAATAAATTTTAAAAACTTCTATTCTACAACTAATTTTCCGGTTGCTTTTTTTCCGGTTTGATCTGTGAGCGTGTAAATATAAATTCCTTTTGCAAGAGACGAAATATTTACTGTTGTTGTTTTATTTGCTGATTGTGTCAGTACTATATTTCCAATCGCATCATACAGATTCAGCGTTACATTTTGTCCTTCCGGTAAAACCAAAGTAAATTCTTTACTCGCAGGATTTGGATATAAGTTGTAAGAAATTCCGTTTTCAATAATTCCAACGGAAGATGCAACAAGAACATTGAATGTATTTGTACAACCATCACCATCCGTCACTATTACAGTATAAGTTCCTCCAACTAATCCAGTTATATCTTCTGAAATTGAATTAAATGCACCCGGACCGCTCCAGTCAAAAGTATAAGGTCCATTTCCGCCAGCCGGCGTAAGATTAATAGCGCCATCATTTCCAACTAATTCATCCGTTACTGCTGTTCCGCCGGTAATTTGAGACGGACCGGAAACTGTTCCATTGATTACCGCAGAACATAAATTGTCATCATAAACTGTGATAGCGTAAGGTCCGACGCACAAGCCCGTAAACGTTGGACTTGCCTGGATCCCGCTTCCGATATCGTAAGTCAATATTCCGGTTCCGCCGCTGGCAGAAACAGTAATTTCACCATTGCAATCACCAAAGCAAGATTCATCAGTGATAGTATTTGCACCGCCAATTGCTGAAGTTGCACCTGTCACAACTTCACTGACCACAATTGTACATAATGCGCCATCCTCAACAGTTATATTATATGACCCATCGCATAACCCGGTAAAAGTCGGACTGGCTTGCGGACCGGCTCCAATGTCATATGTAAAGGTTCCGCTTCCGCCCGATGCAGTCACTGTAATTTCACCGTCGCAAACATTAAAACAAGTTTCACCGATTGGTGCAGCGGTAATAACAGCTGTACAAACTGTCGGAGAGGTAACGTTAATTCCGTTTAATACAAAACTACACCCGTTGCCATCAGTAATAATCAAATCATAAACCCCACCAACTAAACCACTGATATCTTCAGTGCCGGCAGTAAATCCACCGGGACCGTTCCAGCCAAAACTAAAAGGTCCGCTTCCTCCGCTGTATGTTAAGTTTATTGCGCCATCATTTCCAAGATTTTCTCCCGTCACCGCAACACTTCCATCAAGGACAGCTGGTGTTCCAACAACAATATTTACAACTTGCTGATTACAAAATGCGCCATCATTAACAGTAACCGAATATGTAGCAGCGCATAACCCGGTAAAAGTTGGACTAACTTGCGGGCCGGAACCTATATCATAAGTAAAAGAACCACTTCCGCCTCCTGCTGTAACAGTTATTTCTCCGTCACATGTTGCAAAACAAGATTGATCATTTGGCATAGCGCTTGATACTGCCGTACAGGTATAAGATGCACAATCCGTAAGCAAAATCTGAAGACTGTTATTTGCATTAAGCCGTCCACCCGTAACTGTTTCTGTAGTCAGATTTGCAACAGGATCAGTTCCATCAAGCAGTGCGCTGCGAACTAAATTTGCAGCGAATTCAGGATTTGACATTGCAACATCAGCCAGATTTGTACATGGAACCGAATAAAGAAGAGCTATAACGCCCGCAGTTAAAGGAGATGCAAAAGAAGTTCCGGAAGTTGTGGTAATACCGGTATTATTTGTTGTTACAACTGATGCTCCCGGAGCGCCCAGATCTATTGTAGTTTGACCGTAACCAGAAAAAGTTCTTACATCACTGCTATTGGTTGCTGTAACGGAAATCATGTAAGGACTTGAACACGCGGTTGGCATATCACCAACAACATCAATATTTACATTATTATTTGCCGTTGCACCGCAATTTAAAATTCCTGCTGCGCCCAGATCATCATAAAAACCGCACCAAAGCGGGTAGCTTGCCGGATTTGCATTATCGATTCCCCATGATGCATTTGTTGCCACAACGAATGCTCCTTCAGTTCCACCGCTGCTGGTATAAAGTTGGCGCATGACTAATGGATAAGTATAAGCTGCAATCACATTCGCTTCACTTAAAGTTCCTGCCATATCAACCTGCATAATTTTTACGCTCCAGTTAATTCCTGCAACATTTGTGGTATTATTTCCAACGGCACCAATCATTCCGCTTACGCCTGTTCCATGATCACCACCTGCAATATTATCTGTATTATTTCCTGAATTCCATCCATTGTAATCGTCAATATATCCATTGCCATCATCATCAATACCATTACCATCAATTTCGGCTGTATTGATCCAATGATTGGCTAAAAGATCCGCATGATTCCAGGTAGCTCCACCACCTTCAATTACGCAAACAACAATTACATCACCGTTAGCAGTTGTTCCGCCTGTTGTAGTATTCCAGGCAAGGTCGGAGTCAATATCATTATCCGATCCGTCAATGTGATGCCACTGTGTTCCGAAAGAAACATCATTCGGAGTTAAACGCTCCTGTACATAGTGATTGTTTTGTGCAACCAGGACGTGTTTATTCGTGTACAACGCAGCTAACATATCGTCGTGCGAAATAGCTGAAAAGTCAAAGTTCAATAACCAGATATCTGCCGGTCTTGAAACCTCTTTAGAAATAGCAAGGTGAGTTGCAGCATTATTAACAATTTGCAAATTGCTGATCACCTCTGTTAATGAAGAAGAATCATCAACTTTAACTAAAATTTCTCCGGGAATATATGCACCGGGAAGAATTACTTCCTGAGCGATAATAACCTGTGAGAAAATAAAAATGAAACTAAGAACTAAGTATTTTTTCATGCCGTATGGTTTTTGTAATTATATAAAGATACAAAAAAAATTGGCCAGTGATTTTTCGGGAAGATTAACAAAGTTGAAAAAAAACGAAAATATGGTTATCTACTTTTCATAACCCATGTGGAACAATGCGTCGCCCTGGTTAATAACAGGCTTGTTGTTGTGACCGAAAATAATTCCTTTTTTTCTGGCCTTTACCTTTGTTTCAGGTCCGCCGTATGGGTCTGTTATAATTCCTAAAACCTGGCCTTTTTCAACATGGTCGCCCGATTTTTTTTTGGTCACAAAAAGACCTGAACGATGCGCTCTTAACCACGAAGACGTTTCAAATTCAATACACGGAATAATTGGTTCAATAATTTTTGACATTCCTTTTGCATTCATTACGCGCCTTATTCCTTTTAAACCTTCAATGATCGAAAATTCATCCATACGCAATGACTCACCACCTTCAAAAACTACGATAGGAATTGATTTAGAGTGAGCGACTTTTCTAAATGAACTGGTAATGAGTCCTGTTTTTACGAGTAGCGGCATATTAAATAATCTCGCCAATTCCATACATTCTTCATCATCACGATAAGCACGAACCTGCGGGTAATTATAAACGCTTGCGCCACCGGTGTGAAAATCCAAACCGAAATCGCAAAGTGGTAAAATATCATGTGTTAATGTATACGCAATACGAGCGGCAAGGGAACCTTTTTTACTTCCGGGAAAACTTCGGTTTACATCTTTGCCATCAGGAAATCCACGTGAGAAATTGATGAAACCATAAATGTTGAGCAATGGAATTGCAATTACGGATCCTCGTCTTATTTTCTTGAACATGCCTGATTTTACTGCACGTCTTACTATTTCAATTCCGTTAATTTCGTCGCCATGAATTCCGCCAATTACCAACATGGTTGGTCCTGGTTTTTTACTGCGATAAACATGTGCAAATAAATTTACGGTATTTCCCGACGGCAAACTCGCAACAGGAATTCTGAGCGTAGCATTTTTACCTGGGAGTACTTCGTAATTATTAATTATCATTCTGTTTTTTCGTTTGTTCTAAAAGTTCAATAATTTTTTCTGCAATTTTTACTTCAGAAATACGTTCAATTCCTTCGAGACCCGGAGACGAATTTACCTCAATTACCATTGGCCCATTTTTACCTCTTAAAATATCTACACCGCCAATTTGCAGATCAAGCGCTTTGCATGAATTTATTGCCATTTCCTGTTCGTCTTCAGAAAGATCAACTTTCTCTCCGCGTCCGCCACGGTGAAGGTTTGAACGGAAATCATCACCCGCTGCAATACGCATCATAGAAGCTACAATTTTATCTCCGACAACAAAAACGCGTAAATCTTTTCCACTAAATTCTTCAATGTATTTTTGTAAAATAATTTTTGTTTTCTTCTCAATAAAGTGGCTCAGAATTTCTTCCGCATTCGCTTCATCTTTTACTAAATAAACGCCTAATCCTTGCGTTCCCTCAAGTACTTTAATAATAAACGGATAACCTAATTTATTTTTGACAATTTTTTTCGCGTAAAAAAGATCATTGGAAAAATAAGTAGTCGGAATATTAATATTGTTTGCTGCCAAATACTGTAAACTTCTAAACTTGTCACGCGAATTTAAAATGGAAATCGCCTTATTTAAAGTAGGAACACCCATCTGCTCAAAATGCCTTACAACAGTAGATCCGTAAAAGGTAACCGAACTGCCGATCCGCGGAATAATAAAATCAGGTTTTGCCAGAATTTCATCATTGTAAACAACTTTAAATTCACCTTTTTCAATCAGCAAATCGCACTCCATGTGGTCAAGTACCCGAACAGAATGACCCATTGCTACAGCGGCTTTGTAAATACGTGAAGTCGAATACAATTTAGGACCCCTGGAAAGAATGTATATCAGCATTTTGAATTTTACTTGTTGCTAAATGTAGAAATAAAAACTGCTTTGCAGTATTTTCCAAATTCAAAATTCAAAACGAACAAATAAGAATTTGTGATGCCGCTAGCATTAACTGATGGTAAACACGAAAAGTCATACTGAATTCATCGTAAAGCTTCGCGAAGAATAATGCATGACGCTCCAAGGTTAGTTTTTGAATTTTGAGATTTGTTTTTTCCCCGGTGCCTGAGCCCTTCCTTCGTCAGGATAAACTCAGTCGAAGGCAAACGTCGAGATTTCCTTTTATGGTATTATCGGCTCCGTCTCAATCACATTACTTTCATGCAGTGCCCTGTCAATTAATTTGATTCTGAATTTAATGGTATCACTTTGTGTTGAGAAAGGATTTTTAAATGTATTCATTGTAACATCCATTGATCCTTTTATTCCGCGTTGTTTTCCTTTTACAATTATTCGTTCCAATCTATATGCAAATGTTATTGAATCACCGGCCAGATCTAATCCACGTTGCCAACCATTCTGATCATCTTTTTCATAATAATCGCAGTAAAGATTGTAGTAATAATAAGATGTTGTATCGAACGGCGGATCTTTTTCATTATCATCAAGACCAATATCACCATCTCCATCGGTAAACCTGAAAGAAAGGATAGCTGTTTCACCGGTAATGATAAAACCTGGTTCGCTGATAACAGGTTCCGGAGGAAATTCTTCTGATTTAAAACACGACGGAAGTATAAGCCCAATCAAAAAAAACCATAAAATAAAAGCTACTTTTGACATGACAACTGTTAGAAAATTAAAATTATACCCTAAAGTTATTAATAAAAGTCTTTGCAACCAATTAAAATGAGTGATTTACCTTTTTCATACGATTCCATTTTTTCCATTAAATCGGACAATGAATTTAATGAACTGGCCTGTCTTCTTTTCCAATATCAATACAAGCACAATAGCGTTTATCGTGACTTTACGAATCATCTGAAGATAAATCCGAAAAACGTAATTCAGTATAAACAAATTCCTTTTTTACCTATTTCATTTTTCAAAACGCATGCACTCATTTCTGAAAATAAAAAAGCCGAAACAATTTTTTACAGCAGTGGAACAACGGGTAATGAATTGAGCAAACATTATGTTGCCGACCTTTCGCTTTATGATCTTTCATTGTTAAAAGGGTTTGAAAACACCTTCGGTTCAATTTCCGACTATTCCATTTTTGCATTGCTTCCATCCTATCACGAAAATCAAAATTCGTCATTGCTTTATATGGTGAGTAAGCTTATTGAAAAATCAGGAAACAAAGGAGGATTTTACCTCAACAATACCAATGAACTTTTATCAGATATCGTATCTCAAAAAAAGCATAAAAAAATAATTCTTATCGGAGTTTCGTACGCCCTGCTTGATCTTGCCGAAGAACAAAAACCGGACCTCAGCGATATTATTGTCATTGAAACGGGAGGAATGAAAGGTCGCAGAAAAGAAATGACAAAAGCCGATTTACACAAAACATTACAAAACACATTTAAAAATAAAACGATCGTTTCAGAATATGGAATGACGGAACTTTTATCACAAGCCTGGTCAACAGGAAACGGAATTTTTACAACACCGCCCTGGATGAAAATTATAACCCGCGATTGCAGCGATCCTTTAACCATTATTGAAAATCAGACCGGCGGAATAAATGTTATTGATCTTGCAAATGTTCACTCCTGCGCATTTATTGCTACGCAGGATTTAGGAATCATTAAAGGAAATGAATTTGAAATTATTGGCCGGTTTGATAATGCGGATTTACGGGGTTGTAATTTGTTGGTTGGGTGAGAGATTTCGGTGATATCGAATGTAGGGACGCGATTAATCGCGTCCGTCCTGAATAGATTATACAACCTGACAAAAATAATTTTACAATTTTTTAACAATCAATCTCTTGTATAAATAAATATTTGCCCTACATTTGTATCATGTTTTTTCATGGAAACATAGTTTTTTGAGATGAAAATACCAGCTAGTCGAACATTAGCTGGTATTTTTGTGTTCGGACGTTTCGTAACTTTATTCTTTTTTCTTTCACAATCAAATGGAACTATTTAATCGGGAACTTAGTTGGCTATCATTTAATGAACGTGTTTTACAGGAATCCATTGATGCGTCAAATCCATTGATAGAACGGATGCGGTTTCTTGGAATTTATTCAAATAACATGGATGAATTTTTTCGTGTTCGTGTCGCATCGGTTAGACGATTAATCATTTTAAAACAACGAAAAATTGATGGCTTTAATGCAGGCCCGGAGGCACTGCTTAAGGAAATTCGCAAACGTGTTTTAGAACAGCAACAACTTTTTGAATTGTCTTACCAAAAATTATTAGTTGAATTAGAAGCAAATAATGTCATCATTGCGCGCGAAGAAACTTTGAATGAG
>Ga0102851_10000248_pt1 | contig 24984 bp, 39 predicted proteins | sample Mud3Dept3metaG_FD_79558 | JGI IMG/M metagenome (GOLD analysis project Ga0102851, IMG submission 79558) | Freshwater wetland microbial communities from Ohio, USA, analyzing the effect of biotic and abiotic controls - Mud 3 Core 4 Depth 3... | ecosystem: Environmental > Aquatic > Freshwater >... | reverse complement strand
GTCGAGTACGTTGTCGAGCATGCGCACCGAGGGACGCACCACGCGGCCGAACGCCTCGAAATCGAACCGCGCTTGCGGCGTGAAAGGATCGACGACGAAGAGCGTCAAGTTGATGCTGCCGAGACAGCAGCAGCCGTAGGGCGGCAGCGGCTCCTCGCCACAGGGATTCGTCGCTTCGATGCGCTCGCAATACGACAGGTTGTCGTCATCGTTCATGCGGTCGATGAAAACCACGCCCGGCTCGGCGTGACGATAGGTCGATTGCATGATTTGCTGCCACACGTCACGCGCCTTGACCGTGCGGTAAACCCAGGCGCCGTCGGGACGCTGTCTGGGCGATGCAACCCTCTCGTTGCCCGGCGTCACCTTGTGCACGAGTTCCCAGTCGCCGCCGGCTTCCACGGCGCGCATGAACGCGTCGGTCACTGCGACGCTCACGTTGAAGTTGCGCAGGTCGCCGCGGTCCTTCGCGTGGATGAATTCCTCGACGTCGGGATGGTCGCAGCGCAGTATGCCCATCTGCGCGCCGCGCCGCGAACCGGCGGACTCCACGGTTTCGCAACTGCGGTCGAACACACGCATGTACGAAACCGGACCGCTCGCGCTGGAATGCGTGCCGCGGACAAAAGCGCCCTTGGGCCGGATCGACGAAAAGTCGTAGCCCACGCCGCCGCCGCGACGCATGGTTTCTGCGGCCTCCATCAGCGCCACGTAGATCCCAGGCTTGCCGTCGACGGTCTTCGAAACCGAGTCGCCCACGGGTTGCACGAAGCAGTTGATCAGCGTCGCCTGCAGGTCGGTGCCCGCCGCGGAATTGACCCGTCCGCCCGGGATAAACCCGCCGGTGAGGGCCTCGTAGAATTCCTGTTCCCAGCGTGCGGGGTCTTTTTCGGCCGCGGCCAGCGCTCGCGCAACGCGGCGGCGCACATCCTCCACGGTCTGCTCGTCGCCTTTGGCATACTTCTCCAGCAGGACGTCGATGCTGACCTGTTGCGGTGGAATCGTGAATTTCGAGTCGTCCAGTTTCATCGTTTGCCCTTAAGCCTCGCGCAACGTCATTTTAGGCTCATCCGGCTCTTGTGTGGATGCGACCGCCCGCGCTCCCTGCCCCCACTGCGCCACCGCGCTGCGCCAGGGCTGCCACTCGATTCACGGTGAGCTAATGCCCGCGGCTTTCACCACTTGTGCCCATTTTTCGATTTCCCTGCTGAACAGCGTCTTGAACTCGGCGGGCGTCGTTCCGGCGGATTCGACTCCCAGAGTGTTCAAACGCTCGTGCATCGCGGGCGATTTCACGATCCGGCTGACGTCGGCGGAAATCCTGGCGACGACGTTTCCCGGCGTGCCGCGCGGCGCGAAGAACCCGTACCAGACGTCGACTTCGTATCCGGGCACGCCGGCTTCGTCCAGCGTCGGCACGTCGGGCAAGGACGGCGAACGCTTGAGGCCACTCGTGCCGAGCGGTTTGACCTTGCCGGCCCTGATCATCGGCAACTGGACGGGTATTCCGCCCAGGTAGATCTGGATCTGGCCGCCGATGAGGTCGTTCTGCGCCTGCGGCCCGCTCTTATAGGGCACATGCAGAATGTCGATCCCCGCCAACAATTTGAAAAGCTCTCCCACCATGTGGTCCGAACTGCCGTTGCCACCGCCGGAACCGTAGCTCAGTTGCCCGGGCTTTGCCTTCGCGAGCGCAATGAGCTCCCTGACCGAGTTGACGGAGAGCGACGGACTGACCACCAGCACGTTGTTGCGCGAAGAGATCTGGGTCACGGGCTCGAAGTCCCGCAACGCGTCGTACGGCAGCTTGCGATAGTAGGACCGGCTGATCGCAAGAGAACTTGCGGCAAAGAGAACGGTATAGCCGTCAGGCGCGGACTTCGCCACCAGATCGGCCCCGATGTTGCCGCCCGCGCCGGCGCGGTTGTCGACGATCACGGGCTGCTCCCAGCTTTCATTGAGCTTCTGCCCGAGCACCCGCGCGATGATGTCCATGCTGCTGCCCGGGCCGATGGGCACTACGATGCGCGCGGGTTTGGTGGGAAAATCCGCGCCATGCGCTGTACCGCCCGCGGCAAGCAGAACCGCGCCTGCCAGCGTGGCGAGCGAATGCAGGTACGTCACTTTTCGCTGGAGCCTCATGCCGCATACCTCCACCTTGATACCCTGTCGCTATATTACTGCGGTCGCGCGCTACACAACAGGGCGGCCGATGATTTGCAGGCGCAGTACGACTAATCCACCGCGAGATCGAGGATTCCAGACTTCGGCGTGAAACCCAGTCCCGGCGTCTCGGGCAACGTAACCATTCCGTTTACGGGACCCGGCGCACCGTCGAACAGCGACTCGACGCATTTCCACCCCTGCCAATGGAATTCGATGCGCCCGCCGTTCGGCACGCCGCCGTGCAGATGCATGTTCATGTGCGGGTAATTGCCGCCCATCGAAAGCGGCACATTGAACGCTTGTGCCATGCCCGCGGCTTTCAGCCCCTGCGTATAACCGCCGATGTCGCGCACGTTGGGTTGCGCGTAGTCGAGCGCCTCGTGCATCAGGTATTCACGGAAATAACTGAGGTCTGAGGTTGCCGTGCTGCCCCCGGCGAGGGGAATCGTCGTTTGCTTGCGCAAATGCGCCATGAGGCGGACGTCGCCCTGCAGCACCGGATCCTCGAACCACGTCAGGTTGCAGTGCTCGACGAGCTTGGCGAGCCGCAAGGCCTGGTTATAGGTCGCGCCCTTGTTCGCGTCCATCATGAGCTCGATTTTCGGGCCGACCGCATCGCGCAGCGCCTGCACGCGCCGCGCATCCTCGAGTATGTCGGCGTCGGAGGGCTGACCGAGGATTTCGTCGTAATCATGCGAGCCTGCAGCGACGACCATCTTCAGGCTCGTCTGGCCCTGCGCGACCAGGAGGCGCGCAACCTCGATCAGTTCGTCAATGCTGTAACGCGGCAGGCCGAAAGTGATGTAGGCCGGCAGCCGGCTGTGCGCGCCGCCCAGCAGTTTCCAGACCGGCTGGCCGAATGCTTTGCCCTTGATGTCCCACAGCGCGATATCAATGAGGCTCGCCGCGCAGTTCCACGCGCCCATGAAATGCTTGCGCGCCGTCGCCCAGAAAAGTTTGTTGCGGACTTCTTCGGGCCGCAGCGCGTCCATGCCCACAATGGCAGGCGCCGCTTCGCCATTGATGAATTCCCGGATGCCGAATTTAAGCGGATAAGTCGAAAGCGCGTGACCCTTGAGGCCGTCGTCCGTCTCAATTTCGATGAAACTCGCGAGCGCATGCTGGGTCTCTTTCACCAGTGGAAAGGTGAACGGAATGCGCAGCACCCACGAGGTGACCTTATGGATTCTCATTAAATCACTGCCGCTCGATTTTCGCCTTATGCACTATATCCGCAAAGAGATCGACGTCGGCGCGAAACTTCTTCGCCCATACGTCGGGCGGATCCCCCTGGGGCTCGTAGCCGTTATCCACGAAGTGGCTGCGTATTTTGGGTTCCTGCAATGCCTTGCGGACAGCCATTTGCACTTTTTTCACGATCGCTGCCGGAGTTTTCGCCGGCGCGAACATGCCGTGCCACCCCGCGTCCGCGACATATCCGGGTACGCTTTCACCGACGGTGGGAACGTCGGGCAGCGAACTCAGGCGCTTGGCGCCGGTGAATCCCAGCGCGCGCGCCCGGCCTTGTTTGACCAGCGGCACCCCGACTGAACCGGCCGGGAAATGCACCTGCACTTCGCCGCCCAACAATGCAGTCATCGCCGGGCCGCCGCCCTTGTAGGGCACATGCAGCATGTCAACGCCCGCCTTCAATGTAAAGAGCGCGCCCGCCAGGTGCTGGCCATTGCCTATGCCGGCGGTGCTGTAGCTGATCGGGCGTTTCTTCGCGAGCGCGATCAGCTCCGGCACCGTCCTCGCCGGAACGTCATTGTTGATCACCATCAGGTAACCGAGGCCCAGCGCAACGTTGGTGACCGGCGCAAAATCTTTCTTGATATCGAAAGGCATCTTCTTGAGGATGCTCGGGTTGACGGCAAAAGCGAAAGAGGTGTTGAGCAGCGTATACCCGTCGGGTACCGCATTCGCGACGACTTCGGCACCGATGAGGCCGTTCGCCCCGCCCCGGTTGTCGATCACGATGTTCTGGCCAGTTCGAGTTCCACCTGCCGGAACAGGACTCTGGAAAAGACATCGACATTGCCGCCGGGCGGGAAGGGCACGATCAGACGTATGGGACGGGTCGGGTACTCCTGCCCGAAAACGTTACCTGCCATCACTAATGCCAACGATCCAAACAAAACGATCAAGCGCAGCATGGACTATCCTCCTTTATTGGAATAACGAATCCGGCTCTTTCGGGCCGGTCTCAGCTTACGAGGCCGATTTCACGCATGTAACGCAGCACGCCTTCATGTATCAGCTCCCGGCGCGGCGCGGCCGCAAGCGTGTTGCTCAAGGTGGATTCCCGCGCCTGGGCGAGGCGCTTGCCGAGCGCCGCTTCTCCCCGATGCAACGCCCGCGCCAGGCGGTATGCCACATCCTCCGCAAGCGTAGCCCGCGCCAAAACGAAAGGCCACGACCCTACGGATGCGATCGGCGCGTCCTGTCCGGGGTAGCTTCCCGCAGGCAGCGCGGTCGCCTTGAGGAACGAGTGTTTCGCCATGATGCGCTTGATCTCGTCCGCATCCGGCGCAACGAAGCGTGCCCCGCCCGGGTTTTTCGCGATCGCCACAAACGGCGGCCATCCGACGCCGCCGCCCCACATCGCCGCGGCGCGTCCATCGAGCACCATGGGCGGACCATCCCCGGCTTTGTCCAGAAACACCGCCTTGAAATCCCGTTCCAGGTCCAGCCCGAGACCATCCATGACATAGCGGGCAAGCACGATGAAACCCGAACTGCCGGCGCCCCAGACAACCGTTTTTCCCTTGAGATCCGCAATGCTCCGGTACGGGCTCTCGGCGCGCACCATGAACATGCCGGACTGGGAATACGTTGCGTTGATAATGCGGAGGTTAGTGGCACGCGGTTGGCCAATGCCGTTGATCGCCTCATAGGTGACCTCACCGGTGGCAAGCCCGAGATCGAGCTTGTTGGCTTCGAGCAACGGCACGTTTTCGGTACTGCCTTTGGTATTGCGCGCCTCAATGGAGAGCGTCGGGTCATACTCGTGGATCGTTTCAATATAGGGTGCGCCGTACGCCGGAAAGCCGCCGCCGGGAGTGGCTGTCCCGAGAACGATAACGGTCTTGTCTGCCATTGGTTTTCTCCTCACCCCTATATTACCGCAGCGCTGCGGAATTTTCCCTGAGGTACACCGGCAGATCGGTGGTCGGCGGCCGGGCGGGAACCTGGAAAAACAGATCGGCGACGAAACCGCGGTGATACCCCGTGTGGGTGACCACATGTAGCAGGATTTCGCCGCGCGTCATCACGCCGGCATTGCCGCCGATGAGCGTGAAATTCACTTTCTCATCCAGCGCGGCGTCCGACAAGCCGTCGCTCCATGCGATGTACCAGTTGTCGACGGCCTGCTGCAGGCGCCATAATTCGGCCAGCGGCGGATGGCCCGGCGTATTGCGCGCTGTGTAGCCGTGCTCGCGTCCCTCGAGATGCGCCTGCCAGATCAGGTCGATCACGTAGTTGTGATTGAGCGTGTGAACCATGTTCTTGAACAGGCTTTTCCGCTCTTTGGCTGCTTCGCCCTCGGGGAGCGCGGCGACGGCATCGAAGATCAGCTTGTTCGACCATGCGTTGTAGCGGGTCAGCATGCGCGCGGTTTGGGTGGTTATCATGGCATTGGCCTCCTCGAAATCTGTCGGTGCGCGATTATGACATCTGCGCGACAATTCGGTGGGACTCCCGCGTTGCCATCAGGGGAATTCGCGGATTCGTGAGTTTTCTTTTTCCCGCGAGGGCCTTATGATAGTTTCCCTGTGCTTTTCCCGACCGAGCACCGGCATCATCCAAGGAGAACCCGATGGCAGGTGATACGACTGAAGTGCTGGCCCGCTTCGCGGCAACGCTGCAATACGACGACATCCCGGAGCGCGTCAGGGAGTATTGCAAAGACGTATTGCTCGATACGCTCGCGTGCGCCGTGGCCGGGCATCAGGGCGAGGAAACCCACCAGGTTGCGGCGCTGGCATCGGGGCTCGCGCAATCGAAAGAGAGCAGCGTCATCGGCGGAGAGCGTCTCTCGCTGGCTGGCGCAACCCTGCTGAACGGCTATCTGATCACCGCCGTCACCATGTGCGACATACACCGCTCCACTCTTACCCATGTCACGCCGGAAGTGATCCCCGCCGCACTCGCCATAGCGGAGCGCGACGCGTCGTCGGGCCGCGACCTGCTGGTTGCCATCGCCGCCGGCTGCGAGACCACAACGCGGATCGGAATCGGTCTGGATTATCCGGAATTCCGCAAACGCGGTTGGCACGGGCCCGGCGTAATTGGCCCGTTCGGCGCCGCCGCGGCGGTGGGCCGCCTGCTCCGCTTCGACGCCGAGACCATGGCCAAAGCCTTTGGCCTCGCGGGAAGCCAGTCCGCCGGCACCTTCGCCGCGTGGGGAACTCCGACCGTCAAGTTCCACCAGTGTCGAGGCGCCCTCTCGGGATTGATGGCGGCGCTGCTCGCGCAGCAGAAATTTGTGGCGACCCGCGAGTTTCTCACCGCCCGCGACGGCGGCCTCTATAACACTTACTCGAACGGCGGCCGCCCCGCGGCCGTCACCGCCGGTCTGGGCGAGCGCTGGGAACTCGAACAGATCGCGCTGCGCCTGTGGCCTTCCGCATCGACCATCCAGGGGATGATCACGGCAATGTTCGACCTGGTGGAAAAACACGGGATCGGTCCCGGCCAGGTGAAAAAACTGCGCATTTCGATGAGCCCGCCGGCTTTCGATCTGCACGGAGGATTCGCCCGCTACAAGGCGAAATTCGATGCGCTGCTCTCCACGCACTACGCCGCGGCAGTGATACTGCACGATCGCGAGTTGTCGCTCGCCCAGTTCGAGCCAGCGCGCTACGACGATCCGAAGCTGCGGCGGTTTGCGGCCGAGCAGGTGGAAGTGAAACCCGATCCCGGCTTGACCGGCGTGCAGGCGCTTGTCGAAGCAGAAACCCTCGCCGGTCCGACACTCGCGGTACGCTGCGACCATCCCAGGGGATCCGCCGAAAACCCGCTCTCGCGCGCTCAGGTCGAGAATAAATTCCGAACCTATGCCAGGACCCGCCTTTCCGACGCCCACATCGATGAAGTTATCGATTCCGTATCCCGGCTGGAAGAACTCAAATCCGCGCGCCGGCTGATGGATCTGCTGCGGGCAGCCGGCGATGAGCGGCGGCTGCGTGCGACGTCGGCAGCGTAGTCGCATGAATACCCGTTTAATAAGTGCTGTGCTCGCAACCACGTGCTTGTTGGGTACTGCCGGCGCCTGGGCTGCGTATCCCGAGAAACCCATCCGCATCATCGTGCCATTTGCGCCCGGCGGAAATATCGATATCAACGCGCGTATCGTTGCGCCCGGACTGAGTGAGCGCCTCGGCCAACCGGTGGTCGTCGAGAACCGCGGCGGCGCGGGAAGCAGGATCGGCACCGAAATGGCGGCGAGAGCTGCGCCGGACGGCTACACGCTGCTGCTGGGCTCGAGCGGTTCGCTCACCATCAATCCGGTCTTCTCCGGGAATGTTACGTTCGATCCGCTGCGGGACTTTGCCTACACGTCGCTGGTGTCCGCCGTGCCGATGATATTGAGCGTTCATCCGTCGGTTCCCGCCCGCAGCGTGAAGGAGTTCATCGCGCTTGCCAAAGCGCGTCCCGGCCGCCTCACCATGGGCTCGGCCGGCGTGGGAAGCAACACCCATATCACGGGCGAGTTGTTTCAGCTCGTGACCGCCACCAAGTTCGTGCATGTGCCGTACAAGGGCACGGGCCCGGCCCTGATCGAACTCATGGGCGGGCAGGTGGACCTCATATTCGATCAACTCTCCACTTCGGCACCGCTCATCAGAAACGGGAAACTGCGGCCGCTCGGCGTCACCACTTTGAAGCGCTCCTTCCTGCTGCCCGAGGTGCCGACGATAAACGAGTCCGGCGTGAGCGGCTTCGAGGCATCGACCTACACCGGCATCATGCTGCCGGCGGCCACGCCCAGGGACGTGGTGATGAAAATCTATGAGGCACTGTCGCACACGCTCGACCTGCCGGCGACCCGCGAGAGTTTCGCGAGGCTCGGGGCGGACGTGATCAAGACCACTCCCGAGGAAGCGGCGCGCCGCATCAGGGACGACGTCGCCAAGTGGACCAAAGTGCGCGAGGCAACCGGCATCTCGCTCAAATAGTCGCAGCCGGCGATCCTGACATTGAGCGAGATACCCGCCATGACCCGTCTTGCGGATTTGCTTGAAGCACCGGAAAACCGTCTCGAAGCCGACGCCGACATCGAGGCGATCTACGAACTCTGTCTCGCGCGCGGCTGGAGCGACGGCTTGCCGGTCATCCCGCCGAGCGCCGAGCGCGTCGAGCGGATGCTCGCGTACTGCGACCGGCCATGGGACGAGCCGATCGCGGCGATTCCGCCGCGCTACGGAGCAGCCACGCCGTTGCGGCTCGCCGCGAATGCGGTGATGGCCGGCTGCCGGCCCCAGTATTTCCCGCTGGTGATGCTCGCGATCGAGGCGATGGCAGAGGAACCGTTCAATCTCTACGGTATACAGGCAACGACGCACCCCTGTGCGCCGCTCATCATCGTCAGCGGACCGGTGGCGCAGGAACTCGCCGTCAATTCAGGTCACAGCGCGTTCGGCGCGGGCTGCCGGAGCAATGCGACCATCGGGCGTGCCGTGCGGCTCGCATTGGTCAATATCGGCGGCGCGGTTCCCGGGCTCGGCGACATGGCAACCGTCGGTTCTCCGGCGAAGTACACCTTCTGTGCCGCGGAAAACGCGGCGGCAAGCCCATGGGAGCCGCTGCACGTGGAACTGGGATATCCCGCGGCCGCGAGCACGGTTACCGTGGTCGCCGCCGAAGGGCCTCACAATATCAACGACCACGAGAGTCTTTCCGCCAAGGGAATTCTCACCACGTTCGCCGGCAGCATCGCGAGCACCGGCGCCAACGATGTCTACCACCGGGGCACACCGGTGCTCGCATTCGGCCCGGAACACGCAGCGACGGTGGCGTCCGACGGCTACTCCAAGGCCGACGTCAAGCGCTATCTGTTCGAGCACGCGCGCCTGCCGCTCAGCCGTTTTTCCGCGGAAAACATCGCGCGGCGCTTTCGCGCCAAGCCCGACTTGCCCTACGCGAACGCAAGCCTCGACACCCTGGTGCCGATGTGGCAGGCGGCGGAAGATTTGATCGTCGTCGTCATCGGCGGCGCGGGCAAGCACTCGGCATACCTGCCAACGTTCGGCACGACCCGCGCAGTCACCCGGCCGCTCAAGCATCGCGACGGCCGCTTCGTGCGCTCGATCGAGGAACTGCGGAGCGCGTAAGCCGCAGAGCGCTCAGCGGTTTTCGACCGCCAGGGGTTGCCTAATCCGCAAGAAAGCTTCTCATCGCAATTCACTTTGCGGCGAGCTGCGTTGCAGGTTCCGGGCCGGCGACGTTGACGACGTGGCTGCGGAAGATCTCCGGCAGCCGATCAAGGACCGCTGCCGCGCCGAGCATGTCACCGGTCTGTATCGCGGCTGCGATCAGTTCTTCGCTCAGCAGCGCCATCGCCGGAACGGCAACGGCGGCGTAACTCAGGTGCCACGGCTCGGGGTACACCCCGCCGCGATACTCGCGATACGGCCGGAAAAAACCGCAGCGCGCGACGTTTTCGTCCAGCCACCGATGCAGCCGATGGAACACGCCGCCCGGCTCGGCCTCCTCCGGCAGCAGTCGCACGCGATAGTCCGGCGGCAGCGCCGCACGGTCGATCACGTCGATGTCACAACCCCAATGGTGGCGGCTCGCGCCGGGCAGCGCGCTCCACCCGAGGATCGCGTCGATCAGATCCATCGCGCCAAGGGTGGCAGTTTCGCGAATATTGCCGCGCGCGTCGTAGCACGGCCGCTCGCCGCGGAATTTCAGGTTCCAGATCCGGCACTGCGCCGCGAAATCGCGAAAGCCGCTGCAAATCTCAAGCTCGATTCCCTCGCGCGCCGCCGCCTCCCGCAGCGCCAGGAACGGCTCGACGACCGCCGGATGAAGCGCCGCGCCGAGTTCGTCGTGCTGCGCCACGTGCGTCCTCGCGCGGCCGGTCAATTCGAGTTCGTTCAGCATGCGTTCATTCTAAAGCAAAAAAAAGCCGGCCTGAGGGCCGGCTTTTGATTGTCGCGGTTGCAGTTACGCCGCCTTCGCGGGCGCTTCCTGTTTGGTGTCCTCGGCAGGCTCGGGGCGGTCCATGAGTTCCACCAGCGCCATCGGCGCATTGTCGCCTTTCCGGAAGCCGTATTTCAGAATGCGCAGATAGCCGCCGTCGCGCTTGGCGTAGCGCGGGCCGAGCTCGCCGAAAAGCTTCGTCACCATGTCACGGTCGCGCAGGCGGTCGAACGCGAGGCGGCGGTTGGCGAGCGACGGCGATTTGCCGAGCGTGAGTATCGGTTCCGCGACGCGCCTGAGCTCCTTCGCTTTGGGCAGCGTGGTCTTGATCACCTCGTGCCGCAGCAGCGACACGGTCATGTTGCGCAGCATCGCCAGGCGATGGCTGCTGGTGCGGTTGAGTTTTCTTAAGCCGAGACGGTGACGCATTGTTGTACCCTCAAAATGTTCAGATCACCTTTTCAAGACCGACCGGCGGCCAGTTCTCCAGCCGCATCCCGAGCGTCAGGCCCCGCGAGGCGAGCACTTCCTTGATCTCGTTGAGCGACTTGCGCCCGAGGTTGGGCGTCTTCAGCAATTCGGTCTCGGTGCGCTGGATCAAGTCGCCGATGTAGTAGATGTTTTCCGCCTTCAGGCAGTTCGCCGAGCGCACGGTGAGTTCGAGATCATCGACCGGCCGCAGCAGGATCGGGTCGATCTGCTGGGCTTTAGGCTGCTCGATCTGCACCGGCGTGCCTTTGAGATCGGCGAATACCACCAGCTGGTCGACCAGGATGCGCGCCGCGTAGCGGATCGCTTCTTCCGGCTCGATCGCGCCGTTGGTTTCGATGTCGACGATCAGCTTGTCGAGGTCCGTGCGCTGTTCGACGCGCGCCGAATCGACCTGGTAGCTGACGCGGCGAACCGGGCTGTACGAGGCATCCAGCACGATGCTGCCGACCGCGCGGCTGGTGGCGACTTCGAGCTGCTCGCCGCGGCTGGTGCGAACCGCCGCCGGCACATAGCCGCGGCCATGCTCGACCTTGATCTGCATGTCGAGCTTGCCGCCTGCGGTCAGATGCGCGATCACGTGGTCGGCATTGACGATTTCGACATCGTGCATCGGTTCGATGTCGCCCGCGGTCACCACGCCCTCGCCCTGTTTTCTCAGCGTCAACGTCGCTTCCTCGCGGTTGTGCAGCTTCAGCACGATGCCCTTGAGGTTCAACAGGATGTCGACCACGTCTTCCTGCACGCCGTCGATCGTCGAATACTCGTGCAGAACGCCGCTCATCCTGACTTCGGTCGCGGCATAGCCGGGCATCGACGACAGCAGAACGCGGCGCAGCGCGTTGCCGAGCGTGTGGCCGTAGCCCCGCTCGAACGGCTCCATCGTCACCTTGGCGTGGAACGGCGACAGGTTTTGCACGTCGATAATACGAGGCTTGAGAAAAGTACTGCTTTGCATGGCCTGATCCTCTGGCAATTATTTCGAGTAAAGCTCAACCACCAGCGACTCATTGATGGTGGAAGGCAAGTCGGTGCGTTGGGGCAGGCTCTTGAACGTGCCTTTGAGCGCGGCGATATCGACTTCGAGCCATTCCGGATAACCGCGGCCGGAAGTGGCCTCAAGCGCCGCCTTGATGCGCAGATGTTCCTTGGCCTTGGTGGCGACTTCGACCACGTCGCCAGGACGCAGCTGATAGGACGGGATGTTGACGCGCTTGCCGTTCACCAGGATTGCGTTGTGACGCACGATCTGGCGCGCTTCTGAACGCGAGGCGCCAAAACCCATCTTGAATGCGATGTTGTCGAGCCGCGACTCGAGCATTTGCAGCAGGGTTTCGCCCGTGATCCCTTTTTTCTGCTCGGCGCGGTGGTAGGTATTGCGGAACTGGCGTTCGAGCAGGCCGTAAATGCGGCGCAGCTTCTGCTTTTCACGCAGCTGCACGCCGTAGCCCGAGAGGCGCGTGTTTTTCTGCCCGTGCTGACCGGGCGGATAGTTGCGCCGTTCGATCGCGCACTTGTCGGTAAAGCACTTGTCGCCCTTGAGGAACAGCTTTTCGCCCTCGCGGCGGCACTGGCGGCATTTTGCATCAAGATTTCTTGCCACGTCCGGTTCTCCTTAAATGCGGCGCCGCTTGGGTGCACGGCATCCGTTGTGCGGCACCGGCGTGACCTCGGCGATGCTCGTGATTTTGAAACCGACCGCATTGAGCGCGCGCATCGCGGATTCGCGGCCCGGTCCCGGACCCTTGATGCGAACCTCGAGATTCTTCACGCCGCATTCCTGCGCCTGCTTGCCCGCGCGCTCGGCCGCGATCTGCGCCGCGAACGGCGTGGACTTGCGCGAGCCTTTGAAACCGGCCGAGCCGGTGGTCGCCCATGACAGCGCGTTACCCTGGCGGTCGGTGATGGTTATGATGGTATTGTTGAAGGAGGCGTGGATGTGCGCGATGCCTTCCGCGACATTCTTCTTTACCTTCTTGCGAACCCGGGTGTTTGCTTTTGCCATTGAGTATGCTTTCCGCTTTTAACTTGCTATCCGGCCGTGACGGCCTTGATGATCTTGACCGCCGCCTTGCGCGGGCCCTTGCGGGTGCGTGCGTTGGTGCGAGTGCGCTGACCGCGCACCGGGAGCCCGCGGCGATGACGCAATCCGCGCCAGGTGCCAAGATCCATCAGGCGCTTGATGTTCATCGAGACTTCGCGCCGCAGATCGCCCTCGATCGTGAACTTGGCAACCTGCTCGCGCAGCCTGTCCATTTCGGAATCGGACAAATCCTTGATCTTGGATGTGTTCTTGATGCCGGCAGCCGTGCAGATCAAGCGCGCGCGGCTGCGGCCGATGCCGTACACCGCCGTCAGCGCAATTTCTGCGTGCTGATGGTTTGCAATGTTTACCCCACCGATACGGGCCATATTTTGTCTACCCCACTACGCCAAAAATCGAAAACCGGAGATTATAACCTGTTAATTTACATCAGTAAATGCAAATGATGCGCGCGTCAACCCTGACGTTGCTTGTGGCGCGGGTCCTTGCAGATCACGCGGACCACCCCTTTGCGGCGGATGACCTTGCAGTTGCGGCAAACCTTTTTAACCGAAGCGCGTACTTTCATGATTGCTTCCTTTCACAATGCTCAAATCACTTCGCCCGGAACACGATGCGTCCGCGCGTCAGATCGTAAGGCGTCAGATCCACTGTCACCTTGTCACCGGGCAGAATGCGGATGTAATGCATGCGCATCTTCCCGGAAATATGGCCGAGCACGATATGGCCGTTTTCCAGCTTGACCCGGAAGGTCGCGTTAGGCAGGGTTTCCACGATCTCGCCCTGCATTTGTATCGTCTCTTCTTTGGCCATTCTCAACGTGTCGGAAATACGCCGCCGCCCTTGAATTGCGCCTTCTTGAGCAGGCTTTCGTACTGGTGGCTCATGGCATAGGCCTGCACCTGAGCCATGAAATCCATCGTCACCACCACGATAATCAGCAAGCTGGTGCCGCCGAAATAGAACGGCACGCTTTTCCACACGATCAGGAATTCGGGCAGCAGGCAGACCAGCGTCACGTAGATCGAACCCACCAGCGTCAGGCGCAGCATGATCTTCTCGATGTAGCGTGCGGTCTGATCGCCGGGCCGGATGCCGGGAACGAACGCACCGCTTTTCTTGAGGTTGTCCGCCGTTTCCTTCGGATTGAACATCAGCGCGGCGTAAAAGAAGCAGAAGAAAATGATCGCCGCGGAATAAAGAAACACGTAAATCGGCTGCCCGGGGTGCAGCGTCGAGGATATGTTGGAGAGCCAACGCATGTTCTCGCTCGTGCCGAACCAGCCGGCGAGCGTCGCCGGAAAAAGGATGATGCTGGAAGCAAAAATCGGCGGGATCACGCCCGACATGTTGAGTTTCAGCGGCAGGTGCGATGACTGGCCGCCGTAGATCTTGCGCCCGACCTGGCGCTTGGCGTAGTTCACCAGAATGCGGCGCTGCCCGCGCTCCACGAAGCAAACGAGCGCCGTCACGCCGACCACCAGCGCCACGATGAAAAAAACGATCAGAATCGAAAACGCGCCGGTGCGCTGCAACTCGAGCGTGCCGGCGATAGCAGCCGGCAGCCCGGCGGCGATGCCCGCGAAGATGATCAGCGAAATGCCGTTGCCGATTCCGCGTTCGGTGATCTGCTCGCCGAGCCACATCAGGAACATGGTGCCGGTCACCAGCGTGATCATGGTTACCAGGCGAAATGCGATTCCGGGTTCGAGCACCAGCCCGCGCTGCGACTCGAGCGCGATCGCGATACCCATGCCCTGGAACAACGCGAGCCCCGCCGTGCCGTAACGCGTGTACTGGGTGATCTTGCGGCGTCCCGCCTCGCCCTCTTTCTTGAGCGCTTCGAGGGTCGGCGACACGACCGTCATCAGCTGCATGATGATCGAGGCGGAGATGTAGGGCATGATGCCAAGGGCAAAAATCGTGAAGCGCGACAGCGCGCCGCCTGAGAACATGTTGAACATGTCGAGGATGCCGCCGCGTTGCGACTTGAACAGATCGGCGAGCGCAACCGGATCGATGCCCGGCACCGGGATGTGGGCACCGATGCGGAGCACGATCAGCGCGCCGAGCAGGAACAACAGGCGACGTTTGAGGTCGCCCATCTTGCCCTGCATGCTGAACATTGAGTCCTGGGTAGCCAACTTTACTCAGCCTTTTTGTTTTTCTGGGAAGCGGCGGGTTTCGGTTTGCCGCCCTTCGCTTTGGCGTCCGCCTTGGTGTCCGGCCGGGTCTCGGCTTTCGCTTCGGCTTTCGCTTCGGCTTTCGCCTTGGCCTGCGCTTTCCCTTCCTTAGCTTTGGTCTCGCCTTTTGCTTCGGCCAAGGCCTCGGCTTTGGCCTTTTCCTCGGCGATGGTGGCGGATGTCGTTTCAGCCCTGACCTTGGCTTTGGCCACCGCTTCAGACTTGCGGGCAGCTTTCTTGCCGCTTGCGGCGGGTTTGGCTTCATCGGCGGCCGGCATTTCAACCTTGCCGCCGGCCGCTTCGACCGCCGCCCTGGCGCCTTTGGACACCAGCAGGCCGTGCAGCGTAACGCTGCGCTTGATCTCGCCGGACACTATCACCTTCGCGGACAGCGCATGGATGGGCACCACCCCGGATGCCTTCAAGACCAGGATGTCGATGGTGTCGGCCGTGAGCTTGTTAAGATCGGACAGCCGCACTTCGGCAGTGTCGTCGCGTGTCATCGACACGAAGCCGCGCTTGGGCAGCCTGCGCTGCAGCGGCATCTGGCCGCCCTCGAAACCGGTCTTGTGGTAGCCGCCGGCGCGCGCGCGCTGCCCCTTGTGACCGAGGCCCGCGGTCTTGCCGGTGCCACTGCCGATGCCGCGGCCGACGCGTTTTTTCGCGTGCTTGGCGCCGGCTGCCGGCTTAATCGTGTTCAGTTGCATTTTAGCCCTCGCACTTCAGCAGGTAGGCGACTTTATTGATCATGCCGCGCGTGGCCGGCGTATCGATCACTTCGACCGCGTGGTTGATGCGGCGCAGACCCAGGCCGCGCACCGTCGCGCGGTGCGCTTGCATGGTGCCGATCAGGCTTCTGACCAGCGTGACTTTGATGGTTTTTCCCGACGGCTTGGCCATGGCTTATCCCGTGATCTCTTCAACCGACTTGCCGCGCTTGGCCGCAATGACGGAAGGCGTATTCATCGCCTGCAGACCGTTGAGCGTCGCGCGCACCACGTTGTAGGGATTGGTCGAGCCGATGATTTTGGCGAGCACGTTCGTCACCCCCATCACCTCGAAGATCGCGCGCATCGGACCGCCCGCGATGATGCCCGTGCCGTCGGACGCGGGCTGCATGTACACGCGCGATGAGCCGTGTCTGCCGATCACCGCGTGATGCAGCGTGCCGTTCTTGAGGTTGATCTTGACGAGCTTGTTGCGCGCCTCGTCCATCGCTTTCTGCACCGAGACCGGCACTTCGCGTGCCTTGCCCTTGCCCATGCCGACGCGGCCGTCGCCGTCACCGACCACCACGAGCGCAGCGAAACCCATCACGCGGCCGCCCTTCACCACCTTGGTGACGCGGTTGATCGCGATCATTTTCTCGCGCAGGCCGTCGCCACGTTGCTCGCCGCCTGACATCCTGTTTGCCTGCAGTTTCGCCATATCGTTTCCTGACTAGAACTTGAGTCCGTGTTCGCGCGCGGCTTCCGCCAGCGCCTTGACGCGGCCGTGATAGCGGTAGCCGCCGCGATCGAAGGCAACCTTTTCGATCCCGAGCTGCTTCGCTTTTTCCGCAATGCGCTTGCCGATTTCGGCCGCCGCCTTGACGTTGCCGCCGTATTTGATGCTGTTGCGCACTTCCGGTTCGAGCGTCGAGGCGCTCACCAGCACCTTGTCGCCGCTCGGATCGATCACCTGCGCGTAAATGTGGCTGTTCGAACGGTGCACTGACAGGCGCACCACCTTGAGCTCAGAGATTTTGTGGCGGGTTTGCCGCGAGCGGCGCAGCCGCGCTTCATTTTTGTCTTTCATGTCTCGCCTCTACTTCTTCTTGGTCTCTTTCAGCACGACCTTTTCGTCGGAGTAGCGCACGCCTTTGCCTTTATACGGCTCGGGGCTGCGATAGGCGCGCACTTCGGCGGCAACCTGTCCGACCACCTGCTTGTCGATGCCTTTGATCATGATCTCGGTCTGGGTCGGCGTCTCGACCTTGATGCCTTTCGGCATCTGGTGCACCACCGGATGCGAAAAACCGAGTGTCAGGTTCAGCTTGTCACCCTGCGCCTGCGCGCGGTAGCCGACGCCGACCAGCATCAGTTTCTTCTCATAGCCCTTGGTCACGCCCTGCACCATGTTGGCGAGCAGCGCGCGCACGGTGCCGGACATCGCATTGGCGGCATTCGAACTGTCGGCGACCTTGATCTGCAGCTGGTTCTCTACCCGCTCGACCGTGATCTGCGCCGACAAGGACTGCGTCAGCGTGCCGAGCGGACCTTTCACCGAGATCTCGCCGGACGACAGCTGGACTTCGACGTTGGCCGGCAGTTCGACCGGAAAATTACCTATTCTTGACATCGCTATTCCTCGTTTGCAGCGGCTGCGCTATGCGACGATGCACAAAACCTCGCCGCCGATGCCCAGGCCGCGCGCCTTGCGGTCAGTCATCACACCCTTCGACGTCGATACGATCGCCACGCCGAGACCATTCATCACTTTCGGAATAGCCCCGCTCGGCTTGTAGACGCGCAGGCCCGGACGGCTCACGCGCTCCAGCTTCTCGATGACGGGCCGCCCGGCGTAGTACTTGAGGCCGACTTCGAGCACCGGCTTGCCGTCCAGCGGGCGCACCGCGAAGTCGTCGATATAACCTTCGTCCTTGAGAACCGTGGCAAGCGCAACCTTGAGCTTGCTCGCGGGAATCGAAACGGACACTTTTTCCGACATCTGCGCATTGCGGATGCGCGTCAGCATATCGGCGATCGGATCACTCATGCTCATACGATACGGTCCTCTTTACCAGCTTGCCTTGATGACGCCGGGAATCTCGCCGCGCATCGCGATATCGCGCAGCTTGCCGCGGCCAAGGCCGAATTTGCGGTACACGCCGCGCGGTCGTCCGGTCAGCGCGCAGCGGTTTCTGATTCGTACCGGGCTCGCATCGCGCGGCAGCTTCTGCAGCCGCAGGCGCGCCTCATAACGGTCTTCGTGGGATACCTTCTGATTGCCGATGATCGCCATCAGTTCAGCGCGCCGGGCCGCGAATTTCTTGACCGTCCTGCGGCGCTTCTCGTTACGGTTAGTGAGTGCGACTTTTGCCATGGGTCAGTTCCTGAACGGAAATTTGAATGCCGCCAGCAGCGCTTTGCCTTCCTCGTTGCTTCTGGCGGTGGTGGTGATGGTGATGTTCATGCCGCGCAAGGCGTCGATCTTGTCGTATTCGATCTCGGGGAAAATGATCTGTTCCTTGATGCCGAAATTGAAATTGCCGCGGCCATCAAACGACTTGGCCGGAATGCCGCGAAAGTCGCGGATGCGCGGGATCGCCACCGTGACCAGGCGATCGAGGAATTCGTACATGCGGGTGCCGCGCAGCGTGACCTTGCAGCCGACCGGATAACCCGTGCGGATCTTGAACACCGCAATCGACTTGCGAGACTTCGTCACCAGCGGCTTCTGGCCGGCAATCTTGGCCATATCGGCGACCGCGTTGTCCATGATCTTCTTGTCCGCGACCGCCTCGCCAACCCCCATGTTGAGGGTGATTTTCTCGATGCGCGGGACCTGCATCACGGTTTTGTAGCCGAACTGCTCCATCAACTGCTTGATGACGGCGTCGCGGTAATGCGCCTGAAGCCGGGAGGCAGTCGCCGCCGCTGTCGCCGGTTTGTCTGCGGTACTCATGCGTCGATCACTTCGCCGTTGGATTTGAAGGTGCGCACGCGGCGGCCATCGTCGAGCAGCCGGCTGCCGATGCGGTCGGCTTTTTTCGTGCCGGGATTGAAAATCGCGACGTTCGAGATGTGCAGCGGCATCTCCTTGTCAACGATGCCGCCGGTGGTGCCTTTCATCGGGTTCGGGCGCTGGTGCTTCTTGACGCGATTCGCGCCTTCCACGAGCACGTGCTCGAGATCGACCACGCGCAACACGGTGCCGCGCTTGCCTTTGTCCTTGCCTGTGATGACGATCACGTCATCGCCTTTTTTGATCTTGCGCATCCTCATTTACCTTTAATGCTCTTACAGAACTTCCGGCGCGAGCGATACGATCTTCATGAACCGCTCGGTACGCAGCTCGCGCGTCACCGGACCAAAAATGCGGGTGCCGATCGGCTCCAGCTTCGGCGTCAGCAGCACCGCGGCGTTACTGTCGAACTTGATCATCGAGCCGTCAGAGCGGCGGATGCCCTTGGCGGTGCGCACGACCACCGCGCTGTAGATCTCGCCCTTCTTGACACGGCCGCGCGGGGCCGCATCCTTGATGCTGACCTTGATCACATCGCCGATGCCGGCGTAGCGGCGTTTGGAGCCGCCCAGCACCTTGATGCACATCACGGCGCGCGCGCCCGTGTTGTCAGCGACATCCAGTATGGATTGCATCTGTATCATTTGGCTCTCGATTAAAAGCTGAAACTTTTTCCAACTTGATCCGCCTGGCAGCATGCCGGCAGTCAGTCTTGGAACCCGTCCGGGTTAGGTCGTCTGCGCCCGCAATATCCGATCCAGGCGCGGCGCAACAAAGAGCGGCGATTGTACTGAAATTCCCTATCTAGTTCAAGCGTTTTGAGCGGCCGCGGAGCTTTATACCGCCCGCGCCTTGTCGATCAGCCGGCTCACGCGCCACGCCTTGGTCTTGGCCAGCGGCCGGCACTCCTCGATCAGCACGGTGTCGCCTTCCTTGAACTCGTTCTTCTCGTCGTGCGCGTGGTATTTCTGCGAGCGCGTGACTATCTTGCCGTAAAGCGGGTGTTTGACCCGGCGCTCGACCAGCACCGTCACCGTCTTGTTCATCTTGTCGCTGACGACTCGGCCGGTCAGCGTGCGCTTGTTGCTGTTCGTTTCAGTCATGACTGGCGTGCCTTTTCGTTAAGCAACGTGCGCACGCGCGCGATGTCGCGGCGCACTTTCTTGATCTGGCTGTTGTTGGTGAGTTGCTGGGTTGCAACCTGCATGCGCAGGCTGAACTGCGCTTTCAGCAGTTCGTGCAGCTCCTGCTGCAACTCAGCCGGGTTCTTGGCTCTTAATTCGCTGGCTTTCACGGCTTAACCTCCGACCAGGCGGTGGGCAAACGAAGTCCGCAGCGGCAGCTTGGCAGACGCCAGCCGGAACGCTTCGCGCGCGGACACCTCATCGACACCGCCCATTTCATACAGCACCTTGCCGGGAACGATTTCGGCGACCCAGTATTCCGGGTTGCCCTTGCCGTTGCCCATGCGCACTTCGGCCGGCTTCTGCGAAATCGGTTTGTCCGGGAAAATGCGGATCCAGATGCGGCCGCCGCGCTTGATGTGGCGCGTCATGGCGCGGCGCGCGGCCTCGATCTGGCGCGCCGTCAGGCGGCCGCGCGTAATCGCCTTCAGGCCGTATTCACCGAAGCTCACCTTGTTGCCGCGGGTCGCAACGCCTTTGTTGCGGCCCTTTTGTTCCTTGCGGTATTTCCTTCTAGCTGGCTGCAGCATGTTTCACTCCTGATCTTTTCTTTTTGGGCGCGGGCTTCTTCAGCGTCGCCGGCTGATCGGGCGCGGGCAGCGCCTCGGGCGCCATGGCCGGCGCCGCCAGCGGCTGCTCGTGCGGGCTGATGATCTCACCCTTGAACACCCACACCTTGATGCCGATCACGCCATAAGTGGTCTTGGCTTCCGAGAAGCCGTAATCGATATCGGCGCGCAGCGTATGCAGTGGCACGCGCCCTTCGCGATACCATTCGGTGCGCGCGATCTCGATGCCGTTCAACCGTCCCGCGCTCATGATCTTGATGCCCTGCGCGCCCAGCCGCATGGCGTTGGTGATGGCGCGCTTCATGGCGCGGCGGAACATGATGCGCTTCTGCAGCTGCTGCGCGATCGAATCGGCGATCAGCTGTGCATCGACCTCGGGTTTGCGGATTTCCTCGATGTTGATGTGCACCGGCACTCCGAGCATCTTCTGCAGCTGCCCTTTGAGCGACTCGATGTCCTCGCCCTTCTTGCCGATCACCACGCCCGGACGCGCGCTGTAGATCGTGATCTTGGCGTTCTTGGTCGGGCGCTCGATGATGATCTTGCCGACCGCGGCGTGCGCGAGCTTCTGTTTCAGGAAATCGCGCACCTTGATGTCTTCCTGCAGCATGCCCGGAAAGTTCTTGCTGTTCGCATACCACTTCGACGACCAGTTGCGCAGCACCGAAAGCCGGAACCCGATCGGGTGTATTTTCTGTCCCATGACTATTTCCTTCCGTCGCCGACGGTGAGGTGAATGTGGCAGCTGTGCTTGAGGATGCGCACGCCGCGACCTTTGGCGCGCGCGCTGAAGCGCTTCAGCACCGGCCCTTTTTCGACGTAAATGCGCGTCACCTTTAATTCATCGATATCGGCGCCGTCGTTGTGCTCGGCGTTGGCGATCGCCGACTCGAGCACCTTGCGGATGATCACCGCGCCCTTCTTCGGGCTGAAGTTGAGCAGGCTTAGCGCCTGCTCGACCTGCAGACCGCGGATCTGGTCCGCGATCAGCCGGCCCTTCTGGGCCGACAGCCGCACGCCGTTAAGTTTTGCCGTGGTTTCCATTACCGCATCCCTCATTTCTTGGCCTGAGCGGCCGGCGCGCCCGCCGCTGCCGCCGGTGCCGCACCTGCTCCCGGCCCAACGCTCGATTTCTTGTCAGCCGTAGCCGCTGCCGCCACGCTGCCCGCCCGGGAGTGACCTTTGAAGATCCGGGTGTGGGAAAACTCGCCGAGCTTGTGGCCGACCATGTTTTCCGTGATGTAGACCGGCACGTGCTGCTTGCCGTTGTGCACCGCAATCGTCAGCCCGACGAAGTCAGGCAGGATGGTCGAGCGCCGCGACCAGGTCTTGAGCGGCCGCTTGTCGTTGGATGCGCGCGCCGCTTCGACCTTGGCCATCAGGTGGTAGTCGACGAACGGGCCTTTCTTGATGGAACGTGCCATGGTTTACCTCGTTATGCGGTGCTGGCTTTAGCGTGCCGGCGGCGCACGATCATGCTGTTGGTACGCTTGTTCTTGCGCGTACGGTAGCCTTTGGTGAGCGTTCCCCACGGGCTGACTGGGTCTTGTCCCGCTGCGGTCTTGCCTTCGCCGCCGCCGTGCGGGTGGTCGATCGGGTTCATCGCAACGCCGCGCACCGTCGGGCGAATGCCGCGCCAGCGCTGCGCGCCGGCCTTGCCGATCGAGCGCAGCGAATTTTCTTCGTTGCCGACGTCCCCGATCGTGCCCCGGCAGTTGACGTGCACTTTGCGGATTTCGCCTGAACGCAGCCGCAGTTGCGCATAATCGCCTTCGCGCGCCAGCAACTGCACGGACGCGCCGGCGGCCCGCGCGAGCTGCGCGCCCTTGCCCGGCATCATCTCGACGCAATGGATGGTGGTGCCGACCGGAATGTTCCTGAGCGGCAGCGCGTTGCCGGTCTTGATCGGCGCATCGGGGCCGCTTTGCAGCTGCATGCCGGCGCTCACGCCCTTGGGCGCGATAATGTAGCGGCGCTCGCCGTCGGCATAGCACAGCAGCGCAATGTTGGCACTGCGGTTCGGATCGTGTTCAAGGCGTTCGACGCGGGCCACGACGCCGTCCTTGTCACGCTTGAAGTCGATGACGCGGTAGTGCTGCTTGTGACCACCGCCGTGGTGGCGCGTGGTCACGTGGCCGTGGTTGTTACGGCCGGCGTTCTTGGTCTTGCGCTCGATGAGCGCATCGTGCGGCCGGCCTTTGTGCAGATCCGGGTTCACCACCTTGACCACCGCGCGGCGGCCAGGGGATGTCGGCTTGACTTTAACGAGTGCCATTACTTGGTCTCCCCTGCCGCAAAGTTGATCTCCTGGCCGGCCTTGAGCGACACGTAAGCCTTCTTCCAGTTGTTGCGGCGGCCCATGAAGCGGCCGAAGCGTTTTTCCTTGCCCTTGACGTTGGCAACCTGCACCGCCACGACCTCGATTTTGCGGTCCTTGGTGCTGAACATCAGCTCGACCGCAGCCTTGATCTCGGGCTTGGTCGCATCCGACGTTACGCGGAACGCGTACTGGTTGTTCTTCTCGCCGATGAACGTGCTCTTCTCGGACACCACCGGGGCGAGCAGTACCTTCATCAGGCGCTCGGGGTTCTTGGTGCCGGTTGCCGCGCTACTCATTTCAGCAGCTCCTCGAATTTGGCCATCGCGTTTTTGGTCAGCAGCACGTTGGCGTGACGGATCAGGCTCACCGGGTCCGCATGCGCGACCGCGACGATGCTGACGTTGGGCAGATTGCGCGCCGAAAGCAGCAGATTCTCATCCACGCTGTCGGTGACGATCAGCACGTTGTCAAAACCCATGCTTTTGACTTTCTGCGCCAGCAGCCGGGTTTTCGGTGCGTCGACCGTGAAGCTGTCGACCACCGCGAGCCGCCCTTCGCGCGCGAGCTGCGACAGAATCGCGCACACTCCAGCGCGGTACATTTTCCGGTTCAGCTTGTGGCTGAAGTTTTCGTCCGGACGATTCGGGAAAATCCGGCCGCCGCCCCGCCACAGCGGGCTCGAGGTCATGCCGGCGCGGGCACGGCCGGTGCCTTTCTGGCGCCACGGTTTCTTGGTCGAGTGCTTCACCTCGCCGCGGTCTTTCTGCGCCCGGGTGCCGCTGCGCGCATTGGCAAGATACGAAGTCACCACCTGATGGATCAGGGCTTCGTTGTAATCCCGCCCGAATACCGCGTCCGCCGCCGCAACCTTGGCGGTCGACTGCCCCTGCTGGTCGATCAGTTTGAGTTCCATCATGCACCTGCCTTGGCCGCGGCCGCCTTGATGGCCGCCTTGCCGCTCTTGACCGCCGGGTAAACGGTGACGTCGCCATTCCTGGCCCCGGGAACCGCGCCGCGGATCAGCAGCAGCTGGCGCTCGGCATCGATGCGCACGATCACGAGATTCTGGGTGGTGCGTTTCACGTCGCCGAGATGGCCGGTCATCTTCTTGCCCGGAAACACCCGGCCCGGGTCCTGGGCCATCGAGATCGAGCCCGGCTTGTTGTGCGATACCGAGTTACCGTGGGTCGCGCGGTTCGAGGAAAAATGGTGGCGCTTGATCACGCCGGCGTAGCCCTTGCCGATGGTGGTGCCGGCAACGTCGACTTTCTGCCCGACCGAGAACACGTCGACGCCGATCACGCCGCCGACCTTGAGGTTGGCGATCTGCTCGGGGGTGACGCGGAATTCCTTCAGCACCGACCCGGCTTCGACGCCCGCTTTGGCGAAATGGCCGGCGGCGGCCTTGTTGACCCGGCGCGCGCGGCGCTTGCCGTACGCGACCTGGACCGAACAGTAGCCATCGGCCTGCGGCGTTTTGATCTGGGTCACGCGATTGTTCGACACGTCGACCACGGTCACCGGAATGGAATCGCCATCGTCGGTGAAAACGCGCGTCATGCCGATCTTGCGACCGACTAATCCTAAACTCATGTTATTACCCTTTGTTAAAAGGTGCCGACTGCAATTGGCCGGCAAAACAATTTACAACTTGATTTCCACATCCACTCCCGCCGGCAGGTCGAGCTTCATCAGTGCGTCGACCGTCTTGTCGGTGGGATCGATAATGTCCATCAGCCGCAGGTGCGTGCGGATCTCGAGCTGGTCGCGCGAAGTCTTGTTCGCGTGCGGCGAACGCAGCACGTCAAAGCGCTCCTTGCGCGTCGGCAACGGCACCGGCCCTTTGACCACTGCCCCGGTACGCTTCGCGGTTTCGACGATTTCGAGCGCCGACTGGTCGATCAGGCGGTAGTCGAACGCCTTGAGCCGGATACGGATCTTTTGACTCTTTACAGTTGCCATATTTGATTTCCTGTGAGGCGCGAGGCTCTCACTCCTCACGCATTACTCGATAACCTTGGCAACCACTCCGGCGCCTACGGTCTTGCCGCCTTCGCGAATCGCGAAGCGCAGCCCCTCTTCCATCGCAATGGGCTGGATCAGCTGCACCGTGATCGACACATTGTCCCCCGGCATCACCATCTCGGTGCCC
>Ga0102851_10000247_pt1 | contig 25020 bp, 25 predicted proteins | sample Mud3Dept3metaG_FD_79558 | JGI IMG/M metagenome (GOLD analysis project Ga0102851, IMG submission 79558) | Freshwater wetland microbial communities from Ohio, USA, analyzing the effect of biotic and abiotic controls - Mud 3 Core 4 Depth 3... | ecosystem: Environmental > Aquatic > Freshwater >... | reverse complement strand
TGCGCTCGCGCACGATTTTCGCCCAGCGCCCCGCCTCCTCGCCTATCGCCTTCGCGAACTCGGCCGGCGTATTGCCGACCGGCGCCATACCCAGCCCCTCGAAACGGCTCTTCACGTCGGCAGCTCCCAGCGCTTTCCCGGTATCGCGGTAGACCTTGTCGATGACTTCCCTGGGCGTGCCGGCCGGCGCCATCAGCCCAAACCATCCCAGGTTCTCGAATCCCGGCAGGGTCTCGGCAATTGCCGGCACGTTGGGTACTTGCGGCGAGCGCTGCTTGCTGGTGACGCCCAGCGCGCGCAGCTTGCCCTGCTGGATGAAGTTGATCGCCGCGGCGAGGTTGGGCGTGGCGAACTGGACCTGCCCGGCCATCACGTCCACCATCGCCGGCGCTTCGCCCTTGTACGGGACGTGCAGAACGTCGATGCGGGCAGTGTAAATGAAGTTTTCCGCCGCGAGGTGGGTCTGAGTGCTGAAACCCGCCGAGCCGAAAGTAATTTCCTTCGGCCGCGCTTTGGCCAAAGCGATGAGATCCTTGATGGACTTGGGCGGGAAGCTCGGCGTCACCACCAGCACCTGGGGGCCGCTTGCCACGTTAGTGATGGCTAGCAGGTCCTTCGCGGGGTCGAAAGGCATCTTCCGGTAGATATGCTGATTGGCGGTGACGATCGAACCCGAGGTCATGAACAGCGTATAGCCGTCCGGCGCAGCCTTGGCGACGAGCTCGCCGCCGATGTTGCCGCCGGCGCCGGCGCGGTTGTCGATGACCACCTGCTGGCCCCACGCTTCGCCCAACTTCTGGCCGATCACGCGGGCGACGATGTCCGTCGCGCCGCCGGCTGAAAACGGAACAACTACCCGCACCGACTTCGCGGGGTAACTCTGCGCCCAGGCAAATGTCGCCACCAACATGGTACATGCCGGTATAAGCAGCTTTGTGACTCGCATGATTCCCCCTCTGTTATTGGACATGAAACGGTGGGCTAGTTTAGTGCAATCGCACCTCTGCCACAAACCGCGCCGTCACCGGAAAATATAAATCGGGCTCGACCAGATCAGGTGCCCGTCTTCCTGCGTGATGCACGCATAAAGCGCATTGTCGCCGGTGTCGGTGAGCGTGATCCTGCGCTCGAGCCGCGCCCGGCGCTGCGGGTTTGCGTCGGGCAGGCGAAACACGCGGATTTGGCGTTTGATTCCGCCACTGGCAAATACCCGATCGCTGATGCCGATATCGGCAACCTGGATTTCGGTTTTCACCAGCGCGGTGTCGATCCTGAGCGTCCCGGCTGCGGGATCGGCAAGCCATGCATCGAAGCCGCCGAAGCCGCCGGTGGTAAGTGCCGCCCACCTGAGTTCACCCGGCGCAACCTGCTCGAGTTTCTTGTCGAGATTCCAGAAGTTGATCGGCTGGACGCGCTCGAAGCGGTTGCCCGTCAGGGTGCAGCCGCCGTCCCACACCGTCTGCCGGCCGCGGCCGCGGTATTCCGAGCCTTCCCAGATCACGCGGATGCGGCGGCCGAGCGACTTTTCATCGAACGGGCGCCAGGTCTCGAGCGTCTTGAGCCCGTTGCGGATTTCGATGCGCTCGATCGGCACTGACGCCACGGCGTCTACCGTGAATGTCACTTCCTTCGCGTGCGAGCGCAGGATGTCGCCCATCATCGCGCTTTTCACACGGCTCGCGGTTGCAGGCCCGAGATTCGGATCATCGGTAAAAAGTTCAGCTTCGGCGTCGAACACAACCCGCGTATCGAGGATCATGCGGCAGCCGGTCGTCGCGTAGTGATGGCGTTTCCGGAGCGCGTTGAACAGCGCCGCACGCGTGAGCCCGGTCGCAAGCAGACAGGTCAGCCCGCCGTAGGCGCCGAACAGCGACGCGCCGGGATGGCTTGCACCGTGCCGGCCTTTGTGGCCGTCCGAGTTGGCGACGATGCCCACGCGGTAACCCTGCTCGAACGCGTCCTCGATCAGCCATTCGAAAGTGCCCCAGTCGGAATGCACTTCGACCGAGCGCTCCAAGCGCGCGTCGTGCGCCATTTTGATGTCGGCGTAGCGCCCGCCGATATGTGCGAGCACGACACAGTCCTCGTGTTTCAGCGCCTGGAACAAATCGTCCGCGCTGTTGGCGTCGGTCGCGACGTCGGAGAGATCGTCGACCAGCGCGTGGTGCGAGCGGTGAATCTGGCGGCCTTCGTGCATGAACAACACGTTGCGGTCACCGCCGAGCCCGGTGTTGCCCGACCATTCGTAGCCGGGAAACATGATGAACCTGCCGTCCTCGTTGAATTCGCGGGAAAGCCTGTTCAGTTCCTCCCAGAACGGCGTCGTAATCTGGAAGTCGTTGCCCTGGTGGCACATCGCGTCGAGAAACGCCCGGTCGCGCGCGAATTCGATCAGCTCGCGCGCGGAGTTGGTGCCGATGGTCTCCTCCGACTGCCCGTGCAGGTCGGCCCAGAACGGAAGCAATGGCGCATCTTCCACGATGTGCAAAGGATTGCTGTCGCAAAGCGAGTTTCCTGAATCATCGAGGACGCGAATCGAGACCTCACCCGCTTCATGCACACGCAGCCCCTCGATGACTTTTGCGTACTCGCCGCGCTTTATTGTCACGCGCTCGGGCAAGCCTTCGATTTTCACGTTCGCGGCAAAACACACCGTCAGGTTGACTTTATCGCTCGGATTGCCCCACTTGTCCTCGCCCTTGAAGCCGAGCCTGAACGGCTGGCCGCGTTTTCTCAGCGTCGGCACGATCGCCTTGTAGAGCACCGGCGGACCGGCAACGACCGAGATGCAAGGCTGCTCGGGAAGCTCGACGTAGTTGTAGGTCGCCCACGCATCGACCAGCACGCGGAATTCGAACGTCGGCTCGTGGAAAGTCTGCACGCGGATGCCGGGCGAGCCGTGCCGCCGGTCGCCGAAGCGCACGATGATCCGGTCGCCTTCGCGCAGAAAGCCGCGCACCACGCGGATGAAAAGCGTCTTGTCCCACGGCCGGATGTTGCGCTTGCCGTCGTATTGCACCTCGAGCACCGCGCCGTTGCTCGCCTCGACCGTGGTGTAGTTCCAGCCCTTCGGATCGGTGAACTGCGGCCGCCCCATGTCGGACGCGAAACGGTGCACGATCTTGATCGACCCCGTATCGTCGATGCCGAAATAGCCTGCGGTGTAGGTGAGAACGAACGACTGGAAACTGCCGGCTTCGAATTCTCCGCCCGGAGCGATTTCGGCGCGGCCCATGCGCTCCGCGAAATAGGTCGAATGCGGCAAGGCGGGGTCAGACCACGTTCAGCGCAAAGGCGAGCCCCGCCACCAGACTCGCGCCGGCCGCGATCGCGAGCAGGTTCTTCTGCCAGTCGCGCCACGCCAGGAATTCGAGCATCAGCAGCCGCACGCCGCCCGTCATGTGAGCGGCGAGCAGCAGCACCAGCCCGGTTTCGGCAAACTTCACCAGCGGGTACTCGGTCCAGCGCAGGAAGCCGTCGAGCGCCTCAGCCCCGTGCAAAGCCTGACCGAGGGCCCAGAAGTGAAACGGGAGGAAGAGGGCAAGCAGCAGCCCCGACGCGCGATGCGCGATGAACGCCCAGTAAGCGGGGTGGTTACGCGCGCGGAAATCGTTTTTCATACAACGAACACACCCCAAACCGCGCGCCAGCCCCACAGCGCGAGCGCAATGCCGACGGCGAGCACCAACAGGTCGAGCGCGGCGCCGCGCCAGCCGAGCATCTCGGACAGAATGGTGCGCAATCCGATCGGCGCGTGTACCGCGATTGCCGCGACGAACAGCGCATAGAACGCGGCCCAGCCGGTGTTGCCCCGCGTGCGGCCGAGAACCTCCGCCGCGGTGAGCCCGTTCTTCACTGCGTAAATCATGGTGACGAGATGGATGAGCACGCATAACGCAAGCACCGCGGCGCTCGCGCGCTGCGCGGTCCAGAGCAGCACCTGCGTGCGCGTGTTCACAGCTCCCCTTTGAGCGCCGCCGCTGCCACGGCGCGTTTCAGGCCCGCGATCGATGCGGTCGGCACGAGGTTTTTCGGGCAGCGTTCGGTGCAGCTCATGTGGGTATGGCAGGCGTGGCATCCGGCATCCCCGGCAACCGCCGCAAGACGCGCGACGCGCACGGTGTCACGCACGTCGTTGATGAGCGTCCACGCGCGATTGAGCGCCGCCGGCCCCAGGTAATCGGGATTCCAGGCCACGACGTCGCACGAGCTATAGCACACGCCGCAACCGATGCATTCGATTGCGGCGTCGACCGCCTGGCGCTGCCGCGACTCCGGCGGCACCCGCGCAAAATCATCGGCGCGCGTGCGCGTGCCGTGGAACTGGCCCTTGGCCTGCGCCCATTTGTCGAAGAACCGGCTCATGTCGGTGACCAGGTCCTTGATCACCGGCAGGTTGGCAAGCGGCGCGATCTCGATCTGGTCGCCCTCCGCCACGCGGGCGACGTGGGTGCGGCAGGTCCAGCGCGCCTTGCCGTTTACCGTCATCGCGCACGAACCGCACACGCCGACACGGCACGCAAAGCGGTATGACAACGATTGATCGAGACTGCGCTGGATATAGGTGATCACGTCGAGCACAGTCTGGCTCTCGAGCCGTGGGACTTCGTAAGTCTGAAACCCGCCGCTCGCGCCGCCGCGCCAGACGGAGACGCGGAGCAGGCTCATTGCCGTGCTCCTCAGGCGCTCTCGTAGAGGCGCGTCAGCACGAACTCGCGATGCCCGAGCGCTTCCGCCGAAGTCAGGCGGCCGTTGCAGGTGCGCAGCATGATTTCGAGCAGCTCGTCGCCGGTCTCGTCGAGATTCTTCTGCCGCTGCAGCAGCCCGGAGCAGTCGTGGTCGATGTGTTCGGACATGGTCCGCACCGTGCGCGGATTGGCCGAGAGCTTGATTACGGGCAGGATCGGGTTGCCGATCACGTTGCCCTGCCCGGTCGGGAAAAGATGCACGACATAGCCGGACGCCGCCAGCAGCGTAACCATTTCCGCCGCTGCCGACGACGAATCCATGAACCACAGGCCCGGGCCGGGCGGCACTTCCGCCTTGTCGATGACACCGATCACGTTGCACTTCTTGCCGATCTTCTGGATGTTGCCGAGCGCTTTCTCTTCGATGGTGGTCAGCCCGCCGGCGATATTGCCCTTCGTCGGCTGAGAGTCCATGAGGTCGCTGGTCTTGTGGCGCTCAACCACTTCCTGGTAGCGGTTGAACATGAACATGAACTTCTCGCGCACTGCAGGCGTGGCGCAGCGCGCGGCGACGAGGTGCTCGCCGCCCGTGATCTCGGTAGTCTCGCCGAAGCACAGCGTGACGCCGAGCGGCTCGAGCTTGTCGAACGCGTTGCCCACGGTCGGGTTGGAGCCGCATCCCGAGGTCGTGTCGGACTCGCCGCATTTGCACGAGACCCACAGCTCGTTGATCGGGCGCTCGACGCGCTTGAGTTCGGAGGCCCACTGCACGTATTCCTTGGCGACTTTGGAGGCGCGCAGGATGGTATCGTGATCGCCGTGCAGCTCGATGCCGAAGCCGGTCACGGGCTTGCCGGTCTTGGCAATGGCTTCGACGATGCGCTTGGTCCATTCCTCTTCGATGCCGATCACCACCACCGCGGCCACATTGGGATTGGAGCCGGTGCCGATCAGCGTGCGGAAATGTAAATCGAGGTCGGCGCCGAATTGCAGCCGTCCGTAGGGATGCGGGATCGCCAGCGTGCCTTTGATATTGTTCGCAACCGCCTCGCACGCGGCGTTCGACAGGTCGTCGAGCGGCAGAATAATGACGTGGTTGCGCACGCCAACGCGGCCGTTTTCGCGGCGGTAGCCCCAGAAGGTGGTTTTGCTTGAAATCATGATATCTCCTGTTTGCCTACCAACGCTTGGTTTTGATGTTATGCACGTGCGCGTGCGAGCCCGCCTTGATGTCGGCGGTTGCAAGACCGATGTCGTGCCCGTACTTGATGATGGTCTCGCCGTTTTTGATGTCCTTCAACGCGAGCTTGTGGCCAATCGGGATGTCCTGCCGTGCCTTGAGCGTGATGGTGCGGTCTTCGTCCATGATCCAGCCGGTCAGGTCCTGCCCGGCCTTCACTCCTTCGACCACGACCACCGCGACGCTATCGTGCGGATCGTGCAATACAAAATGAATCATGCGAACTCCTGGTCTCGGTAAATGCAAAAAACGCCTCGTGCGAGGCGACTGGAAATTCTGCCGGGTATCCCGTGATATTACACGCCGCTGCGCCGACGGGCAAATCCGGCCGCGCGCTACAGCTTCTGCATTTCGCGGCGGATCAACTCCAGCCGCTCCGGATCCTTGACGTTCTTCTGCAGCCAGTTGAACTGCGCGCGCGCATCGTCTTTCAAGCCGGCGCGGCCAAGGTTGGCGGCGGCGGCAAGCCGCGCGTTGACCGCCAGGGCATCCGTCGCGCGGCTGTCGATCAGCAGTGCCGCCTCCAGCAGGTAATCCGCCGCGCGCTGAAAATCCTTATTGGCTTCGGCGATCCGGCCGCGCCCGAACAGAATCTCGCGCCGCAGCGGCGCCGCGGCGAGCGGCAGCAGCGCGCGATAAAGCTCATCGGCGGTACTGGCATGTCCGCCATCCTGTAATTCCTGCACTGCCGCGACGGCCCGTTGCATGATCCCGGCCGGCAACGCTTTGCTGCCCGCAGCGAGCGCGCGCAGCGCAGCGGCACCGGGATCGGTGGCGCCGGCGCGCACCAGCACTTGCGCGAGCCGGATGCGCCATTCGTCGGGGTCGAGCGTCGGCGGCGTGTCGAGCCCCTGCCAATAGCGCGCCGCGATGAGCGGCTGATTGTTCTCCAGCGCCATGCTGCCGAGCAGATAGCGCGCCTGCGGGTCGAGCTGCGCGACCGGAAAACGCGCCGCGTCGCTGAAGAGACGAATCGCAGTCACGCCCAGCTTGCCCTGCTGCAACGAAAATGCCAGTTGCAACTGCGCGTTGCGGCGCGTATCGCTGAATTTGCTTTGCTGCGCGAGGTAGGCAAAAAACGCGCGTGCCACGGCGGGGCTGGCCGCCGCACGCCGTGACGCATAATCCGCCCACTTCGCGTCGTCCCCCACCAGCAGCTGATTCTGGTTGGCGGTATCCTGCGCCGCAGCGGCATAGGACTGCCACAGCTCAGTGATAAGCGCAGCCAGGCGCTCGGGCGGTTGATCGGCAGCGAGTTGCAGCAGATTCTCGAGCGCCTCGACGAGCAGCGTGCGGTTTTTCTGGAGTGTTGCCGCGTGCTGCAATACGACCCACCAGGCGGCGTTATTACCCGTCCTGGCGAGCGCTGCACGCGCCTGGGCAATCGCCGCAGCGGGTGCGATCAGAGTCGCCTTCAGGCGCAGCTGCAGTTTCAGCGGGCTCGCATCGTCGAGCTGCGCTAACCAGTTGACCGCTTCTTTCTCCAGTCCCGCTGCGAGCAACGCCTCGACAAAGCGCGCTGCCGCATCGCGATCCACCGGCTTGAAATCCTGCTGGTAGCGCAGCATCAGCGCATAAGCGTCCTGCGGCTTGTGCTCGGCGAGATAGCTCTCGATCACCAGCAGCCGCGCCTGGCGCAACTCATCCGCGGCGGGTTCCTGGCGCCAGATCAGGCGCGCGAGAAAGTCGCGCGCCGTGGCGCCCTGCGCAACCGCGATCGCGGCGCGTGCGCCCTGCAGGAGGCACGAGCGCGCCACTTTTTCCGGTACTGAGGAAGGCAGCGCCGCGACGCGCTGCGCCAGTTCCTGATGGCGGCTGAGCCGAGCCATCAGCTCGCAGCGCAATTGTTCCCAGTCACCCCAGCGCGGCGCAGCCGCCGTTGCGGGCTGCAGCTGCGCGATGCGCGTCAACGCCGTTTGCAGCGCTCCCGACGCCGCAAACCGCTGCGTGATCTCGAACGCATCGGGCGAGTCCTGCGCCGCGGCACCGCAGGACGCCAGCAAAGCGAAAACGGCAACGGCACGCATCACACTATTGTAGGGGTGAAGAACGCCGACGCCCAAGCACGCCAGACAAAAAAGGCGGCTTGCGCCGCCTTTTTCAATGGGTGCACCAAAAAAACTATTTGGCGTCCGCCTGCGGCTCTTTTTCGACCGGCGGCAGCACGTCATCCGCGCTGATTTCGAGGCGTTCCTTGATGCGCGCGGCCTTGCCCGAGAGCTTGCGCAGATAATAGAGCTTCGCGCGGCTGACGTCGCCGCGGCGCTTCACCTCGATCGATGCGATCAGCGGCGAATGGGTCTGGAAGGTGCGCTCGACGCCCTCGCCCGAGGAAATCTTGCGCACGATGAACGCGGAATTGAGCCCGCGGTTGCGCTTGGCGATCACCATGCCTTCGTAGGCCTGAACGCGTTTGCGGTCGCCTTCAACCACGTTGACGTTCACCACCACCGTGTCGCCGGGCTTGAAATCGGGGATGCTTTTCCCGAGGCGCGCGACTTCTTCGGCTTCGAGTTTCTGTATCAGGTCCATATTCACGCTCCACTTAGCTCTTGCTTGAATTCCTCGAGCAGCCTGCACTCGTCATCCGACAGCGTGCGCTCCTGCAACAAATCCGGCCGCCGCTGCCAGGTCCTGCCCAGCGCCTGCTTGAGCCGCCAGCGGCTGATCTCCGCATGGTTGCCCGACAGCAGCACCGCGGGCACCGGCTCACCTTCATACCGCTCAGGCCGCGTGTAGTGCGGGCAATCGAGCAGTCCGTTCACAAACGAGTCCTGACTCGCCGAATCCGCATCTCCCAGCACGCCCGGCAACTGGCGCACGATGCTGTCGATCACCACCATCGCCGCAAGTTCCCCGCCCGAAAGCACGTAATCCCCGATCGATATTTCGGTGTCGACTTCGCGCGCGATCACGCGCTCATCGACGCCTTCGTAACGTCCGGCGAGCAGCACCACGCCCTGCTCTGCCGCCAACTCCATCACCAGCGAGTGATTCAGCAGCCGCCCCTGCGGCGTCAGATGAATCACGCGCGGCTCATTCACTCCCGCGCTCTTCTGGCGCTGCTTCGCCGCCGCCACCGCCTGGCCTACCGGCTCAGGCATCATCACCATCCCCGGGCCACCGCCGTACGGCCGGTCATCGACCGTGCGGTAGGCGTTGTGCGCGAAATCGCGCGGGTTCCACGCCACCAGCTGATAAAACCCTTTTTCCCGGGCCCGTCCGGTCACCCCGCTTGCCGTGACCGCATCGAACATCTGCGGAAATAACGTTATGACATCAAACTGAAGCATCAGTAATCCCTGCCCCAGTCCACGCTGATCACACCCGCCGCAAGATCAACCTGCCTGATCGCCCCGGCGATGAACGGAATCAGCGTTTCGCGCTCATTGCCGCTTCCGCCCGCCACAACCAGCACGTCGTTGGCGCCGGTTGGCATAACCCGTACCACGCGCCCGAATTCATGTGCGTCTCTGTTCACCACTCTGAGGCCGATCAGATCGGCCCAGTAAAATTCGCCTTCCGCGGCACCCGGCAATTGTGCGCGCGGCACCGCGACTTCCAATCCCTTCAACGCCACCGCGGCTTCGCGCTCGTCGATACCGGCGAGCTGCGCGACCAGCGTATTGCCGTGGACTTTGGCGGCGGCAACCCGCATTTCGCGCCAGTCGCCGTCGTGCCCCAGCCACCACACCGGGTAATCAAGCAGACTCCCCAACTGCGCAGTCAGGGCGTATATCTTGACCCAGACCTTGACACCGAATGGAGCGGTTACCCGCCCCATCACTACCATGCGTTCAGGCGGCTTTCGGTGCGCCGAACTGCTTGACGAGACGCGCCGCCGTGTCGCTGATTTGGGCACCCTTGCTCTGCCAGTACGTCAGGCGCTCAACCTGGCAGCGAAACGTCTCCTGGCCCGCGGGCGCTTTGGGGTTGTAAAACCCGATGCGCTCGATGAAGCGGCCGTCGCGCGCGCGCTTCGAATCCGCGACCACCAGATTAAAAAACGGACGCTTTTTGGCGCCGCCGCGTGCCAGTCTGATCACTACCATGGAAAGCCTGTCCTGAAAATGCGGAAAGGGCGTGATTTTACGCTAGTTTTCGGCCTGAGCGCAAGCGCGGCCCCGCCGGCAGGCAACGCGGCGCTACCGCCTTCCCGGCAACATCCCTTTCATCGAGCGCATCATCTTCGCCATGCCGCCTTTGGCCATCATTTTCATCATTTTCTGCGCCTGCTCGAACTGGGCGAGCAGGCGGTTGACTTCCTGCACCGAGACACCGGCGCCGGTGGCGATGCGGCGCTTGCGCGAGGCCTTGATCAGTTCGGGTCTGGTGCGCTCCTGCGGCGTCATCGAGTTGATGATGCCCTCGAGGCGCCGCATCTGCTTGTCGTCCATCTGCGCGTTGCCCGCGACCTGCGCCAACTGGCCGGGCAGCTTGTCGAGCAGCGCCGCCACGCCACCCATTTTCTTCATCTGGCCGATCTGCTGCTTGAAATCCTCGAGGTCGAAGCCCTTGCCCGACTTCATTTTCTTCGCGAATTTCTCGGCTTCGCCGTGATCAACCGTGCGTTGCGCGTCTTCGATCAGTCCCAGCACGTCCCCCATGCCAAGGATGCGCGAAGCCATGCGGTCCGGGTGAAACGCTTCGAGCCCGGCAAGCTTCTCGCCGACGCCCGCGAACTTGATCGGCTTGCCGGTGACCTGGCGCACCGACAGCGCGGCGCCGCCGCGCGCATCCCCGTCGAGCTTGGTGAGCACGATGCCGGTCAGCGGCAGCGCGTCGGCGAACGCTTTCGCCACGTTGACGGCATCCTGGCCCTGCATCGAATCGACCACGAACAGCGTCTCGACGGGCTTCAACGCGGCGCTGAGTGCCGTGATCTCGCGCATCATTTCAGCGTCGATCGCGAGGCGCCCCGCGGTGTCGACGATCAGCACGTCGTGGTAATGCCGGCGCGCAAAATCGAGCGCCGCAGCCGCGATATCGACCGGCTGCTGACCGGCCGCGGACGGAAAAAAATCGCACTCGACCTGCGCGGCGAGCGTCTTGAGCTGCTCGATTGCCGCCGGCCGGTAGACGTCGCAGCTCGCGAGCAGCACTTTCTTTTTCATCTGCTCGCGCAGCATTTTCGCGAGCTTGCCGCTGGTGGTGGTCTTGCCCGAGCCCTGCAGACCCGCCATCAGGATTACCGCCGGCGGCGTGGTAGCGAGATCGAGCCCGGCACTGGTCTCACCCATCAAGGCAATCAGCTCGCGGTGCACGATGCCGATCAGCGCCTGGCCCGGCGTCAGGCTGCCCATCACCTCCTGGCCGAGCGCGCGTTCGCGCACCTGCGCGATGAAGTCCCTGACCACCGGCAAAGCAACGTCGGCCTCGAGCAGCGCCATGCGCACCTCGCGCAGCGCATCCTGGATGTTGGCCTCGCTGAGCCGCGCTTCGCCGCGCAGCGTCTTGATGACCTGAGACAGGCGTCCTGTCAGACTTTCAAACATGCCGAATCCTTGCTTTGGTCGATGGGGCCGGATGACTCGCCGCTGGTGTAAACTTGGGATTCCCGCCACCCCGCAACGCACACGCGTTTCAGGGTGTCAGGGATTCTTGGGCAACGATCATGGCGGACGTCGTATTCTATCCGATCACCTCGCTGATGTACGCGGCGCTCGCTGTGTACTTCTGGCGCACGCGCTGGGCGGTCGCGGCGCGCGCCCCGGGGCCCCGGTCCGCATCGAAAACGCTCGAGCAGCTGACGATACTCGTGCCGCTGGCATTGCATGCGACGCTGCTCTACGACTCGATGTTCGCCGGCAACGGCGTGCGCCTCGGCGTCGGCAACGCGATGTCGACCATCGTCTGGCTCACGGTCGCGATCTACTGGCTCGGCAACCTGTTCTACAACATCGAAGGGCTGCAGGCGATGGTGATGCCGGTCGCGGCCGTCTGCGCGTTGCTGCCGGTGCTGTTGCCCCCGGCGCGCATGCTGCCCAACACCGAGCTCGCCGCATTCAGGGTGCACTTGCTGATTTCGATGCTCGCCTACAGCCTGTTCACGATCGCGTCATTGCACGTATTGCTGATGGCGCTGCTCGAGCGCCGTCTGCACGGCGGTGAGCTGCCGGCGGCACTGCACCAGCTGCCGCCGCTGCTGACGATGGAAACGCTGCTGTTTCGCATCATTACCGCCGGCTTCGTGCTGCTGACGCTGACGCTCGCGACCGGCATCGTATTTACCGAGGAATTGTTCGGCAAGGCGATGCGCTTCAACCACAAGACCGTGTTCGGCATCCTGTCCTGGTTCATCTTCGCCGCGTTGCTCGGCGGCAGGCAGCTGTATGGCTGGCGCGGGCGTATTGCCGTGCGCTGGACATTGACCGGATTCCTGATGCTGGTGCTCGCTTACGTCGGCAGCAGGTTCGTGCTCGAAGTCATACTCGGCAGAGCGTAGAACGCAATGAGTGACACGTAAGACGTCGCCTTGATGGACGACATCCCCCTAGTGACGCTCTATGCAGCGTTGTTCGTGCTGCTGATCGTCTCCGCGTTCTTTTCGATCTCGGAGACCAGCATGATGGCGCTCAACCGTTATCGGTTGAAGCACCTCGCCAAGACCGGCCACCGCGGCGCCCGTCTCACCACGCAGCTGCTGGCGCGCATCGACCAGTTTCTGGGCGTGGTCCTGCTCGGCAATAATCTGATCAACGCCGCGGTCGCGCTGCTGGTAGGCGAGATCGCGCGCCGCTACCTCGGCGGCAGCGAATTCGCGCTGTTTGTCGCGACCGGCGCGGCAGCGTTCGTGATCCTGGTGTTCAGCGAAATCACGCCCAAAGTGGTCGGCGCAGCATACCCCGAGCGCATTGCGCTGCCGTCAAGCTACGTGCTGACGCCGCTCCTGAAGCTGCTGCGTCCGGTGGTATGGTTCGTCAATCTGTTCGTGCAATCGCTGTTGTGGCTGTTCAGGCTCAAACCGGCCGAGGCAGCCGAAAGCAAACTGACCCCGGAGGAGCTGCGCACGCTGGTGCTCGAGTCCGGCAATTACATCCCGAAAAAGCACCAGAGCATTCTGCTCAATTTGTTCGATCTCGAGAGCATCACGGTCGACGATGTGATGACCCCGCGCAGCCAGATCGAAGCGCTCGATATCGACGCCTCGCCCGAGGTCCTGCGTCAGCAGATCGCCACGGCCTATCACCGCCGGCTGCCGGTGTATCAGGGCCAGCCGGATAACATCATCGGCATCATCCTCGTGCGCAAGCTGCTGACCGTAAGCCAGCACCACGAAATCTCCGCCGACCAGTTGCGCCAGATCATGCGCGAGCCGTATTTCATTCCGTCGGAAACGCCGCTGTTCACGCAGTTGCAGCAGTTCCAGGAGCACCAGGACCGCCTGTGCTTCGTGGTCGACGAATACGGCGAGTTGATGGGGCTGCTCACGCTGGAGGATATCGTTGAAGAGCTGATCGGCGAGTTCGCCACGCATTCACCGCTGCAGTCGGCGCGCTTCCACCGGCAACCGGATGGCACTTATCTGGTCGAGGGCGGCAGTCTGCTGCGCGAGCTGAACCGCAAGCTCGGCTACCGCTTCCCGCTCGACGGGCCGAAAACGCTCAACGGCTTGATTATCGAACACCTGCAGGACATACCGGAACCCGGCACCAGCCTCCAGCTGGCCGGGCACCGGATGGAAATCGTGCAAACCCAGGACCGCGCGGTCAAGGCGGTACGCCTGCCCGCGCCCTCCGGCCAAGGCGTGAATTCGGCCGGCACCCGGTAGCCCGGCCAGCGCGGCTTTACAAAGCGGCTCCGCAAAGGCATGATGAGTGCAGCTTTGCAAGCTAACCGATTGGTTCGATTGGGTTTATGAGGAACGTTTGATGGCTACTGCAAGCGCCGCGGCGAAGAAGACCGGCAAGGAATTTACTTTTTCCTGGATCGGCACCGACAAAGCCGGCAAAACCCTGCGCGGTGAGATGACCGCGGGAGCCGAAGTGGTCGTCAACACGACGCTGCGCCGCCAGGGCATCAAGATCATCAAGGTCAAGAAGGTGAAGCAGGGCTGGGGCAGCGCCGTCACCGAGAAGGACATCACGCTGTTTACGCGCCAGCTCGCGACGATGCTGAAATCCGGCATACCGCTGCTGCAGGCGTTCGACATCGTCGGCAAGGGGCACAACAATCCGTCAGTGCGCAAGCTCCTGGCGAATATCAAAACCTCGATCGAGACCGGCTCCAGCCTCAAGACCGCATTCGAAAAGTATCCGCTCTATTTCGACACGCTGTTCTGCAACCTGATCGGCGCCGGCGAGCAGGCCGGTATTCTCGACACGCTCCTCGACCGCCTCGCGACCTACAAGGAAAAAATCCTCGCGATCAAGAGCAAGATCAAGTCGGCGCTGTTCTACCCGGTTGCGATTATCGCTGTCGCGTTCATCATCACGGCGGTGATCATGATTTTCGTGATCCCTGCATTCAAGCAGGTATTCGCGAGCTTCGGCGCCGATCTGCCTGCGCCGACGCTGGTGGTGATGGCGGTCTCGGACTTCTTCGTCCAGTTCTGGTACCTGATCTTCGGCATCACCATCGGCGGGGTTTGGGGGTTTCTCTACACCTGGAAGCGCTCGAAGGCGGTGCAGATCGTCATGGACCGCATCGCGCTGCGCATGCCGATTTTCGGCTCACTGGTGCGCAAGGCGGTGATCGCCCGCTGGACGCGCACGCTGTCGACGATGTTCGCCGCGGGCGTGCCGCTGGTCGAAGCGCTCGATTCGGTCGCGGGCGCCGCCGGCAACTACGAATACTGGGTTGCAACCAAGAAAATACAGGCGGAGGTTTCAACCGGCTCGAGCCTGATGGCCGCGATGCAGAACGCCGAAGTGTTCCCCAACATGGTGCTGCAGATGGTGTCGATCGGCGAGGAAGCCGGTTCGCTCGACAGCATGCTGGGCAAGGTCTCCGACTTCTACGAGGCCGAGGTCGACGACGCGGTCGAGGCGCTGTCGAGCCTGATGGAACCGGTCATCATGGTGGTGCTTGGCACGCTGATCGGCGGCATGGTGGTGGCGATGTACCTGCCGATCTTCAAGATGGGCCAGGCCGTTTGATGCTGCAAGCCTTCGAGGCCCACGCAGCGCTGCTCGTCATTACGGTTGTCCTCGCTTCGCTGCTGGTCGGCAGTTTCCTGAATGTCGTCATTCATCGCCTGCCGAAAATGCTCGAGCGCCAGTGGCGCGCCGAGTTCGCGGAGCACGCCGGCCACGAACCCGCGCCCGAGCCGCGCTACAACCTCGCGGTGCCGCGTTCGCAATGCCCGTCGTGCGGCCACCGCATCACCGCGCTCGAGAATATTCCGGTCGTGAGCTACCTCGTGCTCGGCGGCCGGTGTTCGGCGTGCCAGGCCCGGATCTCGCCGCGCTATCCCATCGTCGAAGCGTTGACCGGCGCGCTCTCCGGGTACGTCGCGTGGCGTTATGGTTTTAGCTGGCAGACGCTGGCGGCGCTGCTCTTCGTGTGGGCGATGATCGCGCTCGCCTTCATCGATCTCGACACTTTCTACCTGCCCGACGACGTCACGCTGCCGCTGATCTGGACCGGCCTGCTCGTTAACCTGGGGGGATTATTTGTCGATCTGCCGTCCGCGGTGATCGGCGCGGTCGCTGGCTATCTTGCGCTGTGGAGCGTGTATTGGGCCTACAAGCTTGCGACCGGCAAGGACGGCATGGGCTATGGGGATTTCAAGCTGCTCGCCGGAATCGGCGCGTGGCTGGGATGGAAAATGCTGCCGGTGGTGATCCTGCTGTCGTCTTTCGTCGGCGCAATCGTCGGCATTTCGCTGATCGTATTTGCGCGCCACGGACGCAACGTTCCCATTCCGTTCGGGCCGTACCTGGTGCTGGGGGGCTTAATCGCGATGTTCTGGGGCGAAGCGCTGATCAAATACTACCTGCAGACGCTCTAGCGATGTCATTGGTGATCGCTCTCACCGGCGGTATCGGCAGCGGCAAGAGCACCGTCGCCGCGATGCTCGGGGAACTCGGCGCCGCCATCGTAGATACCGACGAAATCGCGCATCGTCTGACCGCGCCGGGACAACCCGGTGCGCGCGCGATCGGCGAGCAGTTCGGCGCGGATTACCTGCGCGCGGACGGCGCGCTCGACCGCGACCGCATGCGGCAACGGGTTTTTTCCGACCCGGCGGCAAAAAAGAAGCTCGAAGCGATACTGCATCCGATGATACGCGCCGAGGTCAATGCTGCGGTGCGCGCCGCGCGTGCGCCTTATGTCGTAATCGTCGTGCCGCTGCTGATCGAAACCGGCGCCTATCGCGACCTCGCGCAGCGCATTCTGGTGATCGACTGCAGCGAGCAGCAGCAGCTGGCGCGCGTAATTCAGCGTAGCGGCTTCACCCCCGAAGCCGCGCAGGCGATCATGGCAGCTCAAGTCAGCCGCGCCGAGCGCCTTGGGCATGCCCATGACGTCGTGCGCAACGAAGCCGGCCTGGCCGCGCTGCGCGCCGACGTGGTCGCGCTGCACGGCCGCTATCTCGAACTCGCCAAACAGGGTTCCAGCCCCGCTTAGATCCGTCATCCGCCGTCAATAGTTGAAATAAGGTCTTTATTTTTTTCGGGTTTTATAAAACAATTAGCCGCATCGCAACCCTGCCCGCGCCCCCTCACGTGCCGTGATCAGCTACGAATATCCGTTGAGCGAGCGTATCCGCACCCTGTTGCGTCTCGAGGATTTGTACGAGCGGGCGCAATATTTCACCGCCAAGACCGATCCGCAGGAACATCACGTCGCTCTGCTGTGTCTGTTCGAGATACTCGAGGTCGCGGGGCGCGCCGACCTCAAGTCCGATCTTTTGCAGGAACTCGAGCGCCAGAAGCAGGCGCTTGAGGCGCTGCGCGAAAACCCCGAGATCTCCCAGAAAGCGCTCGACGGCATCCTGTTGGAGATCGACCGCACCTCATCCAAACTGTTTCAGATGTCGGGCAAGATCGGTCAGGAACTGCGCGAGAACGAATGGCTGATGAGCATCAAACAGCGCACCAACATACCGGGCGGCGTGTGCGAGTTCGACCTGCCGTCATACCATTACTGGCTGCACCAGGGGACCGTGCAGCGCCGTCACGATCTCGAGACCTGGCTCGCGCCGTTCCTGACGATCCGCGACGGCCTCGCAATCGTGCTGCGGCTGCTGCGCGAAAGCGGCAAGGTTTCGGCCCAGACCGCGGTCCTCGGCACTTTCCAGCTGATGATGGCCGGCCGCGTCGCGCAAATGCTGCGCATCCGGCTGAACCCCGAATATCACTGCGTTCCCGAAATCAGCGCCAACAAGTACGCACTCAACATCCGCTTTACCACGCAGGAAGGCGGGCAGCGCCCGAAAGTCATCGAGTCGAACGTCGAGTTCGATTTGACCTTCTGCAATCTCTGACCGCGGTCACCGGGATCATGAAGGGACGCCTGGTCGCCTGCCCGCAATGCGGCAGAAACGTGGTGTGGGACACCGCCAACCGCTATCGCCCATTCTGCTCCGAACGCTGCCGGCTGATCGATCTTGGCGCGTGGGCGAATGAAAGCTACCGCGTCCCGGTGGAGAAAAGCGACGACGACTTCGAGTCCGCGCCGGAAACGGGCGAGGAACCGCCGCCAGCGGCGGGCTGAACTCTTTCACCACGCGCCGCGCATCATGCTGATGCCGTGCGCGCCGCGACTCCACGCGTGGGCAAGATCGCCAGGCCGCATGCCGCCGAGCGCATACACCGGCACCGGATAATCGCGGACCAGCTGCGCGAATTGCTGCCAGCCGAGGAGTTTCGCGCCCGGATGGCTGGGCGTTTCATTCACCGGCCCCAGTACCACAAAATCCATCCCGAGTTCGCGCGCGCGCGCGAGTTCAGCGGCGTCGTGGCAGGACGCGCCACACCAGTCGCAATCAGGTCGGCGCGCGGCCGTCATCAATTGCGCTGCGCTGAGATGCACTCCATCCGCATGGGACTGAGCGGCGACGCCGGCGTCGCCGTTGACGAGCACGCGCGCGCCGAAGCGGTGGCCGAGTGCTACGACCTCTGAAGCAAATGCGCGCAGCGCGTCGTCGGCGAGTTGCTTTTCACGCACCTGGATGAGCCGCAAGCCGTTTTGCAGCGAGCACGCCAGCCGCGCCATGAATGCATCGCGGCCCAACTCGCCCGCGCAGGTAATGCCGTAGACGTGCGGCAGTTCGAGCGCGCGCAGGATCGGCCCGTTGGCCGGCAGAAGCGGGGCCACCGTGATGGCGCGGACCGACTGCCAGACAAACTGCTGCTGCTCCCGGCCGTGCAATTCGCCTGCCCACTCGATGACGCGGAAAAAACGCAGCCGCACCGCGGCGTGGTCATAGTCGAAATCGCGCGTGAGCCACGGGTAGGCGGTGCGCACATCGATGCCGAGTTCCTCGTGCAGCTCGCGCCGGAGCGCGGCTGCCGCCGCCTCCCCGTCCTCGACCTTGCCGCCGGGAAATTCCCAGTAGCCGGCATAGACCTTGCCGGCGGGCCGCTGCGCGAGCAGGAATTCATCGCGCTTGTTGCAGATTACCGCCGCGACGACTTCGATGCGGTCACCGCCATCATCCTTCATCCTTACTTCGTTTTCCTTCCGCCTTCCACGCGGTGTTTGCCGGCCCAATCGCGCGCAAACTGCCACGCCACGCGGCCGCTGCGCGAGCCGCGCTGCAGCGCCCATTGCAGCGCGGCCTGCCGCACCGCCTCGGCGCTGGCGCCGCTGACGCTGAAGTGGGAAAGCCACTGCGCGACGATGTCCAGGTACTGATCCTGGTCGAACGGGTAGAACGAGGCCCAGACGCCGAAACGCTCCGACAGCGAGATTTTTTCCTCGACGGTCTCGCCCGGATGGATTTCGTCGTCGACGCGCTTGGCTTCGAGGTTCTCGGACATGTATTCCGGCATCAGGTGACGGCGGTTCGAGGTCGCGTAGATCAGGCAGTTTTCGGAGGCCGCCGCGACCGAGCCATCGAGCACGACCTTGAGCGCCTTGAAGCCCTGCTCGTCGGCATCAAACGACAGGTCGTCGCAAAACAGGATAAAGCGCTCCGCCCGGCTGTCGATATGATCGACGATATCGGGCAGGTCGATGAGGTCCTGCTTGTCGACCTCGATCACGCGCAGCCCGCGCGGCGCGTATTTGTTGAGCAGCGCCTTGATTAGTGAAGACTTGCCGGTACCGCGCGCACCGGTCAGGAGCACGTTATTGGCGGGGTAGCCCGCGACGAACTGGCGCGTGTTCTGCTCGACGATTTTCTTCTGGCCATCGATCCCGCGCAGATCGCCAAGGCTGATCTGGTGGACGTGCCGGACCGCTTCGATTGCGCCGCGGCCGCCGCGCTTGCGCCAGCGGAACGCGGTCGATGCGCTCCAGTCGGTCGGCACCGGGGCCGCCGGCAGCAGCTTTTCGATGCGCCCGAGCAGCGCGTCCGCGCGTTGCACCAGCCTGTCGAGTTCGCTCATGGCGGGATTTTAACTCCGATAATCCGCGTTGATACTGACGTAGTCGTGCGACAGATCGCAGGTCCAGAGCACCGCCGACGCGCTGCCGCGGTTCAGCACGACGCGCACGGTGATTTCACTTTGCTTCATCACGCGCTGGCCGTCGGCTTCCAGGTAGCCGGGGTTGCGCCCGCCGCGCCGCGCCACCAGTACATCGTCGAGATAGAGTTCGAGCTTTTCGACGTCGAGATCGGTCACTCCCGCATAGCCGATCGCCGCGAGTATCCGGCCAAGATTGGGATCGGACGCAAAAAACGCGGTCTTGACCAGCGGCGAATGCGCGATCGCAAACCCGATCTTGCGGCACTCGTCCTCCGCGCGTCCGCCTGCGACGCGGATGGTGATGAATTTGGTCGCGCCCTCGCCGTCGCGCACGATCGCCTGGGCGAGCTGGATCGCGACCTCCGTGATCGCATCCCGCAACGCGACAAAGTCGGGACTGCGCGCATCCCCGAGCTCGTCCATGGCGGCCCTGCCGCTCGCGATCAGCATGCAGGAATCGTTGGTCGAGGTATCGCCATCGACCGTGATGCAGTTGAACGAATGCCTGGCCGCGTGCGCGACGGCGTTCTTCAGCAACGGCGGGCTCACGCGCGCATCGGTGGCAATAAAGCCGAGCAGGGTCGCCATGTTGGGATGAATCATGCCGGCGCCCTTGGCGATTCCGGTAATGGTTATGGTGGAAGCGCCAATCCTGATCCGGCGCGACGCCGCTTTCGGAAGCGTGTCGGTGGTCATGATCGCCTGCGCGGCAGCAAACCAGTTGTCTTCGCGCAAATCGGCGACGCAGGCGGGAAGGCCGGCGGCGATGCGCTCGATTGGCAGCGGCTCCATGATCACGCCGGTCGAAAAAGGCAGCACCTGGACCGCGGCGCAGCCGAGCAATTCCGCCAGTGCGGCGCAGGTCTGGCGCGCATGCGCAAGCCCGTCCTTGCCGGTCCCGGCGTTGGCGTTGCCGGTGTTTACCACCAGCGCGCGGACCGAGGCATGCGGATCGAGCATCGACAGGTGCTGGCGCGTGACGACCACCGGAGCCGCGCAAAAGCGGTTCTGCGTGAACACGCCGGCGACCGTCGCGCCGTCATCGACGCGAATCACCAGCAGATCCTTGCGGTCCGGCTTGCGGATATTTGCTTCCGCCACGCCGAGTGCAACGCCCGCGACCGGCAGCAGCGACGCGGGATCGGGAGCGGAAAGATTGACTGGCATGATTTTCCCGGCGCTCTTGGCGGCTTAACTCTAGGTGAGCCGGCCGTGGCAGTGCTTGTACTTCTTGCCCGAGCCGCACGGACACGGGTCGTTGCGCCCGACCTTCTGCCCCTGGCGCACGAACGTCTGCCCCGCGGCGGGCGCCTCGGCGTCGGCGTCTGCCTTGGCGAGCGCCTCGTCGTAGTCGGCGTGGTGATACTGTACGTTCTTCGGCGCTTCGGGCTCCTCGACCTTCTGCAGCTCGGCTTCGCTCCTGATCTGCACCGTCATCAGGATCTTGGTGACCTCGGTGTTGACCATGTCGAGCATCAGCGAGAACAGCTCGAACGCTTCCTTCTTGTATTCCTGCGTCGGCGTTTTCTGGGCATAGCTCCTTAAGTGGATGCCCTGGCGCAGATGGTCGAGCGCGGCAAGATGCTCGCGCCAATGCGAGTCGACGCTTTGCAGCATGATCGCGCGCTCGAACTGGCGCATCGCCTGCGCATCGACGTCGGCGATCTTGTCCTGGTACTTGCGGTCGGCGTAATCAATGATGCGCGCCCGCACCTTGTCCTCGTCGAGGTCGGACTCGTCCGCGAGCCACTGCTTGATCGGCAATTCGAGCTGCAGCTCGGCGTTGAGCGTTTTCTCGAGCCCCCCGATGTCCCACTGCTCTTCCAGGCTTTCCGGCGGGATATGCTGGGTGATGAAGCCGTTGATCACTTCGGCGCGGATCGCGGTGATGCGCTCCGAAATATCAGCCGACTCGAGCAGCTGGTTGCGCGATTCGTAAATCGCCTTGCGCTGGTCGCTGGCGACGTCGTCGTATTCGAGCAGGTGCTTGCGCATATCGAAGTTGCGCGCTTCGACCTTGCGCTGCGCGTTTTCGATCGCGCGCGTCACCCACGGATGCTCGATCGCCTCGCCGTCCGGCATCTTGAGCCGCTGCATGATCGCGGCGACGCGGTCGGAGGCGAATATCCGCAGCAACGGGTCTTCGAGCGAGAGGTAGAACCGGCTCGAGCCGGGGTCGCCCTGGCGCCCCGAGCGGCCGCGCAACTGGTTGTCGACGCGCCGCGACTCGTGGCGCTCGGTCGCGATAATGTGCAGACCGCCGGCGGCGACCACCTGGTTGTGCAGCTTCTGCCACTGGTGGCGGACTTCGTCGATGCGCCGCTGCCGGCTCGCCTCATCGAGCGACTCGTCGGCCCGGATCTGGTTGATTTCCGGCTCGGGGTTGCCGCCGAGCACGATGTCGGTGCCGCGGCCCGCCATATTGGTGGCAATCGTGATCATCTTTGGCCGCCCCGCCTGCGCCACGATCTCGGCCTCGCGCGCATGCTGCTTGGCGTTCAGCACGTTGTGCGGCAGTTTTTCCTTGTCCAGCAGCTTCGACAGCAGCTCGGAATTCTCGATCGAGGTGGTGCCGACCAGCACCGGCTGGCCGCGCGAGTAACAATCCTGAATGTCCTTGATCACCGCCGCGTATTTCTCGCGCGCGCTCTGGTAGACCTGATCCATGCGGTCATCCCGGATCATCGGCTGGTGCGTCGGGATCACCATCACTTCGAGGCGGTAGATGTGCTGGAACTCGTAGGCCTCGGTGTCGGCCGTGCCGGTCATGCCCGCGAGCTTCGCGTACATGCGGAAGTAGTTCTGGAACGTGATCGAGGCGAGCGTCTGGTTCTCGCGCTGGATCGAAACGCCCTCCTTCGCCTCGACCGCCTGGTGCAGGCCATCCGACCAGCGCCGCCCCGGCATCAGGCGTCCGGTGAATTCGTCGACGATGATGATTTCGTCGTCCTGCACCACGTACTGCTGGTCGCGATGGAACAGCGTGTGCGCGCGCAGCGCTGCATAGAGGTGATGCACCAGGTTGATGTTGGAGGGATCGTAGAGGCTGCCGCCGAACGGCAGCATCCCGCTCTCGGCGAGCAGCGCCTCGGCGCGCTCGTGGCCGGCTTCGGACAACAGCACCTGGTGCTGCTTTTCGTCGACGCTGTAGTCGCCGGGGCTCTCTTCGGTCTTCTGGCGCGTGAGCCGCGGCGCGATCTCGTTCATGCGGTGGTAGAGCTCGGTGGTGTCTTCCGCCTGGCCTGAAATGATCAGCGGCGTGCGCGCTTCGTCGATCAGGATCGAGTCGACCTCGTCGACGATCGCGTAATTGAGCCCGCGCTGGTGACGCTCGGCCGGGGTCGCCGCCATGTTGTCGCGCAGGTAATCGAAGCCGAATTCGTTGTTGGTGCCGTAGGTGATGTCCGCGCCGTAAGCGTCATGCTTGTCGGCGTGATCCATCTGGGACAGAATCACCCCGACCGAGAGCCCGAGAAAGCGGTAGACGCGTCCCATCCAGTCGGCGTCGCGCTGGGCAAGGTAATCGTTGACGGTGACGACGTGCACGCCCTTGCCTGAGAGCGCGTTGAGGTAGGCGGGCAGGGTTGCGACCAGCGTCTTGCCCTCGCCGGTGCGCATCTCGGCGATCTTGCCCTGATGCAGCGCGATGCCGCCCACGAGCTGCATGTCGAAATGGCGCATGTTGAGTGCGCGCTTGCCCGTTTCACGCACCACCGCGAACGCCTCGGGCAGGAGTTGATCGAGCGTCTCGCCGTTGGCATGGCGCGCTTTGAATTCGGCGGTCTTCGCCTTCAGCGCGTCGTCGGTGAGCTTCGCGACCGCCGGCTCGAGCGCGTTGATCGCGCGCACCGAATGCATGTACTGCCGCAACAGCCGTTCGTTGCGGCTGCCGAATATCTTCTTGAGCAGCCCCGTAATCATGGATCGTGAAAAGTGGTTTACCTAAATAAAAGGGGGTGGGGAAACACCCCACCCCCTTCTGACGCCATTCCCAAACCCGCTAGCTGGCCAACCGGAGAAAGCGCACCGGATTCAGCGGGGTTCCGTTCTGGCGCACCTCGAAGTGGAGGTGCGGCCCGGTCGATTGTCCGGTATTGCCGACTGCGCCGATCCTGCCTCTGCTCAACACCACATCGCCGACTTTCACGTCGCGTTTCGACAGGTGTGCGTAACGCGTGATCAGTCCGTTGCCGTGGTCAACTTCGACCATATTACCATACTGAGGGTGGAATTCCGAGGCGACCACCACGCCGCCGGCCGCCGCGCGGGCGGGCGTGCCGATCTTGGCTATGAAGTCCATGCCTTCGTGAAATGCGCGCGTGCCGTTGAACGGGTCGATGCGCCAGCCGAAGTTCGATGAGAACAACCCGCCTTCGACCGGCAGTATCGACGGCAGCAGTTTCTTCTTCGCGCTGTCGAAGATCATCAGCGAATCGAGGATACCGAGCTTTTCAGTGCGGTCGTCCATCTGCTGGGTGAGCAGGTCGACCTGGCGGCTCAGGTCGCCGAGCGACAGATCATAAGTCGGCAACGTGGAAACCGCGCCGCCGCGCCCGGGCGGCTGGTCGAACATGAAGTCCTGGGGTTTGAAACCGGCCGTCCTGGCGAGACGCTCGCCGAGGGTATCGAGCCTCAGCATCTGCGCCTGCATCTCACCGAGCTTGGATGCCATCGCGTTCAGGCTGTCGCGCAGGTAACTTTCGGTTTTTTCGTTCTGCTCCTGTTGCGCGCTCAGCACGAGCGTGGTCAACAGGGGGCTGGTGAGACCGGCGTAGCGCAGCAGGGAATACTGCAGCCCGAACGCCAGAAACAGCAATGCCAGCAAGGTCGCCGCGCCGCCCAGCACCAGATGCGGGAGGGTCAGCGTCAGGGTGCGCGCCTTGGCCAGTTTTCCGGAGACTAGAATTATGTTCATCAGTACCTCACAATCTCAGCCATGCCCGCGCACAAAATCGATTTTTATCTCAATTCGTCGAACAGCTTGCGTCAATTGGCCGACGAGGCCCGGCGCATCGCTGAACTGCAGCAGGTATTCCTGAACGTCGCGCCTCAACCGCTGACTCTGGCGTGCTCAGTCAGGCAATTACGCGCGGGAACCCTTGTCTTATTGGCTGAAAATGCGGCGATCGCTGCGAAAGTCAAGCAGCTTTTCCCCAGGTTGTTAACTCATTACCAGAAACTCGGGTGGCAGGTTACTTCAATTAAGGTCGAGGTGCAAGTGTCCGAGGCCGGGCAGCAGCCCGCTGCCGGCCGCGCGCGCGCGCGCTTAAGTATTGAAACAATTGATAATTTGGAACGCCTTGCGGCCGGTCTCGAGGATTCGCCCCTGAAGCAGGCGCTGGCCCGGCTGGTGGCGCACCAGCGCGACCGGGGTTAGCCGCAGCAGACTCCGGTCGAACGCCGGTCAAATCACCAGCACCAGGCGTTCGAACAGGATGAACGTCAGCGCCACTATCGCCATCACCATGCCGTACTTGAGCACCTGCCAGGCGAACGTCAGGTAACGCCGGTT
>Ga0102851_10000245_pt1 | contig 25096 bp, 18 predicted proteins | sample Mud3Dept3metaG_FD_79558 | JGI IMG/M metagenome (GOLD analysis project Ga0102851, IMG submission 79558) | Freshwater wetland microbial communities from Ohio, USA, analyzing the effect of biotic and abiotic controls - Mud 3 Core 4 Depth 3... | ecosystem: Environmental > Aquatic > Freshwater >... | reverse complement strand
TTTATAAAAAATAAATTATAGGCTTATGCGTACAATTTGTATTTTTTTTATTCTCATTTCAACTTTCGGCAGAGCCTCTGATACGCTTTATACGCATCCCGTTTATCCACCAATTGTCTATTATGGCGATGAGTACAATTTTTTCAAATACACACCGAAATACATTCCGGAAAATCTTTTGCACTGTTTCAAAATTTTAGGAACGTCAGGTGAGACGACTATTAACAGATTCAGGAAACGCTCTGTTGAAGATGTCGTTGATCGTGGTTTATTTGAGAATGGTTATCGCTTGCGAAAAGAATTTTGTCTTGAGGGATTTTCTCCATTCGTGCATTTTTTTCATCAGCGCGAAATTTATTCGCCCTACGCTATGCAAACTTTTATCCTTCTTTCTTTTCATCAATATCTGAACCAGGAAAAAATTAAATGGCATCAGAATAAAAGAATTGCTTTGGAAGATATTCATAGCGACAATCACAATTGGAAAACGCGCAGCAGAAAAATCATGAAACCGATTAAACCGGAAAAATGTGAAAAACCAAAAAAGGAAAAAGAGATGACGGACGAAGAATTATTTTTTAATTATTGATCTGAACGCTGCGCTGGATTTTTTAATCCTGCGCTTATGCACAATCAACAGGAGCTTTGCTCCGATAAATGTGACGAGAAATAAAAAATTACAAGAGTCGTAATTTTATGAAGAAGATTTTTATTTTTTAATTATTGATCTACCAACTTTCTTTCGCCACTTTTTCATGAATAGCATTCACCTGCATCAGCGCTGCCGAACCATACCAAAGTTCTAAATCCATTACCAATGATCCTGCTATAATTGCGGGATCCGAATTCGTTAACTCTTCAGCTTCTTCAATCGTGGAAACATTAAATACATAGATGCCACGCAGTTCACTATCTCCACCAAACGGGCCTGCTAAAACGAGTTTTCCTTCATCGGCCATTCGTTGAATATTAGCCATGTGATCCATTTGTAATTGCAACGCCGCCGCCGAATCCAAATCCCGGTTCGGGCCTTCTTTGAGAAAAGCCATTACGTACATTTTCATTCCGTAATCATCTGCACCGAGTTCTTGTGCTAACAATGAATCGTAAGCATTAGGATCAACTTCTGCAATGCTATCTTTTAAAATAGGCTCTGTGTTATCTAAAATAGATTCGTTTGAATTGCACGAAACAACTATAAACGTAAAAATGAAAATGAGAAAAAGGAAAATTGATTTCATAAATTTTATTTTAAATTACTAGGAGAAAGTGAAATGTACTATGAGAAAAAATTTAATTAAACTTTCTTTTTTTTAGGTCGCAGATAAAAAATCAAAAGCATCATGATCATCGTACATATTGTCGAAATGGTACATTCGGCAACAACTTGTCCCGTACGATAACCTATTCCCTGTCCAAAAATATACGCAACAATCACAAGCATAATGAGCGGAATTAAAATCGAAAAGACCCTATAAAAAATCTGGTTTTTTGGTTTAATCTCCCATGCCGCAATAAAGCCAAGCAGCATAAAAATTATGAATGAAATTTCTGTTAGTCGTAGTTCCATAATAGCACTAAGATAAAAAGATTGTTTGTTTTTAGAATGACGTTCCCATTATTAACCAATCTTCAGACATCTCATAAAACTGCCTATCAACGTCTCTTTGTCTGCGTGATTAGTATAAATTACTTTTTCATTTTTTTGTTGCAAAGCAAGACAATAAAGCAGAGGAATATAATGTTCAGCAGAATTGACACTAATTTGTGCAGCCTCGCCTAAAGTTTTATAATTAATTAAAGCGGTATGATTTCTATCCGCAATAAGTTCTTCAACCTTTGCATCAAATTCCAGCGCCCAGTCAAATGGCTTATTATACATGTATTGCGCGTATCGAAGATTGTGCACTATGTTTCCGCTTCCAACAATCAATACACCTTTTTTTCTCAGGAATAAAAGTTCTTTTGCAAGATCATAATGCCATTGCAGATCTCTTGTTTTATTCAGACTAAATTGAAAACAAGGAATGGAAGCATCAGGATACATGTGTACTAAAATACTCCAGGCGCCATGATCAAGGCCCCATTCATGATCCAACTCAACATTAGTATACGATATGCTTTTTTGAATTTCATTTGCAAAATCGGGACTGCCATCACACGGATACGTTACTTCGTAAAGTTTTTTTGGAAAACCGTACATGTCATAGATCATTTTTGGTTTATCGACGGCGACCACTTTTGAACCTTGTGTTTCCCAATGAGCAGAAATAACCAGTATAGCTTTTGGAGTTGGTATATCTTTTACCATATTTTTCCAACCGCGGGTAAAAGAATTGTCTTCAATAGCATTCATCGGACTTCCGTGACCCATGAAGAGGACAGGCATGAGTTGTTCTTGTTCCGAAAGTGAATTTAAAAATGTTGAATTCATTTTGATTTATTAAGTTGAATCAATTCTATTCAAAGATAATTAAAAATAAATGTCTGAACAATATATGTTTAAACAAATAAAAATGAATTTAGGAAAATGAATAAAATGATTATGCTTTTCTAATATACAGCTACAATTATCTAAATCGAAACACGATGTAACAATTATGGATTTAAGTGTAATTACCAACGAAGATGGAGACGATACCTTTGACAAAAGAAATATTATGAAAAGAAAAATTTTATTTATCGCGGCGCTTGCGCTAATGGCAACTGTAAGTTGTAACAAAGACAAACCAGACCAAAATACTGCATCCGGTGTATCTAATTTAATGGATGGCGGAGCCTGGGAAGTTTCTTACTTCTTCGATAATGAAGACAGAACTTCAAGTTTTGAAGATTTCAGATTAAAGTTTGATACAGATGGAGTAGTGCGGGCAATTGATGGAATGACTGCTGAATTCAAAGGAATCTGGTTAATCACAGATTCAAATGTTGACAGTGATGGTATTGACGAATTGAAATTTAATATTTCATTTCTTGGTCCGGATTATTTCCAGGATTTAACCGGTGACTGGAACATTATCGAAAAAAGTAAATCGATAATAAAATTAGAAAATACTCATGGCAACAGCGATGAAACGGAATATCTGACATTTGAAAAATAACTAATCTATTTATAGAAAATTATAACCGGGCTCTAAGAATTTTGTAATAAAACAAAATTTTTAGGGCTTGTTTTTTTTCAACCTTGTCATAGAGAGTATTTATCCTGAGAAAGTGCGCCGGGAAAAAACTCAAAACACAAAACATCTTCAACCCTTTTATCCACCAAAGCTTTAGCGTAAAGTGGAAACTCTTCTACTTTTCAACCTCCTCCTAAAACCAACGCTTCTTCCTAAAATAAATCCCCATTCCTATTAAAATAACCAGCATAACTCCCCAGATGAAGACATAGCCATATTTCCAGCCCAGTTCCGGCATATTGTAAGGACTTGAGCGATCAAAATTCATCCCGTAAACTCCAACAATAAAAGTCAGCGGAATAAATATGGTTGAAATTACGGTAAGGATTTTCATTATTTGATTCATCTTATTACTCGTTCCCGACAAAAAAAGATCCATGATACTTGCAACAACCTCGCGTTGTGAATCGATGCTGTCGTTCACCTGGATAATGTGCTCATATAAATCCCTCAAATAACGGAGTGTTCCGCTTTCGACAAGATCTCCACCATCTTTTTCCAATAAAGAAACAACTTCGCGTAATGGAAGAACCGCGCGTTTAAAATTTACAATTTGCCGTTTTAAAAGTTGAATTTCTTTTAATGCTTCGGGTGTAGGATTTTTAAATATTCCTTGTTCGAGTTCGGCATTTTTATCACTAAAATATTCAGTTACAAAAAAGTAATTATCCACTACTGTATCAATCATGCGATAAAGTAAAAAATCCACTTTCTTTTTTCGCAGGTCACTTGCTCCTTTCCGGATTCTATCACGGATTCCATCAAAAACATCACCGCCTGCTTCCTGGAATGAGATTATCCAGTTTTTACCCATAATAAAACTAACTTGCTCAGTTGTCATGATGCGTTGAGTTCCGGTAATGCTGATCATTTTCAGTGTAACAAAAATATAGTCGTCAAAAATCTCAGTTTTTGGTCTGTGATTCGTGTTAAGAATATCTTCGAGTAATAGATTATCAAGGTTAAACTGATCTCCGATTTCTTTCAGTAATTCTATATCATGAAGTCCATCAACATTTATCCAGGTAATAGTATCTGAGCTAAAATATTCGCCAACATCCTGGACCTTGCATTCTTTTTCAACCAGGTGATCTTTATCATAATCAAAAACAGTGATTACTGCTACATCAGTTCGCTGACTTCCAATGTGCATAAGCGTACCCGGAGGTGCTCCTGCCTTATCAGATTTTCTTGTTTCGTGCTTAGCCATAATAACTGTCCGCAGTTTAAATGTTGAAAGTATCCATTAAGTACTATGTTACTAAAACAGTCTCAAATCGGATAATAACCAATTACTTTTTAAAATTATTTGCAACTACTAAATCTTTGGTGCCGTGTGTCCAGGAATAAAATCCTTCTCCCGACTTAATACCAAGTTTACCGGCAGTAACCATATTGACAAGTAAAGGACATGGAGCATATTTGTCTTTTCCCAAACCGGAATAAAGTACATTCATAATTGCAAGACAAACATCCAGGCCAATAAAATCAGCAAGTTGCAACGGACCCATAGGATGCGCCATTCCTAATTTCATTACAGTATCAATTTCATCAACTCCTGCAACACCTTCGTTCAAGGTAATAATTGCTTCATTGATCATTGGCATTAAAATTCTGTTAGCAACAAATCCCGGATAATCATTTACTTCAACAGGTACTTTTGCGAGCGTTTTGCTCATTTCCATTATCGTTTTGGTTACTTCATCTGATGTTGAATATCCGCGAATAATTTCAACAAGTTTCATTACCGGAACAGGATTCATAAAATGCATGCCAATTACTTTATCAGGTTTTGAAGTAACAGCAGCAATTTTTGTAATCGAGATGGAGGATGTATTGGTTGCCAAAATACAATTTGGACCTGTAGCGGCATCAATGTCTTTAAATATTTTTAGTTTCAGCTCTACGTTTTCTGTTGCAGCCTCTACAACAAGGTCTGCTGAAGCGACACCGGTTTTTAAATCGGTTACTGTTGTAATATTCGCGAGCGTTTTATTTTTTTCATCTGCAGTTATCTTTTCTTTCTCAACCATCCGGTCAAGATTTTTCGTGATTGTTGCAATTGCTTTTTTTAATGATTCTTCTGAAATATCAACAAGTTTTACCGGGTAACCAAATTGTGCAAAAGTGTGTGCAATTCCGTTGCCCATTGTACCTGCTCCAATAACTGTAACATTCTTCATATAGCTTGATTTTTCTGTAATTTGAGCGATAAAGATAATTATTTTCAAGTATCACCCAACCCTTTTTCAGATAGTACCGTTAATCCGGATGAAACATTAGTTGAAACGTCAACTTTTGAAATGAAAAAACCGAAGCCCGATCCTGATTTATTTCAAGGTCGGGTTTTGATTTTTATCATCTTTATTTTTTGCTTTATCGGATATACGGCACTTGTGAATATCCGCAAATAATAAATCTTAACGAAATTTAAAATCATATTCTAATATTAGTTCGGCTGTTTCGTTAATTTTGAACTATGAAGGATCAAAAGGGTGATGAAATAAATCAATCCGAAGTTCAGCCGGTAATTTCATCTGAAAAAGATGAAGCAGTTCCTGAACGTCATTATGGTTACCAGATAGTTGTCCTGGGCTTTGTTTCTACAATCCTTACAATGCCGTTGTTTATGCTTTTGTATAAATATTTTCCGGCAATCGAAATTACAGCGTTTGAAAAAGTTATCCGCCTTGATCATATTTTACTTTTCCTCGCCATCTTCTTTTCAACCTACTACCTGATCCGGAAATTCAGAACCATTGTTTTTGTAAGCGTCGTTTCGGGTTTAGTGGTTTTAACAGTTACAAATTTTGCAGAAATTTACACGGTTGAAAATCTCTATCACGATTATGCAGAGTTTTTATATGATCTTTCTGAGAACTCAATGTCGCAGAATTTTTTGGAAGAAGATGGTGATTTTCAACGAGAAACTGAACTGAGAGAAGCTATCGATTATTCAAATCCTGATTTTCGTAATTATGCCGCCAGTATTGCTGTCAAGCATTTTGAAGAAGAGGCGTTTCTGTCAAAAAATAAAAGATGGGTTCAGTTTTTTAGTGTATTCAAAGAAATTTATGGTCACTGGAAATATGTTTTTGATCCGGTAGATGAAGAATATTATTCTAAAGCGAGCGAAACTCTTACCCAATTAAATTATGATGACAATTTTAAAGGTGATTGTGACGATTATTCGATCATGATGGCTGCGTGTATTAAAGCTATTGGTGGCGAAGTCCGCCTGGTAAGAACTGTTGTAGAACGGGATGGCAAAAAAAATGGCCACATGTATCCTGAAATAAAATTTGGTGATTCAAAAGATCTCGAAACGGTAGTTTACCTGATCAAGAATGTCTATTTTGTTGATGAAGCCAAAGGAAAATCTATTTTTTATTATGAAGATAAAAAAGGATTTATCTGGTTAAATTTTGATTACAATGATGCTTATCCGGGAGGCAAATTTCAGAGTGATATTCGTGAAAGTGAAATTATTATCTAAATAAAATTCGTATTTTAAACGGTTTAGCATTAGCACATTGGTTAATCTTTGAAATTCGCTTGTTCGTCTAATTATTTTGCTTTTCTAATCTAAACAACTTAAATTTTCATTATTGATTAAGTTGGATGGATATCAAAGACTATAATTTTCATTGCCCGCATTGTGAAAAATGCCTGAGTGATTCAGGTGTTATTATACTAAATACCAAGCGGCAGAATGGTGAAGAAGGACATATCCGTCTTGCCACTACTTTTGGTAATTATAGTTACTCACATGAGCCTGCGGCAAAATTCTCAGCCGGAGAAATTGTGGCATTTTCTTGTCCGCAATGCAATGCGCTTGTACATTCTGATAAATACAAAGATTATGCGCAACTTAAAATGATTGTCTCGGAAAAAATTGTTTTCGAAATTTTATTCTCCCGCGAAGCTGGAAAGCGTAAGACTTACGTTGTTACCGAAGATGGAATTGAATCTTATTCTGAGCGGTAATTTCACTGTTTTTTCAGATAATTGATTTAATTCTACGGATAATAATTTCTGACCTTCGTCTGTTCAACATCATACCTTCTGTATAACTTTTGTTTTACATTTGATCAGACTTTTAACTCTGGTTATGAAAAATTGGTTCCCTTTAATCGCTCTTATTTTCTTTTATTCTTGTTCTTCTGATGATGTTGAACAAGCTGAATTGGTTCAGATAAATCCTGAATTTTCAAGATACGTTTCTGCTTTCACTGGCGGAACAATTCCATCTGACGGAACAATTAAAGTTCAATTTGTTGAGCCGGTCGGTGCTGATCGGAAAGAGGACGACATGAGCGCCGTCTTTTCCATCTATCCCGAAGTTGATGGAAAAGTGGTCTGGCTGGATGATCAGACATTGGTTTTTGATCCGACCGAATTATTGACGTCAGGAATTCGTTATAAAGGAAGTGTAAATCTTGCCGAATTAACAACGGTAGAAACAGGATTTGAATTATTCCAATTCAACTTCCGAACAGTTAAAAAAGAATTGCAAGTCGACATTGAAAATTTCGCAACATATAATGCCGCGGATTATACAAAACAAAAATTAGAAGGTAGTGTCAGGTTTACGGATATCGTAGATTCAATTGCAATAAATGATTTGATCACTGCAACGCAAGATGGTGGTGACCTACCCGTAACATTAACAAAAGAAAGTAAATACAAGTATCATTTTACTGTCGATGATATTCTGAGGAAAGAAAACCGGTCGGATTTAGTTTTGAATTGGAACGGTGAAGTTTTAGGAATTGATAATGTCGGATCAAAAGAAATCAGGATTCCTTCTGCAGATGAATTTGTTGTATTGGATGTTGAAGTAAATCACTCTCCGGAACAATATGTAAAAATTCATTTTTCTGATCCGTTGAATACACAACAATTTTATGAAGGATTAATTTATCTTGATGATCACGATGTGACTATTGTTGCCGATGAACAGGTTGTCCTTCTTTATCCTTCAGAAAGAGTAATTGGTTCTGAAAAGGTAAATGTGGATATGGGAATTGAAAATGCCCGTGGAAAAAAACTCGCAATGTCCGAAGTATTTAAAGTTTATTTTGATGACATCGCTCCGGATATTGAATTACTTGGCGAAGGAAATATTGTGCCACGCGCTGGTGAAAGTCACTTTCCTTTTCGCGCAATTAATTTAACCGCGGTTGATGTTTCTATCACAAAAATATTTGAAGATAATGTCCTACAGTTTTTGCAGGAGAATGATTATGACGGTACTTATCAATTAAGACGGGTAAGCAGAGAAGTGCATAAAGAATGTGTACATCTTAATCCGGAAGGTGAACTTGATTTGCACGACTGGAATAATTTTTCGCTTGATCTTGGTAAGTACATTGATCTTGATCCGGGTGCAATTTATCGTGTTGAGCTGACGGCAAAAAAAGAATATTCACTTTATCAGTGTAGCGATAAAACAAAATTTGAAGAAACACTTACAACTTTCTCTTTTACAAATTCAAACGAAGAATGGAACGAAAATGATTGGGAAGATTCTTATTACGACGACTATTACTATGATTATTATTACGAGGATGATTATGATTATGACTACAGTTACGAAGAGGAACAAAAGGAACGAAATAATCCATGTAATGATAAGTTCTATGATAGATTTTCATTAGCACGAAATATTATTGTTTCTGATATCGGGATTATTGCAAAAGCAGGCGGAGATAAAACAATGCATGTTGTGATCAGTGATATTAATACAACTGATCCGATGGCGGAAACCAAAATTAAGTTCTACGATTTTCAGCAACAGTTTTTGGGCGAAACAAAGACGAATGAAAATGGAATGGCAGAATTGAAAATGGATCGTAAACCATTTGTTTTAATCGCAGAAAAAGACGGACAAAAAGGATACTTAAAATTGAATGACGGGGAAAGTTTATCGCTTAGTAAATTTGACGTTTCCGGCGAAACTGTTCAAAACGGGGTAAAAGGATTTATATATACAGAGCGGGGTGTCTGGCGTCCCGGTGATAGTCTTTTTATTTCATTTATGTTGGAAGATAAAGAAGATGTTTTGCCTGAATCTCATCCGGTGAAATTTGAATTGATGAATCCAAAAGGTCTCGTAATTTTCGATAAAATTAAAACGGTTTCAAAAAATGGTTTATATGATTTCAGAACTAAAACAAGACAAGATGCGCTTACCGGAAATTACACAGCTAAAGTTACAATTGGTAATCGAACTTTTTACAAAACATTAAAAGTTGAAACCGTAAAACCGAATCGCTTAAAAATTAATGTAGCATTTGCAGGTGAAACGTTGAATCAAAAATCAGGTCGTAATGTTAATCTGAATGTTACCTGGTTACATGGCGCGGTGGCTAATGGATTAAAAGCAAAAGTTGATGTTCATCTTGAAGCAACAACAACATCTTTCAAAAAATTTGATGGATTTATTTTCGATGATCCGTTGAAAGAATTTACTTCTGAAGATAAAACAATTTTTGAAGGAAATCTTGATGCAAACGGCAAATTGAATTTTGATCACGGTATTGAATTGACAACTGCCGCACCCGGAATGTTAAAAGCTTATTTTACAACAAAAGTTTTTGAAAGCGGTGGCGATTTTAGTATTGACAGAACATCTGTTACCTATTCTCCTTATTCAGAATATGCAGGAATTCGCGTACCAAAAGGTGAACTATATGGCGGAACTTTGATCACCGGAAAAGATCATGGAATTGATATCGTTACACTTAATGAAAGTGGAAATTTCATAAACAGTAAAGTAAATGTTAAAGTCTATAAATTAGAGTGGCGCTGGTGGTGGGATAATTATGACAATGACCTTGCAAGTTATATTTCCCGGTCAAGTACAATTCCCGTTCAAACCAGTTCCCTGACTACAACCGGTGGAAAAGCATCTTTTAAATTCAGAATAAATCAACCTGATTGGGGAAGATATTTAATCCTTGTTGAAGATGAAGTTTCGGGTCACACAACCGGTCAGATTGTTTTTGTTGATTGGCCATACGAAGCAAGATCGAATCGTGCGAATTCTGAAAATGCAACAATGTTGACTTTTTCTACAGATAAAGAAACCTATAAAAAAGGAGAGACTGTTAAGCTTTCAATTCCAACTCCGGCAGAAGGCAGAGCATTAATCAGTCTTGAAAGCGGAACAAAAATCGTTGACAAGTTTTGGATCGATACAGAAAAGGAAGAAACAAAATGTGAGTTCGTAACCACGGATGAAATGGATCCGAATGTTTTTATTCATGTCACATTGATTCAACCTTATCAGACAATAAAAAATGATTTACCGATAAGAATGTATGGAGTTGTTCCAATTTCTGTCGAAGATCCTGCTTCGCATCTTGAACCGGTAATTGCAATGGCAGATGTCTTAAAACCGGAAACAAAAGCGGTCATAAAAGTAGGTGAGAAGAACAATAAAAAAATGACTTATACATTGGCAATTGTCGATGAAGGTTTACTTGATCTTACGAATTTTAAAACACCCGATCCATGGAATCATTTTTATGCAAGAGAAGCACTTGGCGTAAAAACCTGGGATATGTATGATTATGTTCTTGGCGCTTATGCAGATGAACTGGATAAACTTTTAGCAATCGGTGGTGATGGAGATGGTCTGAATAAAAAAGGAGCAAAGGCAAATCGATTCGAACCAATGGTAAGATTTCTCGGACCATTTGAAACAAACGGAAAGGTAAATTCTCACACAATTGATATTCCGAATTATGTAGGATCAGTTCGTATAATGGTAATTGCCGGAGAAAATACTGCTTATGGTCACGCTGAAAAAACAGTGCCTGTTAGAAATCCTCTGATGGTATTAGCAACCTTGCCGCGTGTTGTCGGTCCCGGCGAATCCGTGACTTTGCCGGTAAATGTTTTTGCAATGGAAAATCAAATTAAAAATGTTTCTATCACTGTTTCAACCAACGAATTTTTTAAAATTGACGGCGAAAAAACTCAATCACTTTCATTTAAAAAGATTGGAGATCAGATCGCGAATTTTAAATTAACTGTTGCTGAAAAAACAGGAATTGGAACAGTATCAATTCTTGCAACAAGTGGAAAAGAAAAAGCGAAATTTGATTTTGAAATTGATGTCAGAACGCCGAATGCAGAACAAGTTAAGACAGTTGAAAAGGTTTTGAATTCAGGAGAATCATTTTCTGACGCGGTAGAATATTTTGGAATCACCGGAACAAATAAAGCTTATCTCGAAGTTTCTAATTTCCCTTCCGTAGATCTTGGGAAAAGATTAGATTATCTAATAAGTTATCCGCACGGATGCATTGAACAGACAACATCTTCTGTGTTTCCTCAATTATTTTTAGCGGATTTAATGGAATTAGATGCGACCAGAAAAGCAAGCATTCAAACAAATATTAATGCCGGAATTGAGCGCATTAAATCTTTTCAAACAGCCAATGGTGGATTCTCTTATTGGCCGGGTGATACGTATGACAATGAATGGGGAACAAATTATGCAGGACATTTTTTAATTGAAGCAGAGCAAAAAGGTTTTTCAATTCCGTCGGGAATGAAAACTAACTGGATTAACTTTCAGAAAAAACAAGCTAAGGGTTGGAGTAAAGCAAATCAATCTGTGGCCGGTTATTACTATGATGATTTAACACAGGCTTATCGTTTGTTTACATTGGCGCTTGCCGGAAAAGCTGAAATTGGTTTAATGAATCGTCTTCGTGAAAGATCGGATCTTTCCTTACCGGCGCGCTGGAGATTAGCCGCAGCATATAAAATTGCCGGTCAAAAAGAAGTCGCGTTGGAATTGATAGCAGGACATGGAAAATCTGTTCCCGCGTACAGTGAACTTTCATACACGTATGGTTCTGATCTGCGTGATGAAGCGATGATTGTTGAAACATTGGTATTACTTGGAATGAAAACCGATGCAGCAATTATGGCCAAAGAAATTGCCGATCATTTAAATAATGATGAATGGATGAGCACTCAAACAACGGCTTATAGTTTACTTGCCGTCAGTAAATTTTTAGGCTCAAGCAAAGCGGAAACAAAACTCAAATTTTCATACACGGTAAATGGCCAGGCCGGAACAAGAAATTCCGCAATTTCAATGGTGAGTTTTGAACTCGGCGAAAAGTCAAAAGATATCCTGGTAAAAAATACCGGCGAAGGAGTTTTATATGTCAGGTTAATTACCAAAGGAATTCCGATTAGCGGTGATGAACAAAATGTGTCTAAAAATCTTAGTATCTCCGTTAATTATTATGACATGAAAAACGCAAAAATTGATGTCACAAAAATGAAACAGGGAACTGATTTTGTCGCTGAAATAAAAGTTGTAAATTCAGGTGTACGTGGCGATTTACAAGAGCTGGCTTTGGTTCATATTGTTCCGTCAGGTTGGGAAATTCACAACTCAAGAATGGATGAATTTAGTTCGAATAAATCCTCCTATTTCACTTACCAGGATATTCGGGATGATCGTTTGTACACTTATTTTAATCTGAATTCAGGTAAAGAAAAAACATTCCGTGTTCAACTTAATTCAAGCTATCTCGGTAAATTTTATCTGCCGGGAATTACAGTTGAAGCGATGTATGATAATTCAATTTATGCCCGCGTAAAAGGGCAATGGGTGAGTGTAGAGTAGGGACGCGATGCAGCGTGTCCTTTGAGAAAGTTTGATTTGTTGATTTTGATAGATGACCCGTCGGAATTTTATTCCGGCGGTTTTTTTTCCGGGGATTGTATGACAATAATTCTCAACCAGCATTGTAAGCAAGGGTTCACCCCTCAAAAAAAAGCATTTATACAACCAATTATTCCCTTTTTTCGTATATTTACTAAAACTATTCTATCATGAAGGCTAAATATATATTCGGAATTCTTGCTATTTCAACTCTTACTTTTGCTGCATGCAATAAAAATAATGGTTGTTCACGTTCTGAAAAAGCAGTTGTAAAAGATTTTACTGCGTCAGATTCATGCGGAATTGTTTTTCAATTAGAAGATGGTACTAAATTAGAACCAACTAACCTTGCAGAATTTGCAGGATTGGAATACAATCACGGAGATTTAGTCTGGATTTCATACAAACCGGCTTCAGGTGCTAGCACTTGCGGATTAGGTGAGATTGTTGAGATTCGTTGTGTTTCTGAGAGAGAGTATTAGTCTCCGCCTTTGACTCCGCTCAGGCATCGATGGACGATTCTTCAATAAAACACTTATTGGTTGCTCCCCTTTTTTCTTTTAAGCGATTGTGAACTGTTCCACAAAAAATTTCCTCGCCGGTAAAAATAAATGGTTCACGAACTGAGGGGTCCTGAAGTGAATTTTAAACTCGCATTCAACATGAATTTTATTATTCGAACCTATCAAATCAAAGTTGTTTTATTTAAAATTAGGTGGCTGAGCGGAGTCGAAGCAACCGTTGTTGTCTACTCCACAATCAAATTCCTGATTTTATACAAATACTCGGAACTATAATTTGCAAAGCCGGCAATGTGTGCACCTTTAATTGTCCACATTTCTTTTCGTTCTGAAGGAGCATTTGCGAAAACTTCTTTTCCCATTTCGTAAGGGCAGTCTCTGTCATCTGTGCTGTGAACAACGAGTAAAGGTTTGGTCCAGGTTTTAATTGTCTCTTCGCCTTTGAATTTATTTCCTAGTAGTAAAAATGGTGCAAAGCGCAGAAATTTGGGTGTGTGATTAATTCCGATATCACGGTAATTATTAAATACGCCCTCAATAACCATTGCGTCTAACTGATCCTGGTTATCCGGCCCGATTTTTAAAGCAAGATTTGCTCCTAAAGAGAAACCCATTATTATTTTTTTTGTTGAATCTACTCCGGGAATCGCGGCAAAAAAATCAAATGCTTTTTGCGATGATTCAATCACCGCATTATGTCTTGCGTGACCATCAGAATTTCCAAATTCAGGATAATCAAAAATAAAAGTCTGGTAACCTTCAATCCACAGCATTTCAGCAACACTCTGCCAACCTGTTAAACTGCCTGCATTTCCGTGTAGAATAAAAATAGATGCAACAGGATTTTCTTTTTTGAAATAAAGCGCGTGAACTTTTTTGTCCTTATCGTAAGGGATATAAAATTCTTCCGCATTTTCAGAAATAACGGTCGGGTTTTTGTCCGGGAAGTAATAGAATGGATTGCACGAGCAGCCAACAAGTAATATTGAAATCAAAGAAAGAAGAATGATTTTTTTTAGCATGAGAATTTTAAATGGAGTATAAATGTAAAACTTCTGTAGCCCGCATTTTATTGTTGGTCGCTAAAATTTGTTAAGACTTTTTGTTCTTTGCGACAAACCGCTACTCAGTTCATACTAAAAAAAAAAGGCTCCTTAAAAATTTAAGGAGCCTTTGAACAAAACATTTTCTTAAAGCATCAATAGCTTGAATCTCTCAAGACTATATCAGGCAGTGTTATTTAATTATTTGCAGACGATTTTGTTTCAGTTCAACACCTGGCATGTTCAGCACATACAAACCTGAAGGCAAGTCACCCAAAGGAATTTCTATTTCAGCCTCATTGTTGACAATTAAACGCATTACTTCTTTACCCATCGCATCAACTAAAATTAAGGTACCGCTAACAGGATTTTCGAATTGAACCGTAACTACATTGGTCGCTGGATTTGGAAACAATAAATTATTTATTGAACCGTCAACCGGCTCATCAATTCCCAAAGAATAATCGATTGTATTCAAGGTCGTGTTAGTAACAATGGCGCTATTATAGTCAAAGAAAATGTGGCCAGTGTTTGTAATTTCTGTTCCGTCAGGCAAACCACTTTTTGCGTTTATGCGGTATTTTACCCAACCATGCGACATTTGTTCGTTGGCGTTGCTGTCCGGTAAATTGATATTTGGAAAATCAAAGCGAACGATATTTAAACCGGTAAAGATCGGATTCATGTTATGGCTGCTTCCTAAAATCTGAAAAGTTTCCATATCAAGATTATTACTGATTGTATCCATGACATAAATATTTATGGCCGGTGCTGTTCCTGTATTTTGAAAATAGAGCGTATAATAAAATTCAGTTTCAGGAGCTACATTTCCTGTTACACCAACACCGGCAGGAACAACCTCTTTCGCATTTGGATCCCATGGGCCACCAACAGTCAGGCAATGGTATTCGTTGTTGTTGGATAGATCAGAATCCGTTCCAACTCCGGTGATATTAATATTCCAACAAGATGGTGCTCCAATTACCGCCGATGTAGAGGTGAATGTATTTAACTGAACAACAAAGCCGTAGCCATAACCTCCATTGGGCAAGACTACATCCCAGGTTAATACATTTCCAACAACCGTTGTTGGTGCTGGTCCGGAAATCATGCTCGTATATGATACAAGCGGATCAAGAGTAAGTGTTATTGTTGCATTATTGGAACTCGAGCACCCGTACATACCCGCCGCAATCGCCATTGCCCCTGTACCTCCGGGAACGCCTATACCGCACATCCCTGAATGAGATGCATAATAATCAACTAAAGTTGTACTACAAATAAGACCCAAATCGAAGGAAACGCTGGAAGTTGAATTAAAAGTATAGCCTCCGGCAACCGGACACGTTGTGATCAGTGAACCATATGTAGCGCCAATAAATAACGATGTCAAACCATCAGGCACAGTGAAGTTATAGTATCCATTTGAATCCGAATAAGCCATGGATATCAGAATTCCGCCGGAATCATAAATTTGCACTTGCACCCAGGGAATGGTATCATCACCTGCATCAAAAATACAATTGGAATTATTATCTTCATATGTATATCCATCAACGCTGACGCAGTTTGCAGTATATGTTAGCGGGTTTCCAAAAATAGTATCAGCATTACCATCAGGACCAGTTGCAATTAGCATAGGTGTGTAGGTGCCGGGCAGGTAATAATTGTGCGTAATGTAAGCGCCTGCGCTATCCAGCGCAAAAATATCTTCCGGACCAGCGTCTACCAAATCTGAAATAAAAGTTGTATCGGTTCCATCCCCCCAAAAAATCTGCATTGTTATGTCTTCCGTAAGGTCATCATAACCCACAACAGAACCGGTAAAATCAACATACATTGTTGCCGGAAGCGGACAGAACGCAGAACTCCAATTCGAGGCAAAGAAATAATTAAAACTAGTTTGGGCTCTTGAATTCAGAGACAAAAATATTGCCAGGGAAAAAAGACCTGAGGTAAAAAGTGTTTTCATTTTTATTGATTTTAAATTAGCATTCAACTAGTGTTCAAATTAAGTTACAATTGTCAAAACCGATTAGTTGTCCGGTAAATCAATTTTTTTTATTCTGCCCAAAAAGCAAACTTGTCCGACGTAATGCAATGTAGGCGGATTCCAAATAAGGACAACTCACATTTATTTCGTGCTTAAACAAAGAGACGATAAAGGTGGGCGAAAGGTTGAAATGTTAGATGCGTTTCAAAGCAAAATCCCAACAGTCATATAAAACCCAATCCCATCAGCAGGAATGATTCCCGGACCGGGATAACCCGTTGCGCGGCGAGTGTAATAGTGATTATTTGTGAGATTATTTATTCCGCCTTTGAAGGTAAAATGTTTGTTTAATTCGTATGCCATTCCAAAATCCATTACGTAATAAGATGGAATAATTCCTGCGACGGCGGTTGGATCAAAAACGGCGTTTGTGGCATCAGAAAATTGTTTGTGAACGTAAGAAACTAAATAAGAAAATCGCCATTTATTTACTTGAAAACGAATTCCGATTTTTGCTGTTACGGGTGGAACAAGTTCTACCCAATTTTGACTGTAAGCTGCTTCTTCAAATTCACCGTAACGTGCATAGACGAATGCGAAATTTCCAAAAATGGTAACGAAAGTTTTTGCAGAATCCGATTTTGAAAATTTACGTTCGCCAAATAATTCTAGTCCCGTGCTGTAAGCGGTGCCTATGTTTGTGCGATATCTAACCGTTTCGTATTCATCAATTTTTTTATCAATCAATCCAATTTTATTATCGTAATAAAGAAAAAACGCACTGACGTCATAGGTCCATTTTGTTGATTGTCCTCTTATTCCTAAATCAGAATTAAATCCTTTTTCATCTTTCATATTCGGATCAATTTGCATATTCGGATTGATGACGCGAATATCTGAGAAATTAATTCCACGATAATTTTGAGCAATGTTTCCGTAAAATTCAAATGCCCGTGAAGGCCTGTAGGTAAAACCGATTCCGCCTAAATATACTGAGCGCGAATTGCTTTTCGACTCAGTATAAGTAGAATCAAAAATAATTTCATTTGTAAGCGGATGATAAACGGTTTCTTTATAAAATCCTTCTGCTTTTGTGCTGATAAATTCATAACGAAATCCTAACGAGATCCAAAATTTTTCTGAAAGCCGAATCATGTTTTCCGCATAACCCGCAATGTTTTGAGAAGGAAACGTATAATCAGATCCTTCAAGATTATCGGGATTGAGAAATGAAAAATTCGGATTTGCAGTTGAGTCGGCGAGCCCTTGTTTATTGATAGTCTGGCCCTGGTAATAACGACCTCCGAAAGTTATTACGCCACGCATTTTTTTTCCTAAAGGATAATGGTGAAGCATTCTTAATTCTGTTCCTATGTTTGCAAATTTTCCGTCAATCAAACTTCTTTCTTCATTGTCATCAACGGTTGTAATTTTATCTAAATTTCCAAGTGCTAAACGACTTGCATCTACTTTAAAAAATTTAAAATTGAGTGTTGTTTTCGGAGTAATTCTCCAGTTATAATTTGCAGCAAGAATTCTCCAATCTACTTTAAACCAGTTTCGGTTTCGGATTGACTGTCGTGGATCTTCCGCAAATAAAGCATCTGTTAACCCACCCGGTTGTTGCGCGAGATATGTCATGTAAGTTTGTTCTACACTTAAAAACATATTCTCCGTAAAATTAAAACGCAATTGGGCAAAAGCATTATGCTGAGAAAAACTTGAATTGGTCCGCCAGCCATCACCCTGTTTGTAATTGTAAAAAACAAGATAACTGAAACGATATCCCAATGTTCCTGAAACAGAATTAAACGTGTTGATTAAATTATATGCGCCATAAGTTTGACTTCCACGATATTCAAATGGTTTTTGAGAAGGATCACGCAATTTAAAATTGACCATTCCTCCAAACTGCGGACCAAATTGCAAAGAAGCGGCACCACGAATAAACTGAATGGATTCAATAGCTTCAGATGGTGGCGTATAATAACTCTCAGGATATCCTAATGCGTCGGCGCTGATATCGTAACCATTCTGCCGCGTATTAAAATGTTCTGTTCTGTTCGGACTCAAGCCTCTTGCGCCAATTCCTAATTGTAAACCGCCGCCATCACTTTCCCAGATATTTAAACCGGGAACAGTTGCATAAAGTTCCCGCGCATTATTATTAGCTAAATTTCCCGCGATTTTTTCGAGTGATATTTCTTGTGTTTTTTTTCCGTGAGTTAATGTAACGCCATCAACAATACTCATTTTATTTGTCTCAAAAATTGATTCGTAATTGATGTCGATGACTTTTAATGTATTTGAGTCTTCGAGGAAAATACTTAGATTTTGATCACCGGGAATTAAGGTGATAACCTCGCGGTTATTTTTATGATAATTGGAAAATGTTTCAATCGTGTAGATTCCTTCAGGAAGATTTAGAAAACCAAATCGTCCAAATTGGTCAGCGAATGTATAAACAGCACTTTGCTTATTATTTGCGGGTGACAACTGCACTTTTGTATATGGAATACCCGCTTTATTTTCTTTACTTTCCAACGTGCCATATAGATTACATTGCGCAAATTGCGAGTAAGAAAACAACAGGAAATATGTGATCAAAATAAATTTCATTCTTTAAATTCTTCCAGCCAATAACGATCTGACAAATTATTTTCGATTGCCGCTAAGTTATATTCTTTGCTCACATAAAGTTGCGAAGGCCGACTGTTTAGAGTGACATAAATTTCCGCGTGAACTTCCGGTTCGTGAAAAGTGAATACATTTTCACCAAGATACAATGTTGTGTCGCGATATTGATTTTCCAAATAATCGGCATATTGCAGAATCATATCCGGCTGTGTACTCATCATTTTTTCCTGGAGACGAGTCAGATGATCAGAATTATTTACGGGCCATTGCGCTTTACTCTCCGGATCAGAAATATAAAATTCGGCATAACCTGTTTTTTCCATCAGCATTACGCGCCAGCTAAAACGGAATCCTTGTTCTGTCCAGAAAATATTTCCCGGATAAAGGAGATAACGAAATGGAAAAAGAATTTGAATTGCGATAAATAATCCCAAAGAAAAATGTACGATTTTTTTGTAATCCGGTCCTACGAAATAAGTGCTACGCAAGGTTGATTTACTTTCACGATTAAAAATCTTCCCTAAAAAGTTGAGGATTGACGAATGAAATTTTTCAGGTAAAAAAATTGTTGTTGCAAAAATCATCACCCACGGAAAAACACCGATTGGAAAAAGGATCCACGTTGTCACGTGAAAAATAATCACAATAAAGTATGCGTAAATTCTTGTTCGCACATTCAGGAGAAAAAACACAATAAACAAATCATAAATACATCCGAACCAGCTAAAAAAATAAGCCACCCAATCTTGTTTTAGAAGATCACCGAAAAGAGGAAAATGATGCGCGGTATGCAGCCAGTATTTTAATGGTTGTGCGTGTATCAGCCAGTCTGACTCAAGTTTGGCAAGGCCTGCAAAAATGTACACAACGGCTATTTGAAATTTAAGAATACTTATTGTCCAGTTGGGAACTGTTTTTTGCTGTGGTACAAAACCGAAATATTCATCCAACGAAAAGTACCTGTTAGCCGGAAGAAAAATCATCAGGAAAGCAACAAGACTAACAAAATAATAATGATTGAGATAAGTTGTTTTATCGAGCAACTCGACGTATGTGAAAAGAATAAAAAATGCAAATGCAGAAAAGCGATAAAAAAATCCGAGCATAATCCCGATGCTTGACAATAACATCATCGCAAAAATAAAATAGAGGATAGTTGGATTGGGGTAAGGAATCCATTCAAAACCTAAATAAGTGAAATGAAATTTCGGAGCTATATAAAAATCGTGAACCCATCCGTTCAAAATAAATCTTGCAGTGCTGAACAACATTAAAGCACCAAAAAAAATACGATAAACAGCTAAAGTCGTCGCGGGAATTTCGCGATGCCAGTTAAAAAAGGTTGATTTTATTTTGCTAATCGCCGTCATTGTCCTGGTAAGTAATCAGGATACCGAGCATTGAAGTCATGTCGGTTTTACAATAGACGAGAAGTTTTTTTATTTCAAGGTAAAGCGTATTAACCGCAGCGAAATTTGTATTTACTTCAGTGCTGAGCGGATTTGTAATAAGAGCCATTTTACTAAAACAAATTTCAATTTGCTGATTTATATTTGTCGCTAATGAAGTTGTCACTTCTTCGCCTTCAACATCCATTATGTAATCATCAAAACCAATTCCGGTTCCGCCGGTAAAGGCAATTTTTAATCCATCTAATTGATCTTTTGCAAATGACATTGATTTGTTTGAAAAATATCCTTCAACATATTGCGGCAATGTTGCCCCGCCGGTTTGCTGCCCCGAAGGAATTCCGATTCGTGCATTTTTAAGTAATTCAAGATCCTGAATAAATTCGTTAAGCAAATAACTGCAAGAACTTCCAACATCATTTCCGTCAGCAGCAATAAATGTTGTTTTGTATGTTCCGTTCCACTGATCTAAAACCGGTTGAAATTCAGCTTTCATTTTCGACGTTAGATCAGTCAGATAATTTTTGCGGTTTGCAGCTTTACTATCCGACGTAAATTTTGTTATAATTTCTGCGTCAGTACCAAAATAGAGAAGGTAATCCAAAGCCGGAAAACCAATAGCAGTAGTATTTGACAATGAACCCACCGTATATGTTCCGGCAGAAATATTGGTTTCAATTTTAGACGAATCGGTTGGAAAAGTATTAAGTGCAGCTTTAATTCCATAATCCATAGCAGGACCAAAATTATACATTGAGCAATGTTGGTATGCCGTATTTGTAGCTAAATATTGAACCCGGAGATCTGTCAATGTAGATGAATTTGGATTGGCGACAAATTCAGTTGCTTCAGTATGTAATAAAATCAGCGATGAATTTAACGTTTGATAATAGGGCATAATAACATTTGTCGCCATATTGTCCAGCAAAGCTTGTCTGTCAAATTCAGGTTCGTCATCTTTTTTGCACGAAGAAAAAATGATCGCGATTGATAATAGTGTGAAAATTATTTTTTTCATTTTTTTGGTTTTTGCCTCACCCCTAAATCCCTCTCCACAGGAGAGGGAAATTTTAGATTTTCTTAATTTGTTCTTTTACTTCTAAAATCAAAAATCCCTGCCTGACTGCATCACGCAGGCAGGGTTAATCGATGTTCTTTAATCAAAATGTTTTTAAGTGAGAAGAAAAATTAAAAAGTATAAATTCCTTCAAGTGTATTAATAGCATCTGTCAAATCAGCTTGCGTAACAACCCAAAAGTTTGAACCGATTGTAGTTGATAATAAGCCATCAATCTGTGCGTAAGTTATAACTCGTGTTTCTAACGGAATATATTTTAAGCACATAATAAATGCATACGCCTCAGAAAGTTCATGTAAAAATTTTGCATTGTCTATTCCGAAATTGGTTTTTGCTTCTTCAAGATATGCAACCGCTTGCGCAGCACAAATTTTCTCCCAGGTTTTTCTCAGCGTCAAAATCTCTTCATCACGAATTGTTAATTCATCCGCAGAAATTGCTGCTCTACCTCTTTTAAATGAATTCATCATTATTGCATTGCAGCCCAATTGAGCATCGCGGGTATTGCAATATTTTCCCCAGAAATGAATTCCAGTAATATTTGTTGGAAAATCTACCGGCACACCAAAATAACCAAAAGCCTCATCCCAATGATGTTCCATTTCGGTAAAATATTCTCCGCCGGAAGCATCAACAGCCGTTGTATTATCAACGTTCATTTCATCAGATCCGAAATAAATATTTGTAGCCTGGTACAAAAAAACTGCGCCCATTAACCCTTTTTCGATTAACTGAACATATTCAATTCCATTTGCTGCAAATAAATAAGTACTTGTTCCGGATGTTATAGTTCCTGCATTGCCATCTGACGCAGTGTTTGCAAATGAAACGGAAGCAACGGCAAGGCTGTCCATATAATCAATGAATAGAGATGTATCAGCGGCCAAACATTTATCCTGCAATTTTTTTGTTGATGTGAAAGAGAAATTTCCGTTACCATTTCCGCCCGTATTAGCGAACATATCAATAAGTGAGTTTAGTGATAATGTTGTGGTAGTTCCGGTTTTCATTATTGTTGCCATTTCGGTCAACTGGTCAAGTCGCTCTGTCTGGCCGGTATAACTTACAGTATTATTTAAATCAGTATCTGTAAATACATAAGTTGCCGGAACATTTAAATCAAAATAGGTACAAGTGCCATCATCTTTTTTTGCTTTTTCGCTATAGTTTAGTGCTTCAGAATCAGTACATCCTTTTCTATTGCATGAACTGATAATAGTTGTAGCGGCAAGAATAACAAGGCCGGTTTTCTTCATTTTTTAAGTATTTAGAATGATTATAAATTAGTTTGACAAAACTAACAGGGATGTGATGATCATACAATACCTTGTTTGAGGTATAATAACATTTTAAGATTAGCAGGAAGGAGTTCATTATGCAGTCCGGAAAACCTTTTACCGCTTTTTGAATTCCGCTTATTAATTGGTCAGCCAGGCTGTTTTTGATATTTATTATTTCTGAATGATAGCATCCTTAAATCCTTTTTTAAAATATGTCTGATCGTTTTTTTTGAATGATTTTCAAGGTTTTGTTTTTTTAAATAACACACATTACTCAATGATGATTATTAGATTATTCCTTGATTTTCATCATTGAGAATCGAAGCCTTTGAATCTAAATTTACCCTTTGTAATTAAAACATATTGGCATGGATTATTTAGACACATTAACCCGCACCGAAATTAAGAAAATGAAGGCTACAACCGTTAAAGCAGGAATTTTTACGGCCCTGGGTCTTATTCTCTATTTTAGCATTATGCGATTATTTAATTTGCATCTTGTTCTTGGATTACATTATTTTAATGCGGTGATTCTTTTTTTTGGATTACGTTATGTGCTGAAGCATCTAAAAAATATTAAGGGAGAAATAAAATACCTGGAAGGCTTAAAGAGTGGCTTACTGGTCACAATAATTGCATTGGTTATTTTCAACGGTTTTATGATCATCTATGAAACACTAATTGATCCGGCATTCCTTACTTATTTACAAGAAAGAATAACTTTTGGCGGGGGAACAATTTCAAAGACAGGAACTGTTGTTAACATTGCCGGTATAATTAGTATTGAAGGGATGGCTTCAGGATTTATTATGACATTTGCCCTGATGCAATATTATAAAAATGACCGGTCATTGTCGAGCTGATTTACCTGAACCGGATTTGCAAATCATTCAAAAAATCGAATGGATGTTTTAGCACTCAATAAATAGGATTGCTCTATTCATTTTTACAGACTCAAATTTTAACGCCGATTATCAAAACATCATCGACCTGCTCATTTGAGTTTTTCCTGTAGATTTATCTTATTACGGAAAGTTGCGATAGCTTCTTATAAGTAGTTTGTTCATTTAAATCAATGGTCGCTTTTCACTATAACCGGATTATCTCAAAAAAAAAAGGCCGTTCAAAACGAACGACCTTTTAATTCAAAAAATAATTTTAATCTGACCCGCGATTAGTTGCGAACTACTTTCACAACTTTACTTTCTTCATCGGCAATAATTACCATGAAATAAATTCCTGCCGGTAATTCTTCGAGCGATAAATTGATCATATTTTTATGCTGATATTCCTGCGAATAAATAATTTGTCCACTCAAATTTGTCATACATAATTCAATTTTTTCATATTGAGCGCCGAGCACAATATTTATATTTTCCTGAGCCGGATTCGGATAAACATATAATCCGGTAAGACCGTCATTTTCAGAAATACCTGCGCATGACTGAACAGTAATATCAAAAGAGCAGGTATCATCATTTCCTAAGCTATCAGTCGCGATAAAAGTCTGTGTTGTAACGCCAACAGGAAATGCAGAACCACTTGGCAAACCTGCAATCATTGTTGTATAAATAGTATCGGCTGGAGCAAATGAAATAATTACCATGCCATTCCCGGTCTGAACACCTGCTGTATTTAACTGGTTAGTTCCTGTACTGTATGAACCACCGCCACCGCCGCCGGTAAAAGGCATGTCACCACTTGTTGCTCCGCCGGAATATCCGCCGCCACCGCCGCCATTACCACCGGTAAACCAACCTGCGCCGCCACCACCGTAACCACCAAAATCATTATCGTTTCCGTTACCACCGGCACCACCATTCAAGTATGATTTTCCGTTGTTACCTGCGAGACCTGCTCCAGCAGTTCCGTCAGTAAAAAAACCGCCGCCGCCGCCGCCTGAACCACCACTTGCGCCACCGCCATTACCGGCAGTACCGCCGGCAACAACACCATTTCCACTTGCTGTACCATCAGTTGTAATTGTTGCATCGATTCCGTTGAGGACACCACCGCCACAAGCATTAATATTGTTAGTAGCGCCACCGCCACCGCCTGCAATAATCAGCGGATCATTAAGCGAATTGACAACAAAACTACCGCCGCCGCCGCCGCCATCCTGACCATTTGTAAAGCCTTGCTGGCCTACTAAAATTGTAAGCACTTCGCCCGGTGTTACTGCAAAATCACCAATCATTTGTGCACCCAATCCACCTGCAGCTGTGCATGTGATATTTACAGAACCACCTTGCGCACCCA
>Ga0102851_10000244_pt1 | contig 25097 bp, 24 predicted proteins | sample Mud3Dept3metaG_FD_79558 | JGI IMG/M metagenome (GOLD analysis project Ga0102851, IMG submission 79558) | Freshwater wetland microbial communities from Ohio, USA, analyzing the effect of biotic and abiotic controls - Mud 3 Core 4 Depth 3... | ecosystem: Environmental > Aquatic > Freshwater >... | reverse complement strand
CCGGAATGAACAACGTGAATCTACTCACCGACAATGAGAAGTGCGCCCCTATGATCGGAAGCGCCCAGCTCAGGTGTCAACTCTGCAGGGTGAGGACGAAATGACTTTACCGAAAAAGATTCTTCTGATAGACATTGATAGTTGTGTCCGGTGTCATGCATGTGAGATCGCATGTCGGCAGGAACATGACCTGACTGCCGAGACAGCATCCTGCTGGTGCCGTGTGCTGACCGTGGGCCCGAGACGCGTCGCCGGAAAGCTCCATATGGACTTTGTCCCGGTATTGTGCCGACATTGCGATGACCCTCTTTGTGCCTCTGTCTGCCCGGTCAACGCCATCTCCAGGACCAATGACGGCCTTGTCCTGATCGATGAAGCTATGTGCAATGGCTGCAAGCTCTGTATCTACGCCTGCCCCTACGGCTGCATCTCCTTCAATGAAGTGAATCGCATGGTCGGACACTGCGACCAGTGCAAGGAGCGAACGGAAGCGGGCCTCGACCCTGCCTGCGTGCAGCACTGTATCGGCGGCGCCCTGCAGTTTGTAGGCGACGAGGAATTGGAGGAACGTACTTCAGGACAGCATAGTCTTCTTTCGGGTAGAGTCTGCTATGTGTCGAGTAAGTGGAAGCTGCAAGGCAATGTGTGATATCAGTGAATGCAAGGAAGAGAAATCTAGACGTGAGGTGTGACAACGATGAACAAAGAGCGGTTACGTAATTTCATTGGCGGCGAATGGGTCGACTCCAGAGCAACTGAAATACTGCAAGTGAGAAACCCTGCACTGGACGCTGTGATTGCCGAAGTTCCCATGTCGACGCAACAGGAGGTGGAGCAGGCCGTGGAAGCCGCTCGGGAAGCCTTCCCGGAATGGCGAAGGACGCCGCCGGTGTCAAGGGCCCGGTACCTCTTACGCCTGATAGAGCTCCTGGAAGCGAACTTCGATAGCCTGTCACGGACGCAGTCCACGGAACACGGAAAGACCGTCGATGAGTCCCGGGGCGAGACGAGGCGCGGCATTGAGAATGTTGAAGTGGCAGCGGGCATTCCCTCCCTCATGATGGGATACAACCTGCAGGATATCGCCTCAGGCATAGACGAGTATGTGATCAGGGAGCCACTTGGCGTATTTGCCTGCATCCCGCCGTTCAACTTTCCATTTATGGTGCCGCTCTGGTTTATTCCCTACGCGGTGGCTACGGGCAATACGTTTGTTGTGAAGCCTTCGCCCAGCGTGCCCATGAGCCAGGTGAGGCTTCACGAGCTTATGGACGAGGCCGGTTTTCCACAGGGAGTAGTCAATCTTGTACATGGCGGTGCCGATGCTGCAAACGTGCTGCTGGAGCACCCGGTCATTAAGGGCGTGACGTTTGTGGGCTCAAGCAAGGTGGGAAGGCACATCTACCGGAAGTGCGGCGAGACCGGCAAGAGGGCCATAGTGCAGGGCGCGGCCAAGAATTTTCTCGTGGTGATGCCTGATGCGGACATCGACGGCACAATAGCGTCTATGCTGACGTCGTTCTATGGAAACACCGGCCAGCGGTGTCTTTCAGGAGCCAACGCAATTGTCGTAGGCAATGACGATGCTTTCTATAAGAAGTTCCTGGACGCCTTCATCGATGCGGCCGCGGCAATCAAGGTGGGCAACGGGCTTGAAGAGGGCATACAAATGGGACCGCTCCAGTCCAGGGACAAAAAGGAGCGCGTCGTGGGATACATCGAGCAGGGTGTGAAAGAGGGCGCATTGCTCAGGCTCGACGGCAGAAAGATCAGGATCGAGGGGAATTACCCGGAAACCTGTTTCCTCAACCCCACGGTCTTCGAACACGTGACAACGGAGATGACGATCGGAAAGGAAGAGATCTTCGGCCCGGTGGCCTGCTTTATGCGGGCTGAGAATCTGGATGCTGCCATCGACATGATTCATAGGATCCCTTATGGAAACGCCGCTTCCATCTATACGAACAACGGCGCATGGGCCAGGGAATTCGAATACCGTGTGCAGGCAGGCAACATAGGCATCAACATCGGCATCGTGGCTCCCATGGCATTCTTTCCCTTCAGCGGGGCAAAGGAGTCGTTTTTCGGTGTCCTGCATGGACAGGGACAAGAAGTGGTTCGATTCTTCACTGAGAGCAAGGTGGTGATACGGCGATGGCTCTAGAGAGACTCCAGACAGCGGCATCGGTGATATCATGCGTTTCCAGAATCGAGCGGGAAAGCGCTGCCCTGTACGAACGTTTGGCAACCCTGCACCAGGAGTTGGGAAGCGTCTTTTCCGCATTCGCGAAGGAGAATCTTAAATACGAATCGAACATCCGCAGGGCCTACTACAATGTCGTGAGTGATGCACTCGAAACGGGCTTCTGTTTCGATCTCACAGTCGATACGATGCTCACGGCTCCCGCGTTGCTTCAAGATGCATCTACGCAAGATGCATCTACGAGTGACATACTGCGTGTTTGTATTCGACTGGAGGAGGATATCCGAGGCTTTTACGTGAACGCAGCCGCACAGTCGAAGTCGTTACTGGCGGACGTACCGCGGGCCATGGAGCGTGTAGCAAAGGCAAGGAGCGAGCGAGAGAAAGAACTCAAGAGGCTTCTTGATGCGGCGAAGGTTAGTCCGTAACGGAGTAGAAGGGTATCGCACGGAACATCCGGTGGGCTATCGATCCGAAAGGGGTGGGTCCGCATCGAAACAAAAAAAGGAGGGTTTATGAAACGCATGGTTTTGGATCCTGTAAGAGTCAAGTCGACGCTTATGATCTTGTGCTTTGTCTGTTTTGCATTGCTTCCCTTCACAGTCAATGCCCAGACCAAGGAGCCGATCCGCATCGGCGCCAATGTGGAGGTTACCGGGGCTATGGCTTGGCTCGGAGAGCCTAACCTGAGGTCGCTCCAGCTTCTTACGGAGGATATCAATAAGCAGGGCGGCATCAATGGGCGAAAGGTCGAGCTGGTCACCTACGATAACGAATCGAACGTGGAGAAGGCGGTGGCAAATGCAAAGAAACTCGTCCAAAGAGACAAGGTTGTGGCTGTGTTTGGGCCATCTACGAATGCCCCCTGCCGTGCGGTCCAGCCGATCATGCAGGAAGCGAAGATCACCTCATATTCTCTGTCCGCTTCCTTTGATCCCAACGGCAAGGATTCTTATTGGTTTGCTGTGCTCGTAAGCGTTTACAATAATATTGAGAAGCACTTCGACTGGTTCCAGTCGCAGGGATTTACCCGCATCGCCCAGATCTGTTCCACGGACTCCTCGGGTCAGACGTGGCATGACGACTCGAACGAAATCGTAAAGAAATATCCCAAGATGCAGTTGACAAGCCAGCGCTTCAATGTGAAGGACCTTGACGTGACGCCGCAGCTCACCAACCTGAAATCCTCTAATCCCCAGGCGATCATGGTGGGGTCCACAGGAAAATCGGCCGGAGTTGTCATCAAGAACCTCATGCAGATGGGCTTCAAGATCCCTGTGGCCACAGGGGCCGGGAACGTATCGCCCTCTTTTCTCGAAATGATTGCTGGCAATGAACCGGATATTTTGCTCCTTCCGGGCTCAAAATTCGTTGTGTGGCAGGAGCTCAGCGACAAGGACCCCTTCAAGGCGATGATCAGAAAGTATGTCGAGGATTTCAAGAAGCGTTTCAACAAAGATCCTGACCTCAATGCAGCCGTTGGGTACGATGCGGCCCGGATCCTCTTTGAAGCGATCAAGAGCGTCAATCCACGGGACCCTGACGAGAGCGTAAAGATCCGGGACTACATCGAGAAGATGAGCGGCTATCCGGGCGTATACGGCGCCAACTACAATTTCTCCGCTGCTGATCACCGCGGACTCAACAAAACAGCGCTCGTACACATTCAGGCGAAGGGCAACAAGTTCTCGCTTTACGAGAAACAGAAGTGATAGAGATCGGATCGAGCAAGACGTAATCAGGGAAGAGGCGACGTGGAGCACTCATACGTCTCGCAGGCTGTACAGTTCCTGTTTGCCGGCCTGAGCACAGGGAGTATTTATGCCCTCGTTGCTCTTGGGTTCAATATCATCTACAACGTGAATCTCTTGGTAAACCTCGCCCAGGGTGAGTTTGTCATGCTCGGGGCTTTGACGATGATCTCGGTCTATTCCCGGGGTCTGCCCCTTGGTCTTGCCTTTGGCGTAACCACTCTGGTGGTTGGCGTAGTGGGCATACTCTTTGACCGGCTTGCCATAAGGCCCCTGAAACGACCTTCAATCATGCTCATGATACTCCTCACCCTGGGGGCCTCTACATTCTTTAAGGGTTTGGCCCTTGTTGCCTGGGGTAAAGACCCTTACACAGCACCCACCTTCTCAAAAACACAGAGCATATCCGTGCTGAACGCCACGTTCTCAACCCAGACCCTCTGGGTAATAGGCACTCTGATCGTGGTCTACGTGCTGCTCCAGCTCTTTCTTGACAGGACAATCGTCGGCAAGGCGATGAAGGCCTGCTCCGAAAATCCCCGTGCGGCAGGCCTGATGGGGATCAATGTAAAAAGGTATATCATGATCTCCTTTTTCCTGAGCGGCGCCATCGGTGCTGTGGGCGGGATGGTGGTCTCACCCATCTCTTTCATGGTCTATGACGAGGGAACGATGCTGGGACTGAAGGGGTTTGCGAGCGCAGTTCTCGGGGGCGTAGGGAGCTACCCAGGCGCTGTCGTGGGCGGCCTTGTTCTTGGGCTCCTGGAATCGTTTTCCACAGGCTATATCTCCTCGATCTTCAAAGACATCCTTGCCTTTCTGGCGTTGCTCATCATCCTGATTCTCAAGCCGTCGGGTTTATTGAGGCGGAGGGAGGATTAGGCGTATGAAAAGAACGGCCCTCTTCTTCATCTTGTTTGCCGTGGGAATCTACCTGCTGCCTTTACTGCTCAAGGGGTCGTACTGGATGCATATCCTCGTTATTATCGGGATCTACATAATTGGAGCCATTGGGGTCGATCTGGTCGTTGGCTTTGCCGGGCAGATATCTCTTTGCCAGGCTTCGTTCTTCGGAATAGGGGCGTACATATCGGCTATCCTGTCGAATACCTATGGTTTTCCCCCGGTCCTTGCCTTGCTGATAGGTGTCGTGGCAACCAGTGCCATCGCCCTGGGCCTGGGGTTGCCCGTGCTGCGTCTTCGTGGTTATTATCTTGCCATAGCCACGCTTGGCTTCGGCCTCATCGTGCAATCGATCTTTGTGACGCTCCAGGACATTACCAAGGGCCCGGACGGGTTCAGGAACGTGGTGCCTCTTTCCATCGGCGGTTATGTCTTTCGTGAGGTCACCGAATACTATTATCTCGTCTGGACGATCTCGATCTTCATCCTGCTCCTGACACGGAATGTCGTTTCCTCCCGGGTGGGCCGGGCGCTTCTGGCCCTCAGAGGAGACGATGTAGCAGCCTCCTCGGTGGGGATCGACATCACGAAATATAAGACCCAGGCCTTTGTCCTCTCCGCAGCATACGCCTCTCTGGCCGGTAGCCTCTATGCGCATTACAACCGTTTCATCTCTCCGCAGGTTGCCGATCTTTCAAACTCGATCACCATGATCATCATGGCGGTCCTGGGAGGCATACGGACGGTGTATGGTGTGATCATAGGCGCGGCGATCATGAAGAGCATTCCCGAACTCCTGGAATCCATCCTGGACTACCAGATGATTATCACAGGAATCATATTGGTCGTTCTTCTTCTCTATATGCCTCAGGGCCTTCTGGGGACTGCCGGGAGTATCATTGCTTGGGCACGGCGCCGGAGGGCCGGATGATACTCACCGTAGACGGGTTGACCAAGACATTTGAGGGCGTGACCGCGGCAACCGATGTGAGTTTCGGCGTTGCGCAGCACAGCATCACAGCACTGATAGGCCCCAACGGAGCAGGGAAGACAACAATATTCAATATGATCAGTGGGCTCTTGAAGCCCACTGCAGGCACGATGCGTTTCAAGGGAGAACCGCTCAATGCATTGAAGCCCCACGAACGTGCAAGCCTCGGGCTCGCCCGTACCTTTCAGATCATCCGTCCCTTCGCTGAAATGACGGTACTTGAAAACGTGATGGTCGGATACCATCGCCTGATGAAGACGGGCCTTTTCTCGGCTGCCCTGCGTCTCTCTGTTACGAGACGCGACGAGGCCAACGCCCGAAGGCGGGCCATGGAGGAGCTTGACTTCATAGGGCTTACACGGAGGGCAGGGCAGCCCTCGGGGAATTTGCCCATGGGCGAACAACGGATGCTCGAGATTGCCAGGGCGCTTGTCTCCGACCCTACGCTCGTCCTTTTTGATGAGCCTGCCGCAGGGCTCAATCAAACGGAGACGAACACGCTCGTGCAGACACTCTTCAAAGTCAAGGAGAGGGGCATCACCATATTACTGGTAGAGCATGACATGAGCATGGTCATGCAGGTCTCCGACAGGATTATCGTGATAAACCGTGGTCAGAAGCTGGCCGAGGGCACCCCTGACGAAGTGAGAAATAACTGTCTCGTCATCGAGGCCTATCTGGGCAAAGAGACATGCTGAAGATAGAAGAGCTGAATGTCAGCTATGGTGGAATCAATGCCCTGAAAGGCGTGTCATTGGAAGTGGGCCGGGACGAGATTGTCACGCTCCTCGGCGCAAACGGGGCAGGAAAATCAACGCTTCTCATGGCCGTCTCCGGCGTTGTGCCTGTGCGCAAGGGAAGGATCTTTTTTGACGGGATGGAGATCACGGGAAAAAGCCCGAGTCAGATCGTAAAAATAGGCATCTGTCAGGTGCCTGAAGGAAGAGATATTTTCAAGAACCTCTCCGTCATCGACAACTTGATACTCGGATCATACCACCGGTATCTCTCGCAAAAAAAGGAGGTCATGACAGACCTGGAGCGCATTCTGGAGCTATTCCCCATTCTAAGGGAGCGCTCCAAACAGTCGGCAGGCAAGCTTTCCGGAGGAGAGCAGCAGATGCTGGCGATCGGGAGGGCGCTGATGGCCCGCCCCCGGCTCATCATGCTCGATGAGCCCTCACTCGGTCTGGCACCCCTTATGGTGGAGGAGATATTCCGGATTATTGGCCGGCTCCAGGCGGAGGAGATACCCATTCTGCTGATCGAGCAGAATGCCCGGGCTGCCTTGAGGACAGCCACACGAGGCTATGTGATGGAGACAGGCAGCATTACACTTGAAGGCACGAGCAGCGACCTGCTGGAGAATCCCAGAGTTGTCTCGGCATATCTCGGCAGGTGAGACAGGAGATGAAACCACACACCTGTGGTAACGGACCCATACAGGGAGGATCAACATGAAGGTATTGATTACCGGAGGCATGGGAGTGATCGGGGCAATGACGACGAGGAAATTTGTGCAGGAAGGGCACAGACCGGTGGTCATGGCCCGCCACATGGACAAGAACCTCATCGGCCCTATTGAAGACAAGATCGACGTGGAGCTGGCCGATGTACAGGATTTTCCCCGCATCATCTCGATCATCCAGAATTATAAGATTACCCACATCGTTCATACGGCAGCACTGGTCGGAGCTATATCGAGCAAGAATCCACCCCAGAGCATTCACGTGAATGTTGTCGGTACCGTGAACATTGCTGAAGCAGCCCGTATCATGAAGGTACAGAGGGTTGTCTATACAAGCGCCAAGGGCGTCTATGGATATATCAGCGGAGAGTATGCCCACCCAACATACAGTCCCTTGCCTGAGGACCACCCCAAGAATCCTGTCCGCATTTACGATTCGGGCAAGCTGATGGGTGAACATATTGGCGAATTCTATCACCGTACGTATGGGCTTGAATTCCTTTCTTTGCGCTTCGGCATGACCTTCGGTCCCGGTAAGATGGTACGTCACGGAGGCATGGCAGTGACGAGCCAGATCGTGGAACTTCCTTTTGCGCGCAAACCGGTGAGGATTGAAAAAGGCGGCGACCAGAAGGATGATTTTATCTATACCAAAGATGTGGGCTTGAGCATTTACCTTGCCACTATCGCAGAGAAGCCGCGCTATACCGCTTACAATATCAGCATGGGGGTCGGATACACCTTGAACGATATGGCAGATGCGGTAAGAAAGGCCATCCCCGGGGCTGACATCTCCGTAGGGCCGGGACTTCAGTTTCTCGAAGGCCCCTACCACAGTGTTTACGACATTACACGAGCGCGCGAAGACCTGAAGTTCAAGCCGGAGTTTGACATGGAAACTGCGGTTCTGGATTACGTTGAGACATTGAAACAACTTGCGGCGGGCCAAGAGAGATGCTAAGGGAGATGTACCATGAGAAGCAGACTTGAGCTTCCGAGATTGTCCCTGACGGAACGAGACAGACGCTGGGCCTTGATTCGAGGTAACATGAAAGGGCAAGGACTCGATTGTCTTCTGCTCTTCGGCTTTCCCTCCATGTGGGATTTCACCACTGCCAATGCCCGCTTCGTCACTCATATAGGCGGCAATGCGGCATTCAACATAACGGTCTTCCCCTTAGAGGATGAGCCCACGGTCTTCATTCTCATGCCCACCTTCACGGAATACTGGAAAAGGGCTCAAGACTGGGTAAAGGACATACGGCCCCGGAAGGGCACGTGGGCACAAAGCATTGCTCTACGGTTGAAAGAGCTCGGACTCGAGACGAAGGCAATCGGGGTGGATGGCCTGGCAGGTCCGCTCGACCAGGACGGCTGGACACCGTACAGCGTATACGACGGGCTGCTCAAGCTCCTGCCGGAAGCCCGACTTGTAAATGTAATGGATATGCTGGAAAAGCTCCGCACGGTGAAGAGCGATGAAGAGATCGAAATGCTAGAAAAAGCAGCCCACCTGGGAGACCTCATGCTGGATGCCTGCGCTCAAACAGCGAGACCGGGGGTGAGAGAAGCAGAGGTCTATGCAAGAATGATGGAGGTAATGCTCGCCAATGGCGGTGAGGAGCCTACGCTCTTTCTCTGGGCGTCGGACGCCCTTCCGCTGCCCCACCCCTTCCGGCTTCCCACGATGCGTCCACTCGAACAGGGAGATCTGATTATCTGCGAGATGCACCCCAAGTACGGCGGCTATTACACGCATCTGGAGAGGACCTTCTCTCTCGGTGAACCCAGGAAAGAATACCTGAAGATATATGAAGGATGCCTGAAGACCTTTCAGCGGATAGCGGAGCTCTGTCTGCCGGGGAATGCTGTAACGGAAGTGATGGAAGAGGCCGCGAAGGTCATCAGCGCAAACGGCCTCGGTATTTGTGAAGCCGGTATTCACGGACACGGTCTCAGTTCCCTTGAATACCCACGCTTCAGGCTCCACGCCCTGGAAACTGACAGAAAGGCAGTTGGCTCCCTCGGGGCAGAACTTAAAACGGGCATGGTGTTCGCTGCTAATATCGATCTTGTTGACCCGAAATGGATGAACGGCAACACAGGATGTGTGTTTGCGGAAACTATCGTTGTGACCGAAACGGGCTCGCGATGGTTGCACAGCTACCCGCACGAGTTGAAGATTATCAATACGTAGAATCAGAAAGGAGGACCAAGAGTGACACGACCAAGCTATGATGTAATTGACCTGTCCAGACCCATCCACACCAAGATGCCAGTCTTCCCGGCCATCTCGAAAACTTTTCTCGGTGTCTACCTTGGCCACAAGGATTCCCTCCGGCCGGGAAACATCTCATCGCAGACGAATATTCTCGTGATGTGCGACCATGCAGGAACCCACATCGATTCTCCGCTCCACTTCAATCCTGAAGGGACGAGCATTGATAAGATGCCGGTCGAGGGCATGGTGGGCAATGCGGTGATGCAGGACTATACACACAAGAAAAATACCGAAGCGATCACTACGGGTGAAATAGAAGAGAACTTGAAGAAGATCGGTGCTGATCCGCGGGACCTGAAATTCATCCTGTTCAGGACCGGGGCCGGCGAATACTACGAGACCGACGAGTACCTGAGCAAGTACCTGGAGGTTCCGGTCCCTGCGGTGGAGTGGATGCTTGACCGGGGCATTCTGGTCTTTGGGGTTGATGCATCGACGGTTGATCATGCAAAGGATCGGGCAACCCACATGCTCATGCGCAGGCGGGTCTGTTACCATATCGAGAACCTGGCCAATCTCGACAAATTACCTGCTGACAGGATGTTCACCTTTATTTGCAACCCGTTATTGATGTTGAATTCAAGTGCGGCCCCATTCAGGGCGCTGGCGCTTGTTCCGCGCACGTGATGAGAAGACTGGCGTGACAGCGTTCGAGCGCTGTGACCCGGACAAGAGACTATCGCCGGAGTGATAGCGGTAGAAAGGAGAGATTATGAGGGGGAAAGGGATCGTATGCATGCTGATTGTGTGGGCGGTGACGCTGGTGTTTGGCTTTTACCAATCCGGATACGCTCAGGAGGATGTTGCAAAATTTCCCAGCAGACCGGTCACCCATATTGTGCCTGTGCCTCCGGGTGGCCCGACCGATCTTGCCGTCCGCCTCATCTGTAAGGAGGTGGAGAAGTATCTCAAGCAGCCTGTCGTGGTCACGAACAAGCCGGGCGCAGCACTTACCATTGGAACGGCCGCCATCCTTTCATCCAAACCGGATGGCTACACATTCGGTTTTTCCGGAGGTCCGCCCCTGTTTCTGACGCCACTCCTGGAAAAGGTCCCTTACGATCCGATTAAGGACGCCAGGTACATAGTCCAGTACGGGGGTTTTAATTTCGGGGTCTATGTTGCTGCCAACTCGCCATTCAAGACGTTCAAGGATGTGATCGCGTATGCGCGGCAGAACCCCAAAAAGGCAACCTATGGCACGACCGGCACGAACAGCATGGGCCACCTGACCATGGAGCAGATTGCGAAACAGGAAAAAGTGCAGCTGACGCACATCCCCTTTAAAGGCACGCCAGAAGTGCAGACCGCGCTCCTTGGTGAACACGTCCTCTTTGGAGCGGGCGATTTCAATTATTCGATGGTTGAAGCGAAGCAGATCAGGCTTGTCATGATGCTGAAAGACGAGAAGTCGGCAGAGTATCCGGATGTGCCCATCCTGAAAGAGCTTGGCTACAACTATCCATATCCCATGATCATCGGCATAATCTGCCCCAGGGCAACACCGGAGCCTATCGTGAGGAAACTGGACGACGCATTCGAGAAGGCGTCGAAGGAACCGGCGTTCATTTCGGGGATGAAGGAGCTTCGTCTCCCGGTCATGTATCGTAGCGGCAGGGACCTGGAGGAGTATGTGCCCAGGAACTACGCCTATTTTCAAAAGATTTTGAAGGAGATAGGCGCGATCAAGTAGGCAAAAACAGGAAAAAGGAGAAAACGATGAAACTCTCGTTGGCGGAGCGCGACCGTCGGGGGCAGGCCATACGGCGCATGATGGAGGAGAAGGATTTCTCGATGCTGGTCGCTGCGTCCAACGCCATGTGGACCGGCCACGTGCGCTATTTTTCAAACTATCCGCCCCACTTCGGATACGCGTACGTGATTTTTCCCAGGGAAGGCATGCCCACGCAATTTGTCTTCAGCAAGATTCAGGAGCAGGTGGCGTCGAAAAGATGGGTCGCTGATTCCCGGCAGACGTCCAATTACCCTGATGCGATTGCAAAACGGATCAAGGAACTCGAATACAGGGGCAAACGGATCGGCCTTGTCGGCGTGGAGAACATGTCGTTCACGATATACGAGTACATGAGAAAAGAGCTGGCAGAAGCAATCTTCATTGATGCCACCAGGGATATCTTCGACCTGCGCATGATCAAGAGCGCAGAAGAGCAGGAGATAGCACGCGAGTGCGCCCGCATCACGGACGGGCTTTTCTCGCGAGTCAAGGAGGTGGCCAGGGTCGGCATGAGCGAATTCGACATCTATGCCGAGATGGATTACTTCATGCGGAAACAGGGTGTGGAAGGTGCGTTTAACCTGATTGCGTCAGGTGCGTATCCGGTCGCTCCGTTTCTCGTCCCTTCCGGAAGGGTCGTTGACCAGGGCGAGAGCATTCTCCTTGAACTGACCCCGCGCTACGAAGGGTATTACACGCAGCTCACAGGATATGTTCACCCAGAACCTGCAAATGCACGGATGAAAGAGTTTCTTGATGTCGGGTTTGCCGCACAGAAGGCCGGTCTCAAACTTCTTAAAGCCGGGAACAGGGCGAGCGATGTTGCCAACGCAATGAAGGCAGTTGTTGAAAAGGCCGGTTACTCGTATCCTTACAGGGGCGGTCACTCCATGGGGCACGACCTGGACGAGCCGCCCGCCATCGTCCCGGAAGATGGAACGGTCCTGAGACCGGGCATGACCATCGTGGTCCATCCGTGCGTGATGGATACGAATGGCGAAGGTGTATTCGTGGGTGACAGTTACCTCGTAACCGAGTCCGGCGCCGAACCGCTCAACACGACGTTTGCGACTTACAACAGGTGAGAGGAGAAAGATACGATGATACTGATTACAGGCGGTCTTGGTTTTCTTGGGGGCAATCTCGCAAAGCACTTGCTCGACATGGGTAAGGGGGTGCTCCTCACGCGGAACCGGAACGTGCAGGTTCCCACACTGCTTGCTCCTTACGTGGGTAAGGGCCTCGAGATCGCGCCCATGGATGTGACAGAGATCACCACCATTTTCGACGCGGTGAAGAAGTATAAGGTCACGAGTATCATCCACGGGGCTTCCATCTACGAAGGGAGAGGAAGCATTTACCAGGCAATAGACGTGAACGTGATGGGTTGTGCAAATATCCTGGAGGCGGCGCGCCTCGGGAACGTGGGTCGTGTCACCTTTACGAGTTCTGAGGGTGTGCACCAGGGAAGAAAGGAGACGACGCCGATCAAGGAGGAGGAGTGGTTCTGGGCCCGCTCAGACCGGTATATACCTCTCACCAAGAAGATGGCGGAACTCCTATTCTTCTTCTACCAGAAAGAGTACAAGCTGGACATGGTGATCACGCGTCCTTCGCGCATCTATGGGCCCCTCTATGCGGCAGGAAGGAACCCGATCCTGCGCATGGCAAACGCTGCGGTCAAAGGTGGGGAGACCGTTTTCACCGATATTAATGAAGAGGAGAGCCATGACTTCGTTTATGTGCGCGACTGCGCACGCGCCCTTGCCATGATCCACCTGGCGCCGAAACCGAACCATGCGATTTATAACATCGGTCTGGGTAGGTCTCACTCTTTTGGTGATGTGGCACGCACACTCGAGAAGATCGTGCCGGGTGTGTCGATCAGGCTCTCGACCGGTGTTGCCACGATCACCAAGACACCATACGACATCAACGCGTGCCTCGACAATTCACGCATCCAAGAGGAGTTCGGGTATGTGCCGGAGTATGACCTGGAGCGGGGGTTGCGGGCGCTGGTGGCTTGGCAGCGGGACGGAGAATACGTCTAATGCCAAACTGCGATCAAGCCGAGTAAGAAGGATACCAATTCCCTCCGCTCTCCGGCACTCCGCCTTTGACCAGCACTAAGGGCTTGCTCGCTTGGTGTGCACAACTCGCCTTTATCAAGGCTCAGACAGTGCACCCCACCCGTACGGGACGCTCCCTTCGCCCAAGTCTGGTTACAAAGGCTCCGTGATGTTCGCTTCCGGGAAAGGTATCCTTCCGGCACTAGTCCGACATTGATTGCATTCTGGAATGACACCTCAGACGACGATACACGTTACAGGAATCAGCCTTGCAGTTTCTTCGTCCAGGCGACCAGTTCCTGAAGCAGCGCTTTCACGAGCTTCTTGGCGGTCTCGTCCGTAATCCGGCCGTCTTCCCCCACTTTCTTGTCGACGAAGGGAAGCATCACCTCCGGCCGGTTCAGTGGGAACATGTTCAGGAAAACAAAGGTCTGCCTGAGATGGTACTGAGCGCGCGCCGTGCCCAGCATGCCGATCGATGCACCCATCAAGGCTACCGGCTTGCCTTCGAGCGCGTTGTCGCCGTAAGGCCGTGATGCCCAGTCGATGGCATTCTTGAGCACCCCGGGCACTGAATAGTTGTATTCAGGCGTGGCAACCAGGATCGCATCGGCTGCCCGTATTTTCGCCTTGAACTCCTTGACCTTCTCCGGTGGTGTTGCCTCCAGGTCCTGGTTGAAGGGCGGGATACCTTCCAGGTCAAATATGTCGAGCTGTGCCCCTTCCGGCACCAGTTCCGATGCCAGACGAAGCAGCGCCTTGTTGAACGACCCTTTCCGCAGGCTGCCGGCAAAGCCGAGAATCTTTACGGTCTTTATTTCGTTACCCATGTTCCCCTCCTTGGTACTTGTCGTTACAGAATAAGTTCAAACTCGATCTCCCGCTCGCGTCCAAGGAACTGCTTCCGCAAAACCTTGACGCGTACCTTCTCTCCCTTCTTGTGCATGCTTAATTCGAGTCTCAAGTCTTCAATAGAACTGATCGGCGTGTCATTTAATGCGGTAAGCACGTCCCCTACCTTCATGCCGGCCTTCTGCGATATGCTCTCCTCGGGAAAGTGCTGAATCGAAAGCCTCTCCGGTGGGGGCGCGAGTGTCACCATGAGTCTGGGCATGGCCTGGTACGAGGCTGGCTGGGGTGACAGCACGTAGTCTGCGATGCCCTTCTCAATCTCTGACTCATTCAGTATGATCACATAGTCGTACCCGTTACGTCTTGCCGCTCTGGTCGGAATGCCTGACCCGTAAGACACGTGCCCGTTTCCTGCCAGCACAACCACCTGATACTCAGGGTTTCTCTTGAGAAACATGTCAACGGATTCGGCCATGGTTTCATCCCACAGGATTTGCGCCTGGAAGAAAAACTCAAAGGGCCGATCCTTGGACGCCTCATGCTCCCGGTATATCTTCCTGAGGCGTTCCTTGTACGCCGGATCAGAGAAGTCGAGCTGGGAAGGTATCATTTTCTTCTCATCTGCAGATAGGCTTTCAAGGCCGCCCTGAGAAACCTTGCTCACGATCTCCTGCTGAAGGTTGAGGGCAAGTACAGGGATCTTCTCCGTTCGGGCAAAGTCCAGGATGGGTCTGTAGAGGTTGTAATCAAACCCCCATCGCTTGAAGTACTGGCTCTCCTTCAAGAATTGCCGCTCACTGATCCTCCCTGCCATGTAGTCGTCAACGGCGCGCTGCGCCGATCTCTGAAACATCTCCATACCGATGGCCACTCTACGCCCCCTGCGAACTAACCCCTTGATGATCTCAAGTTGCACGAGATGATGTGAGAAACGATCGTGGACTTCCCCTACGTAGATGATCTTTTTTCCGGCGACCGTATCGAACAGGCCGTTCACGGTCTTCAGTGTCGCTTGATCAAGCCCCTGCTGCACTGAGAACTCCTTCGATATGCCATTTCTTGTTTCATCCAGCCTGCGCGCTGTGTTCTTGCCTTGCCTGAAAGCAACATGGCTGTATCTGCCGTAATGAATGATTCTCCTGTGCGCTTTGTCCACTTCTTCCTGGGAATCTGCCTGTACGATGGCGATCACCCTGGCCGGGTTCCTCGGGTTCTCCTTCACCGTGATGCTGAACCCGGCATCATCTTTGAGTTTGCCATACAGGCGTGTAACCACCGCGCTCTCTGTTCCCAGCATGACGAGTGAATTTTCTCTTAGGTCTGCATCAGTCAAGGCGTCCGCCTCGATCCGGCGTGCACCTTTCTGGTTGAAGGCGTCCGCCACTTCTTTGTAGATACCGGCACCCTGCGCAGGAATGACGATCAGAAGTTTGTCGCTGCCGAGCACACGTGAAATAACTGGCGCAAACTCTTCCCGGGAAAGTTTCCTGGCGACGTTATACTCCTCATCTACGGAGATTCTATCGGGTGGACCCTCAGCGCGCATCGTGACCTTTTCCCGCTCCTCGTCCAGATGAAACCAGCTTGTTGTCCTCCCGCCCTTCCAGTACAGCGTGACCGGAACGTCAAGGATGTATGGTTTGCCTTTCTGCACGATGGCGCACTGCACCTCCCATTTATTCTCCCGCTGTCGCACATCAACGTCTTCGAGGGATATTTCAGGGAGACCTTTTTCTCTCACCCACTGCGTAAAATAGGAGGTAAGACTCTTGCCAGACTCCTTCTCGAATGCCTTCCGGATCTCCTGCCACCCCACCATCTTATGGCGTTCGCTGGTCAGGAAGTATCGAAGAGCCCGGTAAAACGACTCGTCACCCATGCTCTTCCTGAGCATGTGAAAGACCATCGCCCCTTTGTCATACCCTATTGCTTTTGAGAGGGAGTCGGTCCTTCCCCTGAAATGGGAGAGAGGGTACTCGTTCTCCTTGTTTACGTAACTCTGGTACTCGGTGAGAAGCGCCTTCCTGTATGTTGCGCCCGCACCCTTTTCCTCCTGATAGAGATAGTCGGCGAGATAGGTTGCCAACCCTTCAGCCCAATTGCCTCTCTCAGGGTCAACCTCCACGACGCCCCCGAACCACTGGTGCACGATCTCGTGGCCGAGCGATGTCTCGGTAATGAAAGGGAGCCGTACAACATTCTGGCCCAGCAGGGTGAAGGTGGGCATTGAATACCCTGTGGGAAAGGGATTCTCGACGATGGAAAATCTTTTGTACGGAAATGGTCCGATAAGACCCTCGTATAGCTTAAGGTATTTCTTGGTCTGTTCAATGTAGTTCGAGGCCAACTGCTCGTCTTCAGCGAAGAAGTAGGTGAGTATGTCGACGCTGCCTGCCCGGCCCCGCGAGACCTTGTACCGCTTCGACGCTACAAGACTGATCTCCCGGAGGGGATACGGAAAGTGAAACGTAAAAGCAGCGTTCCCCTCTATCACCTTCTTGTCTATGCGCTCAGCCTCCGAAACGGCTTCGAAGCCATCGGGGAGAACGACCATCAGCTGGTACTGGCACGGCTGATCGATCCTGGGATACCAGGTTCCCAGGAGGACTATGTTCCGGTCATCAATTATGGCCGGTATGGCCGGCACGGCTGGCACGGCTGGCACGCTCGGACGCGGAAGCTGCTCCTCACTCCGACTTCGTGAGGGAGGCTTGAACACCCCCTCAAAGCCAATCTCCAGTGTGCCATCGCGGGACGGCAGAATTCGAATTGGATCGCGTTGCGACTCGATAGGCAGGCTTCTTCCCCCGAGCTGGATATCGGTAAAGCGGAGTGCGCCCCGCTGGACCGTCAACTCTCGCCCGGCCTTGACCTTGATCGATGCTACACCCTGTATCCTTGAGGAGGGGAGGTCAAAGGAGGCTCGTAGTGTATAATCTGCCTCTCCGCCCGGGGCGACTTGAGCATGGGCGAGCGTAGTCAGGCCCAGGGCTGGGGCGCCCAGTGCCACTACGAGGAACACGAACGTCAGGTTGTGGACCAGCCTATGCCTTGGTTTGGGGCCCGGTCTATGGACCAGTTGGCCGGCCAGGGTGCGGACAAGTCCAGGGCTAATGGCGTTGACTTGCATCAGCACATAATCTATGATGTAACGCAGAATTTGTCCATGCCATTATTTCTGTACAAGTCAATACTAACCATCCCCCTCTTTGTGTTGATGCTCGTCGCCCTTTTTACCATGTTCGAGATCTACGGCCGGCTCGAGAAGAGGTTTGATCCGAAGGTAATGAAGGCGGTGCATCGGGTTAACGGTTTGTTATTTCTTGCACTCTTTCTCTACCTCGTGTTCGTCTGCCTCCAATTCGTGGTCGACACAAGGACTGATATGGCTCCCCGCGCCACGTTTCATGCCGTCTTCGCAACGGCGGCTCTGGCGCTCATCATATTCAAGATCTTTGTGGTGCACCTATACAAGGGGTTCTACGCGAAGCTGCCTGCTACAGGCATGCTGGTTGCCTTGTTCACTTTTCTGGCGATTGCGACGTCAGCAGGCTACTATCTCTCTGTGACATCGTTCGGGAAGGAACGGCGTGTGGCGGATGTCATGGAGAAGCGCGCGCCCTCGCCAGCTGAGAAAAAGGATATGTCGGCACTTGCTCCCAAGACAGACCCCGAGAGCATCTCGACCGGTAAGAAACTGTATCAGACCAAGTGTGCGGCGTGCCACAAGACGGACACTACGCACATGCTCGTCGGGCCCGGCATGAAGAACATTCTCAAGGGCAAGGAGCTTCCCAGCAGCAAGCGGCCGGCGACGTCGCAGGCGATCATTGAACAACTCAGGAATCCGTATCTGCTCATGCCCTCCTTTTCATACCTCACGGATGATGAGATCACCAATCTTGTCGCATACCTGAACACGCTGTAACCTGAGTACCTGTCTTGACAATAGGCCCTTTTGGGATTTAGATTAAGGTGCTTTCGGAGACAAGTTCGAGCGCCTGCGCTCAGGCTACCCCTGGAGGAATTCCGCGTGGATTATACGGTAAAGCTTGGCGGCGAAGCCGGCCAGGGTGTTGACACCATCGGCACGATTCTCTCAAAGGTTTTCACGAGGGCAGGCTATTTTCTTTTCAGCCACCAGGACTTTGAGTCGCGTATCAGGGGTGGCCACAATTTTTTTCAGATCAGGATTTCCGATCACCCCATCTCGGCGTCTCGCTCTCTTGTAGACATTCTTGTCGCACTCGACAGGCAGTCGGTTACGGCCCATGCACAGGAACTCTCTCCCGCAGGCATGGTGGTGTATGACGCCACCACACTCAAGGAGAAAGTAGACCGACCCGAGTTCCTCGATGTCCCCTTCACCGAGATAGCTGTCACGCACGGTGGTAGCAAGATCATGTCGAACACAGTCGCTACGGGGGCTGTCCTCGGCATGCTCGGCATGAACCTTGAGATTGCGTACGAGGTGATCAGGGAGACGCTGAAGAAGAAAGACGAGCAGGTGATCAAGGCCAACCTGGACGCGGTTCGTGCGGGTTATGAGTTTGCGAAGAAGGAATGTTTACGCTGCTCCTTCGCGCTCGCTTCTTTCAACACACGGAAGATGCTCTTGTCCGGCAACGACGCAATAGGTCTTGGAGCAGTCCTGTCCGGCTGCAAATTCTATGCAGCATATCCCATGACGCCGTCCACAGGCATCTTCAGCTTCGTGGCCGGCAAGGCAGCTTCACACGGGATCGTGGTTGAGCAGGCAGAAGATGAGATAGCAGCGATCAACCTGGCCATCGGTGCATCCTTTGGAGGCGTGCGGGCCATGACAGGGAGTTCCGGAGGTGGTTTCGCACTCATGGTGGAAGGCCTGTCCCTGGCAGGCATGACAGAGACCCCTTTGGTCATAGCTCTCGCGCAACGGCCCGGTCCGGCTACGGGCCTGCCGACACGCACTGAGCAGGGGGAACTTCTTTTTGCCTTGCACGCGGGCCACGGCGAGTTTCCGCGCGTTATCTTTGCGCCAGGCACCGCGGAGCAGGCAGTCTATCTTACCAACAAGGCGTTTGACCTTGCGGAGAAGTACCAGATACCGGCATTCGTACTGACCGATCAGTACCTGGCGGATTCGACATGGACGTACGAGACCATCGATCTCGGAAAGATAAAGAACACAGACTACCGGTTGCGGGGCGACGCGTTCCGCGGCCTTGCGTCATATAAGAGACACGCCTTTACGGAAAACGGTATCTCGCCCCTGGGTGTGCCTGGTGATGCGGCCCACCTGGTTGTCACAGACAGCGATGAGCACGATGAGGATGGCCACATCATAGAAGACGCGGAGACGAGGCGGAGGATGGTTGAGAAACGGCTCCTGCGTAAGCTCCCTTTGATCAGACGCGAGATCGAGCCGCCTTCGCTGTACGGAAGCACAAAACCGGACGTCCTGCTTGTTGGCTGGGGCTCTACGTACGGTGTCATGCGGGAGGCTGTAGATCTGCTCTCCGCGAAAAACGTCGCCATGCTCCATTTCAGCGAGATATTCCCATTCCCGGAGACTCACACATTCGATTACCTCGGCCTGCTCCGCAACACGAGGTTGACCGTATGTATCGAGCACAATGCCATGGGCAAGTTTGCTTCCCTCGTGCGCGCGGAGACCGGGTATGAGTTCGACCGGCAGATCCTGAGATACGACGGGCGCCCTTTTACCGTGGAGACATTACTGGGAGAGATTGATGGTCACCTTGCAGGACTATGAGGGACAGACACCCGCGTGGTGTCCAGGCTGCGGCAACTTCAGCATCCGCAAAGCCTTTCAGCAGGCGATGGTGGAACTGGGCATGGAGCCCCACCAGTTTACGATTGTCTCGGGCATAGGCCAGTCGGGAAAATTTCCTCACTACGTGCGCTGCAATACCTTCAATGGTCTTCACGGGCGAAGCCTGCCTGTGGCTACCGGGCTCAAGCTCGCGAACCATGAAATGCCTGTTTTCGTGTTTTGCGGAGACGGCGACTGTTACGGCGAAGGCGGTAACCACCTCCTCAACGCCATGAGGCGCAACATAAACGTAAAGCTTTTTGTCCACGACAACCAGATATACGGGCTCACCAAGGGGCAGGCGTCCCCCACGAGCCTGGAAGGAACGGTCTCGAATACCCAGCCCTTCGGGGCGCTTTCGCAGTCTCTCAACCCCATGATACTGGCAGTAGCCATGGATTGCAGTTTTGTTGCGCGCGGGTTTGCGGGCGACATCGACCATCTGAAAGAGTTGATGAAACAAGCGATCACACACCGGGGCTTTTCGATCGTCGATATATTCCAGCCCTGTGTCACGTTCAACAGGGTCAACACCTTTGATTGGTACCGGAAGCGCTGTTATAAGATTGAGCCGGAGTATGACCCGGAGGATCGCATCGCGGCGTTCCAGCGGGCCTTAGAGCTCGGGGAGCGCATACCCCTTGGTGTCATATACAAGCATCATCGACCTGTTTTTGAGGATAAGCTGCCGGTGATACGGGAAAGGCCCCTCGTCCGGCAGGCGCCCTTTCCCGGCATAGACGGCGCGCTGGAAGAATTCTACTAATCAGTTTTTCAATATTGCATTCAAGAGGAGGATACATGGACAGGGTGGCACTTCAGAAATGCAGTTACGGTGTGTATGTTGTCTGCGCGAAGAAGGATGGAAAGTTGAATGGTCAGATTGTCAACACGGTGTTCCAGATCACCTCAGAGCCGCCGACCGTCTCCGTGAGCGTCAACAAGCAGAACCTGACACATGAGTACATCCAGGCGGGGAAAGTCTTCACGGTCTCCGTTCTCTCGGAAGAGACACCGATGCCGTTCATTGGCCATTTCGGTTTTAAGTCCGGCCGGGAGATCGATAAGCTGGCAACGGTCAAACACAAGATCGGTGTCACGGGCGCACCCATCATTGTCGAGAACTCGTTGAGTTACCTGGAGTGTGAGGTTGTCGGTTCGATGGACGTGGGCACTCACACCATCTTTGTGGGAAAGATAGTCGCTGCGGAGGTGCTGGCCGAGGGCACACCCATGACCTACGAGTATTACCATAAGATAAAGGGCGGTAAATCCCCGAAGAATGCGCCGACGTACGTCAAAGAGGAGGCGCCCGCCGCGAAGCCGGCTGAAAAGGCGGCCTCAGGCAAAGCGAAGTACAGCTGTTCGGTCTGCGGCTATGTCTATGACCCGGAACAGGGCGATGTGTCTTCGGGTGTAAAGCCGGGAACACCGTTCGAGGAGCTTCCTGACTCGTGGGTCTGCCCGGTCTGCGGTGCACCCAAGTCGTCGTTCGAGAAAGTCGCCTGAGAGGCGCGATTCAGGTCAGCATAGGCTCGAAGGAGGTCACATGATTCTTCAAACCGAATTCAGCGATCTTGGAACACCGAGGAAAGGCAAGGTCCGTGACATATACGACCTTGGTGACCAGTTGCTCTTTGTTGCAACGGATAGGGTCTCGGCCTTCGACGTGGTGTTGCCGACGGGCATCCCGGACAAGGGTAGGGTGCTGACCCAGCTCTCACTGTACTGGTTTCGCACGATGGAGCCATTTATGAAGAACCACGTCATTGAGTCGGACGTGGAGAAGTTTCCTTCAAAACTGGCAAAATACGCTGACCAATTGCGTGGACGCAGCATGCTGGTCACAAAGGCAAAGGTTGTGCCCGCCGAGTGTGTTGTGCGGGGCTACCTCGCGGGATCAGGGTGGAAGGATTACAAGGAGACGGGGAGCATTTGCGGCATACCAATCCTTAAAGGTCTTGGAGAGTCCGCAAAGCTGGCCCAGCCCATTTTTACGCCGACCACAAAGGCGGACGTGGGCCACGACATGAATGTCTCCTTTGATGAGCTGAAAGGCCTGGTGGGTGCCAGTCTCGCCGAGATGCTCCGCGAAAAGAGCATCGGACTCTATCAACGGGCAAGCGAGATCGCCGAGAAGAGGGGTATCATCATTGCCGATACCAAGTTTGAATTTGGTCTCCTGAATGGGGAACTGATCCTGGTTGATGAAGTGATGACACCCGATTCATCGCGGTTCTGGTCTGCTAAAGCGTATGCACCCGGCAGGTCGCAGGACAGCTACGACAAGCAGATCATCAGGGATTATTTGAACACGCTCGACTGGAACAAGACCTACCCGGGACCTGATTTGCCGGCTGACATTGTTGAGAAGACACGGGCGCGCTACCTCGAGATATACAGGATACTGACGGGAAAGGAACTGGGCTAGGAAGCTGTGGGCAGGAACTTGACATCTCGGAAGGCGTGCTTAAAATATCAAGATTGCGATTAAGGAGGTATGCTAATGATTGACGTAACAAAGAAGGCGGCAGAGGCATTTAAGGAGATAGTGGCAAAGCCGGAAAATGTGGAGAAGCGTATCCGGGTCACTCTTGACGGTGGTGGCTGATGCGGTCCCAAGCTGGGCTTGGTTCTGGATGAACCAAAGGAAAATGACGAAAGTTACGAGGTGGAGGGTGTTCGTTTCATAGTTTCTAAGCCAACCGTGTCCTCGATCCAGCGGGACAAGGCCATTGTGTCCATCGACTTTGCTGAGGATGCACGTGGAAACGGCTTCCGGGTCTTTCTCAAGGAAGCAGAAAATTGAGAGGGCCTCGGAGGGTCCGCTCCTTTACTTAATTCAGTGGTCAGTGATCAGTAATTGGCAATGACCAATGGTGACCGGAGATCGGTCGGCGCCAAGAGGCCGAGCCGGCTTCGTTCACCCCCCTTTTTTTGAGCCTGCGCTCAGTAAATCCTCCCTTGAAGAGGGCCATCATCTGAAGAGAGCCGTCACCCCGTGGATACACTAGCATGCGCCGAGTCACACTTTCCTGAAATACCATGGTCTGGTCAGGTGCTGGCCAGGAGCATTCGCTCCGCAGTCTTGTAAGCCTCTATGAGGCTCGTCGGGTCTGCCTTGCCCTGGCCCGCTATGTCAAAACCAGTTCCATGTCCGACCGATGTGCGGATGAAAGGGAGACCGAGTGTGATATTAACGGTCCTCCTGAAATCGACTGTCTTGACAGGGATGAGTCCCTGGTCATGGTACATGGCCACATAGGCATCGCCGGCTGTGTGATGGAAGAGCGAATCAGCCGGGAATGGACCCTCGACGCGGATGCCGAGTGAGCGGGCATGGTCTATCCCTTCCGAGATCATTCCTTCTTCGCTACCCATTAAACCTTGCTCGCCGGCATGCGGGTTGAGTCCGCAGACCTTGATCAGTGGATTCTTCACCCCGAAATAGTCTCTGAGCGAGGCGCTCGTTATGGAGATGCATTTGAGGACACTAGCACTTGTTATGCTGGCCGGCACTTCCTTCAAGGCTATGTGTATGGTGACTAGGGAAACGCGAAAGCCGCGGGCTGCCATCATCATTACGTAATCAGTCACGCCGCTATAGTGGGCCAGGAGTTCCGTGTGTCCGGGAAACGTGATGCCGGCCTGCCGGATCGACTTCTTGCTGATGGGGCACGTTACGAGGGCTGAGACAGCACCTGTAAACAGAAGCTTGAGTGCCTCCAGCACATACCGGTAAGATGCCTCTCCGCATGCAGCATCGCTGGCACCAAACACCACCTTCTTGACGATCCCGAGATCAAGAAGCTCGACGTCGCCGCGCCTGCCCTCCATGAAGCGTTTCACGCGCACAGCCTGACCGGAAAGGCATGCGGCGGCCGAAGCGCGGAGCGCCGTATCGTCGCCAACGATCACGGGTATGGTTTGTGCCCCTATCTTGCGCAGCGCCTTAAAAATAATTTCCCCGCCGATGCCGGCGGGGTCTCCAAGTGTTACGGCGATCCGTTTCAGATCTTGACCTCTATGTACGCAGAAGCCCGAAGCTTTGTGATGTATTCCTTGTATCGTTTCTCAGACTCTTTTTGCAGGAGCCGGCCGTTGACCTCATCTTTCACGGACTCGAAGGGCGGAGCCTCTGTTTTTCTCACTTCAAGCAGTTTCGCGATATGCACACCGTATGACGTTTGTATCGGGTGTGAATAGGTCCCGGGGACCAAGAGGCCGAGCGCCTGTCGCAACTCGGGTATGAGGTCCTCTTTCTTGACATAGCCTATGTCGCCCCCCTGGGCTCCGGACGGATCATCAGAAAATTCTCTCGCCAGTTGCTCGAAGGGTACCCCCTTCCCCAGCTGGTTGTAAACGTTCTGTCCCCTGGCAGCCGCATCCTGGCGCCGTGCGGAGATAAATACCTGCTGGAGCCTGTACTCCTCAGACCGGAACTGGTCGATGTTGGCCTGATAGTACGCCTGCAACTCGGCATCGGTCACGAGGGCTTCTCCGGAGATGGTCCGAGACAGGACCTTGCCCCTCAGAAGGTTCATGCGAAGACCCTCGAGAAATGCTTTATAGCTCACTTTTTCCCTTGCCAGCTGTTCCTTTAAATCCTGCTCTGATATGAGGTTCTGTTTCTTGATACTTTCGACTACAGCCTCCACCTCCTTGTCAGACACGTCAACCTTCAGTTTCTTGGCCTGTTGCTGGATAAGCATGTTGTCGATAAAAAAATTCAGCTTGTCCTTGAGCTCCAGTCCCCTGAAGTACTCGTCGACTGACGTGAACCTGCCTTGCTTTTCAACGCGCACCACCCGCTGCACGTCGCTCAAAGTCACGATGTCGTCGTTGACTATGGCCACGATCTTTTCAACGATCTCGCCGCCCGAAGAGCACGGCAGGAGGGTAACTAAAGCAGCAATGAACGCGAGGAGAATAATCCTCATTTCTTGGGTGCCGCCTCACTTTTTGGCGCTGGCTCCCCCTTGATTGGCGTCTCGCTGACCTTGCCGGATGGTTCAACTTTGCCCGGCTG
>Ga0102851_10000242_pt1 | contig 25100 bp, 29 predicted proteins | sample Mud3Dept3metaG_FD_79558 | JGI IMG/M metagenome (GOLD analysis project Ga0102851, IMG submission 79558) | Freshwater wetland microbial communities from Ohio, USA, analyzing the effect of biotic and abiotic controls - Mud 3 Core 4 Depth 3... | ecosystem: Environmental > Aquatic > Freshwater >... | reverse complement strand
TAGGAATTGCCCTTTGTGCGTATCACTGCATTTTTTATTCAAAAATTCTCTTCGAAATATTCTTTGGATCGACTCCCAATTCCGGAAGAGAAGACGACACATTTATTCCAATAGTTCTTACAATTTTTTTGGTGTTAACAGGATTGTTCTTGTTAGGTTTTTTCCTTTTACTTCTAACTAAAATCAGAACTCAATTCAACACCGGCAAGAAGGAATATTGGACAGCCACAGGACTTACGATTCTATTTTGCGCTGATAAAATTTTATTTTAAACCTAATAAAATCTTATTAAAAATGGCCATTGAAATAGAACACAAATATTTAATAAATCAAGAACGCTGGAAAAAAGTAATTCCACATAAAAGTTCAACTATCACACAAGCATATTTATCAACAGATCCTCTCAAAACAATTCGCATCCGCACAAAAGACGAAAAAGGATTTATTACAATAAAAGGAAAAACTCAAGGAGCAAGTCGGCCAGAATTTGAATATGAAATTCCGAGATTAGAAGCGAAAGAATTAATTGAAAAATTTACAGATTCGAGAATTGAAAAAATTCGACACTACATAATTCACGAAAATAAAACCTGGGAAGTTGATCAGTTTTTGGAATTAAATGAAGGTCTTTGGTTGCAGAAATTGAACTTACATCTGAAGACGAAAAATATTCAATTCCGGATTGGGTTGAAAAAAATGTTACTACCGATAATCGATATTCAAATTCTAATCTTTGTCGGAATCCTTATAAATTTTGGTAGGTAATTCTGCGAGAAAATGAAAAGAGAATTTCTAACTTCATTCCTAATCACTTTAACATTTCTGGCATGCGGATTTGTTTTGCTCCACAACGAACTTATCGGATATGGACTTTCCTTTTTTGTATTTCTCCCTTTTATCCTTGGATACATTCTTGGAAAATCAACAATAAAAAAAATCAGCCTGGTTGGATTAATAACTTCATTCGTGATATTCCTCATTCTTCTAGCAGTTGGAGATCTAGAAGGAATGGTTTGTATTCTAATGGCTCTTCCGCTTATTGTCGGAGCAATAATTCTTGGAGTTTTGTTAAAATACATTGTTGAGAATTACCAAAAAAAATCAAAAAAAAGAAATCACATTAAAAGTTCGCTTCTACCTTTTTGTGCATTTCTGCTTTTTTCTGCCGCCGAAAATCAACTTATCAAAAATGACAAGTTTATTGTGGAAGTTAAATCCGAAATTACGTTACCATACTCTGCAATGGAAGTTTATGAAACCATAAAGTCTGTTGATACGCTAGATGCCGAGAAACCATTTTTAATGAAACTTGATTTGCCAATTCCACAAAAATGTATCCTTGATGAAGAAAAAGTTGGCGGAATACGAACCTGCTATTTTGAAGGTGGAAAAATAATTGAACGAATTACCGAACTCGAAAGAGGAAAAATATTAAAAATGGAAGTAATCGATTACCAACTAACAGGAAGAAAATGGCTCGGCTTTAAAGAAGCAATTTACCTCTTTGACGAATTGAATGACGGAACATGCAAAATGACCAGGATCACAACTTATACATCTGAATTATATCCTCGCTTTTATTGGGAACCGTTGGAAAGGATCGGAATTGAACAGGAGCATGAATATGTGTTTAGGAATTTGGAAAAGGATTTGCATCGAAAATATGGGAGTAGACGATATTAATGAAATTGTGATTTATCAATAACAAAAAAAACCGCTTTGATAATTCAAGCTGGCTTTTATAAATTTTTCTTAAGAATCAATTAACGTCTTGGAGCAGTTCTATTAACTCTTGGCTTATTGGTACCATGTTTACCATGTCCTTCATCATGACCTGCAGCTTTTGAAAGAGCTCTTGCCGCTGCCATTTGTTGTGCTTTAACTTTTTTGGGATCAACGGGTAATACAAATGGAATTCCACGTTTCTTTTTATACCATGGACCTTCATATTCTACGGGTGAAAGGCCAATTACAAACAAGATATATGCACCGTTAAAAATAATTGCGAGAATTTTATCTGACGTTTTATGTTTTCCAAACGAATCACAAATTTCAGTAAAAATGACCATTACAAAAATAATCATAGGGATTGATGCGATACCTATAATTGCCAGCGGTTTCATTACAGGAGCAAAGCCCTCAGGCCCCATAAAGAATTCAAGCGTCTCAGGGTTTTGTATGAAAAGGCTATTAAATTCAGGCCAGTAAAGAATACCGGTAACAAGCATAACTGTACCGGGAATTAATATAATTAAACTATGAGATTTTGGCCGACCAACAAGATCGACAAAAATCATCACATTCCAAATCGGTACTAAGGCTGCAACCCACGGCTCGCCAGCCTTTGCATAAAGTGCCGCCTGAGAAACTATACCGATAAAAATCACAATTACGAGTGCAATTATAATTCCCGGATTTAGATGTAAGATATAATCGATCATAGTAGGTATAGATTGAAGTATTCTTGAAATATACTTAATTCGCTGTGAAGTAACAAATTAATTTCAAAATTCTGCTCAAAAACGAGAATTTATTATATCGCCGTTATCGTTTAAAAAAAAACACTACCTTTAAAACCCTTTACCAATACTGAGGATACAGGATTTATCAGAATCAAAAATCATCAGACTTGATAACGGATTAAACCTAACTAAAAAACAGATTATGGAACAAGAAATGCTCATAGCATACGCAGTCGCCGGAGGAATTCTCCTTCTGCTTTTAATCAAATCAGTAATTATCGTTAATGAAAAAACAGTTTTTGTTATTCAGCGATTGGGTAAATATCGAAGAATGGCCCTTGCCGGATTTGGAATGATTATTCCTTTTATTGATAAAAAAGTAGGTGTAATTAACATGCGTGTACAACAACTAGATGTTGATGTAGAAACTAAAACGCGCGATGATGTATTTGTTCATTTACGTGTTTCTGTTCAATTCCAGGTCATGTCCGATAAACTTTGGGAAGCGCATTATTCATTGGATAATCATCGTCACCAAATTGCATCTTATATTTTTGATGATGTGCGGGCTGAGGTTCCTAAAATGGAGTTAGATGATGTATTTGCTAAAAAAGAAGATATCGCAACTGCCGTTCGTCAAAATCTTGCTGATTCAATGGATGATTATGGTTACCTGATTGTAAAAGCGTTGATCACAGATATCGATCCTGATTCACGCGTAAAAGATTCAATGAATAAAATTAACGCTGCCAAACGAGATAAAGAAGCAACAATGGAAGAAGCAGAAGCTGCAAAAATTCGTGTTGTAAAAGCTGCTGAAGCTGATGCTGAATCAAAACGTTTATCCGGAGAAGGAATCGCTGCACAACGATTAGAAATTGTTCGCGGTTTTAAAGAATCTGTAGAAGATTTTCAAAAATCATTAAAAGGAATTACGCATGAAGAGGTAATGCAGTTTGTGTTACTGACTCAGTATTTTGATACGCTGAATAATATCGGATCAAATGGAAAAAACAGTTCAATTCTAATTCCGCATTCACCGAATGCAATGTCAGATTTCCAGAACCAGATTATCCAGGGAACTTTGATCGGAAGCAAACTGAAAGATAATATGGCCGGAAACGGTCCGCAATAATTGATAATAATAATTGTAAAAATAATTACCCCCGCCACCAAAAAAGGAAGGCGGGGATTTTTTTGAAACATGACTAAATGAGATTAAAAAATAGTTTTTCTTTCGTGTTATTCTTTTTGCTGTTTTGCAATTCAAATCTTTTTTGCCAAAATCCGCAAGACGATAAAACAGGAATTCGCATTATGTTTTATAACGTTGAAAATTTGTTCGATCCGACAAATGATCCGCTTAAAGATGATGATGAATTTACGGAAGAAGGAACACGTTACTGGAGTTACAAACGGTATCACGACAAACTAAATAAGATCGCTAAAACCGCTATAGCTATTGGTGGTTGGGAACCGCCCGCTGTAATTGGCTTATGCGAAATAGAAAATTTACAATGCCTGCAGGATTTAATTTATACGTCTCCGCTGAAAGAATTTGGATATGAAATCGTTCACCAGGAATCTGCCGATGCAAGAGGAATAGATGTCGCGCTACTTTATCGCCCGGAACATTTTACTTTTCTGAGTTTCTATTCATACAAATTAAATTTTACCGTTGATCCAAGACCAACACGAGATATACTTTATGTAAAAGGATTAGTCGGAAAAGACACCTTACATCTTTTTGTCAATCACTGGCCATCACGTTACGGCGGACAAATGGCGTCAGAACCAAAAAGGCAATTTGCCGCTGAGGTCCTGCGGCAAAAATATGATTCACTGATGTCTTTAAATCCAAATGCAAACATTCTTGCAATGGGAGATTTTAATGATCACCCGGATGACAAAAGCATGAACGAAATTCTTCGTGCAAAAAAAGATACGCTCACAATGCTGCAAGGTGATTTACTAAATTTAATCTGGCAATATGAATTTTTAAAAGGCACCAATAAATATGAGCACGAATGGAATATTCTTGACCAGTTTATTGCAACTCCTTCTTTAATTTATGCGTCAGCAGGTTTAGCTGCTCCTATTTCACGAGCGCAAATTTTTGATGCCGATTATTTACTGGAAGACGAAAAAGATGGAATCGGAAAAACAACTAATCGAACATATGTCGGCTTTTCTTATCATGGCGGTTATGCGGATCATTTGCCTATTTATATGGATGTAATTATTCAACCATCTTCGCATTAGATTTCTGGTTTTTTTGAAATAACGGAGTCGAACTTATTTGTACTTTAAGTAAATCTCTACTCAATGAAATGATTTTTTTTCGAAATTATTTTCCATGCGTTATAGAAATCCCAATAATTATTGATCTGAAAATAAAACTGCGATTTAATCTGAGTTTGTTGTGAGAATGGCTCGTTTTGCAGTGGGAAAAAATCTTTGTTATCAGGTAATTTCGCAATTAATTTGGAAAAAATAATAAAACTGATTCTCCGTTTTCATACCAGTAATTCAAAATATTTAAATGATTCTCCGTTTTTATACCAGTAATTCAAATATTGGTAAGTTCTGATTTTTCCTGCAATGAAATAATTAACGAAAAGAGGCAGCAACTATGCTGCCGTTTGCTGACAGAAATAACAACCCAGGAAAGGGAAGCTCTTTGCAATTACAACCGTACTTATCAGAATCAAGAACTAAGTTGCCCGGACAAAATTGATGTCTTCTTATCAATTGCTTTTTGAAATTAATTTAGACACTTAAATTAAAATGATTCTCCATATTGATGCCAGTTATCAAAAAATATTGAAATGATTCTCCGTTTTGATACCAGTTGTTCAAAAACTGAAAAGTCTGATTTTTCCTGAATTAATATATTACAGAAAAAGTCAGGCCCACTTTGCTTCACGCTCCAGAAATATTTATCAGAATAGAGAAGCAATTTATAATTACTAATGAACTTATCAGAACCATGTTGACGGATGAAATTTACGGTAGCGCCTACTTTTAGAATTTAATCAATTCAAAATAGTTAAAATGATTCTCCGTAATGATACCAGTTATTCCAATTATTGGAAAGTTCGGCTGCTTTCCTGCCATTAAGGTGTAACAGAAAAATGAGGCCTTCCTGACTGCGGCACATAGGTTGGAAATAGTTAATGAAGCACGGCGAAGGCGTTGAATTTCTTTTTTCTATTTTTTCTTGAGCTTGTGCTCAACGGTACCAATTTATAAGGACAAGAAAAGGTAAAGGGAAATTCTCGTTTTAGAAATACTTCGTTGCGCTCTGGTATGTTTGCGGAGAATCAATAAATTTAAAATAATATGCGGTAACATAGTCATTAACTCATTCTAAAAAAAAATCCCGATCCACTTAAATGCGAATCGGGATTATACAATCATCTTTTTGCAATCTTATAGATCGCCGGGTCCGCCTACAGTTTTATATGTTTTTTTCTTCGGTTTAATTTTATCAACGAAGATAATGTAAAGGTGCTGCCCGTCTTTTGTGATAATCTCTTCAGAAATACCGTTTACAATTGTCGGTGGCAATTTAGTTTTGCTGGAGAAGCTATCTGCTTCCATTAAATCATACGTTCCGTCTTCATACATGAGCCAGATAGAAACAATTTTACCATATTCAACACGAACCTTTCCTGCAACGCAGAATGATTCGCCTTCTTCAATAAAACTGATGTAAACATTTCTGTGAACTTCATCTGTCACCGCATATGCACCTCTTTCAGTAAACGCCGTCTTCCATTCAGTATAACACCCTGTTTGGGCAAAAGCCCCACCTAACATAAGTGAAAAAATAGTGAGTAAAAATGTTCTTTTCATAAGTTGATAATTTAGTTGGTTTGTCTTAAGAAATACTTTGCTGCCTTCTCGCTGATTTCGCCTCTCCGAAGTATAAGTATTTCATGGTTTTACAGTTATTGGTCGCAATATTCCAATCCTTCAAATATAAAGAACTTTCAGAAATGAATTAAATGCTTCCTTACATTTTTATTACATTTGATAAAATTCATGTTTAAATGAGTACTAAACAAATAGCGAGCCATTTTCTGGAAGCCCAGTCCGTTCTAGCCGAATTCGTTGCTGATGAGTCTAATTTTGAAAAAATAAAGAAGGCCGGAGACGCGATTATTTTGTCAATAAAAAATGGTGGTAAAACAATTTCTTGCGGAAATGGTGGTTCAATGTGTGATGCCATGCATTTTGCAGAAGAAATGACAGGAAGATTCAGAGAAAACCGTGGGCCGCTTGCCGCTATTGCTATTTCTGATCCGGCACATATTACATGCATTTCGAACGATTATGGCTATGAATATATCTTTTCCCGTTTTGTAGAAAGTATTGGTCAACCCGGAGATGTTCTGCTTGCGATTTCAACAAGTGGAAATTCTCAAAATGTTATTAATGCAGTACTTGCCGCAAAAGCAAAAAAAATGTTCGTGATAGGTTTAACAGGAAAATCAGGTGGAAAAATGGCTGATCTTGTTGATCTTGAAATCCGCACCCCTAAAAGCGATTGGGCAGATCGTGTACAAGAAATTCATATAAAGGTTATTCATTCGTTGATTCACTATATTGAGTCGAATATTGGTTCTTAAAAAGGTTTGAAGAGTTGAAGGGTTAATAACGCAACGCGCGATTCATCTCCTTTAGGCGACTACTGATTACCGATCACCAATTACATTATCAACAAATATTTTTTAGTTAAGCGGGCATTTAATCTTTTTATTACATTAGCACCGGAAATATCTTTCTGACAAATTTCACTTTGATCTTTACGGATCATAAAACGCACTCATTTTTATTCCAGACGATCTTATGAAATTAAATTATGCTGGTGAAAACTTATGGCTGCGCTGTTTACGGAATCGAAGCAATACCGATAACGGTTGAAACAAATATTGGTAAAGGAATCAACTTCTTTCTTGTCGGATTACCGGATAGTGCAATAAAAGAAAGTCACCAACGCGTTAAGGCGGCTTTCACAAATTCGGATTTCAAATTTCCGATGAGAGAGATAACAATTAACATGGCACCCGCAGATATTCGCAAAGAAGGTTCTGCTTATGATCTCACAATTGCTGTCGGAATTTTAAGTGCAAGCGAACAAATCATCAGCGAAGAAATCGAAAAGTATATTATCATGGGCGAACTTTCATTGGACGGTAGTTTGCAACCAATCCGCGGATCCTTATCAATGGCAATCAAGGCAAGGGATCTGGGCTACAAAGGTTTTATTTTACCAAAACAAAATGCAAATGAAGTAGCTATTGTTGATGGCATAGATATCATAGGTGTAGAAAATATTACTGATGTAGTTGACTTTTTTAACGGCACAAAAAATATTCCCCCTACTATTTTTGAGCGTCCCGAAATTGATAACCAGGGTGAAAAATATCTGATTGATTTTGCAGATGTTAAAGGCCAGGAAAATGTTAAACGTGCGCTTGAAATTGCCGCAGCCGGTGGTCATAATATTTTATTAATAGGTATTTATAATACCACCTACTAAATAACTGATATTGAGATATATAAATAGGAAAATAATTTTTACTTGTGAATAACTTTTGTTACATCAGCCCAATCAATCTTAGTTATTGTTGAATCTGGGTTCTCCAGAAAGATATAATTCTCAGTTTCGTAAACCTTGTTCCCAGATATGGTATCACTGCCAGTTATATAGGTCATTTGCTCTAATTTCCCACCACCAAATGATTGGTCGATGTTTGGATAGATTATAGTTGTATATTGTTCCATCACTACTATGAATCCTGGAACATAGCAGAATATTATTATTATAGAGAGGAGGTGTGACTGAAACTTACTTTTCTCACCAAAAGAGAAAAAAACACCAGAGTACTTTCTTGGTTCCTTATCGTTATCGTTCGGAGAAAATGCAACCATTAAAACAAAATTAACCCCAACTAATATTTCAAAGCCCATTATTTTACGAAAATCTGGGTTTGGATATAAACAAAAGAAAACAATTATAGACGCTACTATACCTACAACAATAAAAATGATACCCATATAATCCAATACATCTCTTTTTCCCGTTTTTCTATTCGCATAGTAGAATATCATAAACATAGGAAACATCATAAAAAATACTATGCTTCCCTTTACGATTTCTGACCCCAATTTTAAACCGAACAAACTGGGTTCAAAAAGTGGTTCAAAAACAAGCTTGCTTTTGCCGAAAATTAAAAACAAAAAAACAGAAAGATACCCAACCTTTAAAGTAGTTACAACAATTACTCTCAGTATATTATTATTACCAAGCTTATTGATATTCATAAACCACATAAATACCATTAGATGAAGAATAATCACTGTTATAAACGTGAAGCCTGTTATAATGGCCTGTGGTTTTAATAGATTAAAATCCATCATGTGATAACTCCTGAGAAATGAGTTAGTGATGTATGTACCACAAGCAAACAACAATAACGCTCCCAAGCTTATTATTGAGAGGTACTTGCTAATTAAATCTTTATCCATTTCAAAATCTGTTTATGCTAATCTACACAAATTTAATCTGATACCCATTTGAAAAAGTAAACAGAACACGCTCTCAAGCTATTTATTCCAAAAGGGATAAATGGGTAAACTATCAAAGAGAGAAATCAAAGAACAGAAAGCAATCAAAGATTTGCTGGATTCAAAAGATAAATTCAACCATGAAGAAACTGAACTCATCTACCAGAAGTTCAATGAAGCAGTTCTTGGAGATGTTACCAGCAACTCAGCTTATTTCACACCGCTCGATTTGGCGTATGATTTTGCTTTGATGTCACCAATCTATGGAGTTGCTGTTGATATGTGTGCTGGGATTGGCGTATTAAGTTACGCTGCCATGTGTAGGGATTATTACAGAAATGATATCAAGAAGATTATTTGTTTAGAAAGGGATTCAAGATATATTGAAATCGGAAAGAAGTTGGTTCAATCAAATGAACATATTGAAGTGGTCTGGATACAAGGAGATATTTTTGATGAGAACATCTGGAAGCAAATTGTAAAAGAACATGGAAAGATTGATTCAATTTATTCCAATCCACCATTTGGAAGTGTAACCAAATCTGATAAAGATAGAAGCTGGTTGAAGTATAAAGGTTCTGATTTGGATATTGCATCAATCGAAATTGCAATAAAACAAAGTGAATCTCAAAGCTTTATTTTACCACAAGGTTCATGCACATTTCGAGCATCTGGTAGATATCAATTAGGTGGTGCGGAACATATAGAGAATAGAAAGATTGCAAAGCTGAAAAAAGAAATGGGTTGTGAATTCTATATGAGTTGGAGCAGCATTGATACAACCGTTTATGAAGAAGGATTCAAGAACACAAAAATCACAGTTGAATGTTGTTCAATTGCTGACCTTATTTATGTTTAAAAGATGTTTATAAAATGTGTCTGGTTCTACACATTTTGTTATTACATAACTCTCTAGTATTACGTACCTTTGAAGCTATGAGTAATGATAAAAATAACACCAATACATCAACTACAACAGTAGTGATTATTGAAGATAATTCTGTTTACATCAAGAAAGGCAAACAGTCAGAACCAATACAGCCAAAAACGAAAGAGTAATAGTTAATCCAACCATAAACATTACTAGGTTGTAATTTTCTACTTTCTTACTTTGAACTTCTTCACATTTCTCAATAGCGTTTTGAAGTGCAAATACTCTTGTTGCGTAAAAACTCATTTCAAATTTATCATTCAAAAATTTCTCTTGTATAAAAGAAGCTGGACGGCTTCCAGTTACAGCACTTTGTTTTGGTGAAATATTTTTATAAATAAGTACTGCACACCAAGTAAACATTAACACGAGTATAACTGATGCTCCAATCAATACATTATTAATTTCACCACCAAATGAAGAAGCTAAGAACGCAACTAATCCAACATTTACAGTTACAAGCATTCTAAATAAACTATCTGATTTTGATGTTATAATATCATCAGCATGATTAATACCATTCAACGCTAATTCAGCATCACTCTTTAGGAGTTTTAAATTATCTAATTCAAATTTTGATAGTAAATCTTTATCCATTTACTTAGTGCTATTGAGCAAATCCTTGATATCAACATCCAAAGCTTTTGCAATTTTATAAAGCAATCCCAGCGTTGGTTGTGATTCATTTCTACAGATTCGGCTAATGGTGTTCTGGGTTACTCCAACACGCTCTGATAAATCCTTATTCGTTACGCCACATTGAGCAAGCACAACCTTCAAGCAATTGATTTGAATCTTCTTTACAACCTTTTTAGCCATTTCTTTGATAATCTTAATACCAAGTTACGGATTATAGTTGCTGATTTTATTGGGCTTTTAGCACCTATGAGATTTACAAAGTGTATGATTCTACATATAATGGTTATTATTAGACAACTCTATGTTAATTATCTACGTTATATGTATATTAGCATTGTTGAAAAAAACTTAAAGAAAAAAATATGAAAACATTTATTAAAATTTGTTCTGGCATTTGTTTACTCCTTGCAAGTTATTCTTGTGAAAAAGAAGAACCAACTCCACCAACTCCGATTGTTGAATATACCACCTGTGATTCCCTGTGGAACGTTCATGATTCTCTGACAATCAGATTTGATTTTTTAGATTCACTTGGAACAGCTGAGGGATACAAAGGATATCAAAGTGGTGGAACAATACCACCAGAAGATGTTGCACCGTTTAATGAGTGGGAAACTGATTGGTTAAATACTGATGGTGAAAAAGATGATACCTATGTTTATCTTGATGAAAATGATTGTCTATAAAAGTGAACCCATGAAAAAAGAAAATAGCATTTATACAGAACGAAAATTTTGGTTTGGAATCATAACCATCACAACACTTATATCTGGTTTATTCTTATCAATTGGATACGCTTTATTTGGTTGATTCATTACAACCGCAAAGCGTAAATAATTTACGAACTAATTTAGCTATCTTATCAGTTCTAATTTAAAGATATGAAGCTTAATCTCAAATGGCGTAAACATCCACAACATAAGAATGCTATTATTGGAGAAGCAGAAGAACTTCCAGATAACAAGTGTTGGTTCATAATTGCAAAGCTTAGAGATGGTAATTTTTGGGTGATGCTTCCAGCTATGAGAATGGAAGAATATGATAGGAGAATTATAATTCGAGAAGCTGAAACTGCCAGAGATATTTGTGAAGATTTTTTGAACTATAATTTGGTTGCAATTATTCAACATCAGATGAGAGAAATGAAGAACACAAATCTTCAACCAATAAAATCACCAGCTTATTATGATGGATTGTTGCAGAGATATCACAAGCTAATTGAAGAACATAAAACACCACCAAGATTAGCAACATAAAAAATGGTTGATGAAATCCTTTCACCAACCATTCAATTCATTCTCTTTGTTTAGTTAAATATTGCCCATATCGATAGGCAAAGCACCGCACCAGAAATCAATAATCCCATCAACAAGAAACTACCAAAAAGTAGCACTCTCCCAATGGATTGATTTGGGGTGAAGAAAACAAAGAAAAGGTTCATAGCTTGCAGAGCAAGCATTGCGAAACCTCTAATCATTTTTACTTCTTTATTGTGGTTATAATCAATTGTCATTATAACCTAGTAATGTTGTTAAAAATTCTTCACGTCAACCAAGCATAAAGAATCACCTATACAAATAGACGAAATAAATTACCAGAAGTTGCTACTTAAAACCATTTCGTGGAAACAGAACATACCACATACACTTCCAGATGTAACGAACGTATCTAAAAAAATACGGTTTCTTTTTTCTTCTAATTGAATCAACAGTTTGAATCATTCTTTGTATCGTCTAAAAGAAGAAATGGTTTGGAATATTAAATACGCATTGATGATTCTGAAACTCCAATCATAAACAACTGCTTTATCTTGAAGATATACCGTTCTATTTCCATCCAAATAATATATATCATGAGTTGGATTTAAGAACATCAAGTATTGTGCAAAATTATCCGTTACTAAATTGAATCCAGTTCCTTCTGTGCAAGCAATACTTGAGTTGCTAATGAAACCGTAAAAGAAAAAAGCACCTATGAAGAAAATCCAAAATATTGGTAGTAACCAAAACCTACCATGATTATTTGAATACCTGTTAAAGAATAGAATTAATTTATCACTAAAATTTCTGGATAAAAAAGAGAGTTGAAAATATTTTGCATTGTACTCTTTGGACTTAAAATAGATTTCATCTGCTCGATTCTTAACTCTTGACATTATTAATTTGTATTCTCGATAAGCTTCGTAAAATTCTCTTCTTCTATAGTATTCAAAATAGTGACCAATTCCAAAAAGTTTTATCTTCTTCAAATTAGAAATGAATTTTCTGTTTAAAAATCTATCAAAGAATTTTTTCTTACTTCTGATATGTGTAGTATAGATTTTCTTGAACCATTCTATATCAATAAAAAGAGCATTGTCATATCTACTTTCTGAAATAATATGAATAGCTGTTCTGAAATTACAACTGTGAAATTCGGTGAAGTCAAGAATTGAATTTTGAAATTTCAATTTCTCAGTAACGGTTAATGAATGAAATAATAATTTTGCTGTTTCTGCAACTTTGCAATTTGAAAAAATCAATTCATCAACTGTAACACCACCAAAGGTAATTGAACTATTTATGAATTTATTTTTTATTAGCATTTTGGTTACTTGAACATTCATAAGCATTAATGATGCACCACCAGAAAGTTTAGAAACTGTAAAGGATTTTATTGGTACATTACACAATTGTATAATTGCCTTCGCTTCATTTTCGATAATAATAGATTCAGCTTCTAAATTTGTAAAAACAAAATTCCCTACTAAAGCAGAAAACTGTTCAATCTTACAATCAACAAAATTAATTTTTATGGTGTGAGATACTTTTAGATTTTTGAAAGTACATCTTTCAAAACTAACTGATTGAAAACTATTAAATTTAAACTCCTTATCTACTGTGCATATAATATCACTAATTACTATTTGATGACTAGCAGTTAAAGTATCATGAACAGAATCAACTGCATTAGATTTTAGATAATCAATGAAATGGTTTAATAACATAGAATAAAGATAACAAAATCTTATATCCTATTCAGCTTTAATTTAAGCAACTCTTTTAACCTTCGTATCTCTTGAACGGTTAAATCACCAATATCTTCTCTAATGGCTTCTAATGAGGTTTCAAATATCTCCCATTCACCATTCAGATTAATCTTGAATTTACCATCCACAATCTTTTGAATTTCTTTCCTCACGTTAATCATAATTATTTGATATTATCTAATCTTGTTTCAAGAGATTTTCTCATCTCTTGAATTTCTTTTAGTAACAAATCACTCTTTGATTTATCCTTCTCTTCCATCTTCTCAATCAATGCTAATAATTTATACAATGCAGTTAGATTTTCTTTCTCAGCATTTCTTAATTCTTCATTTAGTGCATCAATCACAAGTTCTTTTTTTGCTTCTCTTTTTAAGAAGTAAAAAATAGCAATTACAAGTACACCAATCACTGGTGATATTTTTGCTAATTCTATTAATAAAGTTTCCATTCTATTCTAATTTTTATTTGTTATGGTTTGGGCATATACACACCACCAAAAAACTTTCTACTGCTACTATTAATATTCTCATCAGCATTTGGATTCTGATAAGTTGGATATGTGCTTGAGTTATGGCACAAGTGACTAATCAAAATTGAATCATAATACTCAGCAACATTTCTTACATCCGCTCTTGTATATTTTAAATCATTCAAATCAGCTGATTGTGAATGTTCACTACTTTCAATCTGTGTTCCCTTGTTTGTAATCTTGGTTCTGATTGATGGTAATGCTTCGTAATGTGTCCAATGTGCAAGTGGATAAATCACATAGTTTTGAAGAAACTCTTTTTCAACATCTGTTAATGTTCCAGCTGCACCAGCTGTTCTTAAATGATTATAAAAAGTTTCTCCAAGTATCTTTTGGATATGCACATCTTGAGCGATGTAAACGAATGGAACTAATTGTTCATCATCCATATTATTATCAATCGGAGTTACCGATTTGATGAATGCTATTTCACAGAATTTTGTTTTAGGTATTACACTCATTATGCAGCGGGTTGAATATTGTTATTTGTATCTGGAGAACCAAGCATTCTTCTTGCAGCTGATGGTTCTAATCCATAAATCAATTCTAAAATTGCAGCACCAGAATCAAGTGAAGTGATACCTTGTGCAACTGATGCTTGAAGTGCAAGGATTCCTTGAACACCACCCACAGAACCTTTAAGGGCTGCTCTAGCTTCTGCTTCTTTATCCACGTTCTCAACAGCAACTTCTTCTTTTGCTTCACCAACATAGGTTAACAATTCAACTTGTTCTGTGAATCCAGCTTTAGCAAGAATATCATTCAGCACTTCTTCAATTTGATTTTGTCTAGCTGATACATATAAATCTTGAAACTCAGCTTTCAATTCTTCTCTTTGCGTATCACCAGCCAAAGAACCAGAAGTGGATAATAATAATTGTGGTGCGATTGAATGCCCTTCAATAATTTCTTCCTTCACTTGTTCTTTAAGAAGTGAAAATCTTTTATCAGAATCATTCAAATCAACCTTGATTAATTTTGGTGCTTGGTCGGAACCTTCTGCATAAGTGATAAAGATTTTTCCAGCGTTTGTTTGACCAGCAAAATTTGATTCAAGTTGCTTTGCGAAATAATCCATTTCTTCATCTGTTGGATATCCATTGTTCATTGCAAGAACCATTGATGGAAAGTATCCTTGTTTTAAAGAGTTGATATGGAATTCTGAAATTGCGTGTGCAATTGAAATCCAGTTCATAGAATTTGAATAAGATGGAATAGGATATAAACCATCTGATTCTGGATTTGGATTTGTGTGATAATAAAGTTGTTTTCCTTTATTGTCGATTGAATCAAATCTCTTAATTGCAATTGGTGTATATTCTTCTTTTCGGTATTCACTCCATTTATTAGAGAACCAGAAATAAGGATAAGGAACCAAATCACTTTCAATTCCAAATCTTAATTTGTGAAGTGGAATATAATTTACCTTAACAATTTTCTTTCCACCTTTATCCCAAATTACTTCAAGAGAAAATCCATCAAACAATTCAAAATCTAATGCAATCTCTCTAATTATTTTTTCAAGTTTATTTGCTTTGATGAATTGTTTTAATCCTTCATCTTGGATTGTTTTAAATCCATAACCAGCAATCATCTTCACCTTTCTATCAATGATAGATTTGTGAATTGGTGAACCCTTGGTGTTATACATTTGCAAGATTAAATCTGGTGCATCATTCTTGCTACCCCATTCAACCAACCCTCTACCTTTATTATATTTTAATACTGGTGGGATGTAAGCAGAATTGAAACTGATTACTTGAAATTTATTTTTAAAATCTGTTCTTGTTACATTATTATCTTGAGCCATTTGAAATTAATATTGCACCGTGTATTCACTCGGTGTTCCTGTGTAAGAATATTCTGTTGTTCCAGTTCCTACAATTGTTAGTAATCCACTTTCAACAATTGATGTTGCAGCGGAAAGTGAAAGCGTTGATGCTGATGATTGCCATACAAAATAATTGTACTCTCCAGCACCTAGAGAAATGATTCCATTATCTAAATCTTCTGTTGAAGATTCTGTGATTAAGAATTCATTGTATCTAATTGTATTCAAAGAAGTATCACCCGACAATCTCAAAACTTTTGAATCATGATTCTGTTTAGAGAACACTTCAAGCAAGTAATAAGGATTGTCAAGAGTTGTTTTTTCTGCAAGAGAAAAAATGCAATTGTTAGATTGATTCTTCTGAATTCTCTGTGTCATTCTTTTTAGATTTTTTTGATTCAGCTTTTGGTTGATTAACTTCTTCAACAAGATTTGCATCCACCATATTTTTTATAAAAAGAATTTCTTCTTGTGTCATATCCTTTGACAAATTAAATTCTTCAATGCCTTTAAAAATTGATTGGTTCAAGTGTTCTGGTTTAATTCTATACATCATATCTTTTATTATAAATAGCTATGATTCCAATTTGTTAAAACACAAAATAAAAATGCTCCCTTGCAGAACACAAGAGAGCATTTAAAATGGTTTTTGATAGAACTAAAACCGAACTTTTTTCTTTATAGAATTAGTTAGCAACTGTAATTGATGTACCTAAAAGCGCACCATTCATTACATAGATTCCATTTGCAGATTTGCAAGTGATTTCAAGTGTTGCTCCGTTCATATCTGAAAGGGCTGTTCCTAATCCACCAGTTGAAGCTGTTACTCTAGCTGGTCTGTTTGCTCCGATAACATAATATGTTCCAGAATTTGAAAGCACGTATGCAGTTAATGAAGCTTTTGATAATGCTGTAAGTGTAGTTAACAAATCAGCATCAAGTTCAATGAACTTTAACGCAAGAACTACATCTTTAGATATCGCTCCGTTTCCTTGTTCGTGAACTCCAGCAAATGTTACACCAGCGTACTCTGTATCTTGTGCGAAGTAATAAGCAGTATTAGCAGAAGTTGCACCAGTAACCAATCCAGTTGGGCTTTGTGCGAACGTTGCCGTGTCGCTATAATTTGCAAGCCATACCTTAGCAACTCCTCCTTCAAGGAAACAAGATAATGCTCTGCCTGTTGATATTAAACAACTCATGTTTTTATATATTTTTTTACTTTAAAATAAAACGGTGGTGATTAAAACACCACCGTTATTATTTCTTATTTTTTTAGATTATAAATCCAGTTAAGGATTAGATTTTTTTCATGTAGATTACGTGTTCTGGCATCTCGTATTGGAAACCAATTGAGAAGATGATATCAGATACAAGTGCTTTGTGATATTTATCAAAGAATAATTCAACGTTTTCTTTGTCAGATTCCATATCTGTTACATATCTCAAGTTTGCTTGGAATGTACAGAACAATGAATCGTTAGAAGATAAACCGTGAGTAGCTTTGATTAAAACATTCTCTCCTGGGTACCACATCTCTTGGATTCTACCTTCAAGATTACCAGCACCAGCGTTTGTATAAACTCCAGTTCCGTTCATTCCATAAGTAGTTCTAAGTGCTTTAGAAATTATTGAGAAATATGCTGGAGAACACCAAATAGTTGTTTCCATTTCTCTCATTTCATCACTTCTGTTTGTTAGAATCGCTTCTAATTTTGAAATGATGTAAGCATCGTTAGTGTTAGTGAATGCAGTGATAGTTGAGTAGTATGCAAGTGAAGAAGTTTCTGCTTCTGCTTTCATAATCCATCCATCAGCTAATCCTAAGTTACCAGTACCACCAGTTAATGAACCTCTCCAAGCTAATTTTTCTAATTGTTTAGAGTTGTTTGCAACTTTTAAATCCATGAACAATTGAGCAAATGGTAATTCTTCATTTCTTGCACCAGCTTTTTGAATCATTGGAAGTTTCGCATCCAATTTATCTAAACACAATTCTTCTCTATCTGTGATTCTTTTTACAGCTACACTTCTTGGAGCAAGAGTTGTTGTTCCAGTTGCAGTTGTAACGCAATCTCCACCTTGCCATGTAACAGCGGTTGAAAGCATATTTAATTCAACAGTTGTTCCAGCTTTTGCACCCGTCATAGGTACAAGGCTCTCTAGTGTTGGCGCACCGCAAATAAGGTTTGCGATAATTTCAGATTTTCTATCAACGAAATCTCCATAACCAGAAACTGATAATGCGAAAATTTCTTTTATAATGTCATCTTTTTTTAATTTCATTTTTATAATTTTTTCTTTTCCCGTGAGGGTTATTATTTTATCATTGAGTGAAGAACACCCTTTGAAGTTTTGTTATTTGTTTCAGAGAATTTAACCTCTGTAATTGTACTTGCTTCTGATGGTTGTGATGAGAACTTTTCAAAGTTTTCTTTTAGAGTTTTGTTCTCAGCTTTTACAGAATTGAATTCTGATTTTAGTGAAGTGAATTCTTTAATCATTTCTGAAATTTTACCAAGCAATTGTGCTTCATAATTTTCTGTTGATTCTAATTCTTCAGTTTGTTCAACAACTTCAGCTGCATCTTCTTCTTTTGCTTTAACAACTTCTGCAATCTTTCCAGCTTCATCAACTTTATAGATTACTCCGTTGTATTCATAATCACCAGCTTTGGCTGGAGAGATTGAACCATGTTCTGCAACAATATTAAATTCATCTCCGATGTTTAATTCACCATCAACCGCTGATTTAATTTGTGCTTTAACAGTTACACCATCAATCACTGCATCAATATCCATGAACTTTAATTCATTCGCTACTTCTGCAACTTGTGCTGGTGCTTCTTCATTCAAGAATAGTTCTACCATTTTCTTGAATAATGTTTTCTTAGTTTCTTTTTCCATACTAATAAATAGGTTTGTATTTGTTATGTTAAATCGGTTAGATTTTATTTTTTATTTCGAGATAATTAGTGATTGCTTTTTTACGTTCCTTCACATCAGATATTGAATCAAAAAGCACATCTATTCCCTCAAGGATTTCTTTGAAATCTGGATTTTGTTTGAACATCTCTTTGCAAAATGCTTCTTCAAATTGTGCTGCTAGTTCAATAGAGAATCCATTGAATTCTGGATTAGCTTCTAGTTCCGCATATTGCTTTGCATCCTTCACCCAATATGTTTGAACAAATGAACCTTCTGTTGCTGTTGCAAAAACTGGACATTCAACTCTACCTTTCTCAATGAAGAATTGTTCAACCATATAAACACCATCAATTATTTTTTTGTCATTGTGTTGAAATGAAATATCATTCCAAATCTTTTCCATTGAACCTTTATTCACAATCATTTTTATATCATCCTTCTCGAAAATCAAAAAGTACTTTTCACCATCTGGAGTTGTTCTTGGAATAGGAACATCAGCAAGCATTGAAACACTCATGAACTTTTGTTCTGATTTCACACTTGAGAATTTTAATTGAATCGGTTCTTTGCTAAAAGCTATCTTGTGAATTTCAACAGCTGGTTCTTGAACAAATGAATTTCTCATCATTCCAGTTTTATCATCATACTTGATTTTCACTCTGTATATTGGTGCATCTAATTCCATACTCTTAAATAGTTAATTGCTTAGGTTGTTAAATCAGCGATTAAAAAACCGCTCCATTCTCCATCCTTTTCACACGCTTTTGTGTTCTTGTCATTTCGTGTTCCACAACGTGCGCTGTGATGTTTATTGATTCTCTGTTTTGTCTGAATGAAGATTCTCTAGTTGATGAAATTGAACTTTCCAGAATATTATTTGGAGCAAAAGAAATCCCTCCACCCATTTCATTAATGGCAGAAAGTAGCGGTGCAAATGCAGCCGTTGATTTAGAATTTATTACTGCTTCACCTCTTGCTAATTTTGCATCAACAGTATCTACATTGCTTGCAGCACCAGCAACTAAACCACCTCTAGCAGCTGTGAATTTTTGTGATGATACAACAGCGATTTGTGCAGCACCTAATGCAGCATTGATTCCAGCCATAACAAATGAAGCTGGTGGTGGTAAACTAGCTAATGCTTGAAGCACGGCTTGTGCTGTTGACATTACAGCATTAACAATATTGTTTGCTTTATTTCTTTGGAATTCTTTTCGAGCAGCTTTCTTTTCTTCTTCTCTTTTTTCTTGATTTATCAACCTTAATTTATTATCATATTCCTTCTGGTTGATTTCTCTATTTGCAAGTTGAGATTTTAATTCTTCAGTTTCATCTGAATAAGTATATTCTCTTGAACGTGCCGCTGCTTGTGCTTGCATATCCAATGCTTGGTTGAAGATATCCATTGCTTGAGTAAAGAATTCGGAGAACGTTCCAAATTGTTTTGCAACATTTTCAAATACCTTATGAATTTTTTCTGCAATAACTTTTGCTCCAGTATCATTCAATGTTTTGATATCTTCCCACAACTGTTTTATCTTTCCATAAGCAACTTCTGTTTCTGGTTCAATCACAAAAGTTTCATCTTCAATTACAATATCATCTTCATCAATTGTAACAGTCATTGGAAGTTTACCTTCATTCCAATACTCCAAGAAACTAGTCCAAACTTTTTTGGATTCTTCTTTTAGTTCTTCTGCATCTGGAAACACAAAATCAACTGGTGCTTTTGCACCTTTGCTTGCTTGTGTATTGAATGCAATCAAATCTGTTTCGGCAGAATAAATTGAATCCTTTTGCTTTTGAAATAGTTCCGTTAATTGTTTCTCCGTTGCATCATATTGAATTCCAATTGATGCTAAGAAATCTTTCAAGTTCATACCTCTAAGGGATGCTTCAAAAGTGTATCTATCAACTGTTGCTTGAATCAAATCTTCATTGAGTTTAAGCGCAGCTTTTTTCTCTGTGATGATAGCTTCTAGCTTTGCTCTAGTTAATGCTTTAGATGATTTACCTTCTGCTTCTAATCTTGCAATCTGTAAATCAAATTGAGTTTGTCTATCTGTGAATGCTTCGTGTTCTAATCTTCTTTTTTCTTTTAATTCAGCAACTTCTTTTTTGAATCTTTCAGTATTTTCTTTTGATGCTTTCTCTCTTGCATTTGCTTGTTTAGCTTCTTCACCAAATAATTTTTGATAAGCAATTATTATCCATCCAATCGGACCGAGTAAAGCAAGCAAAACAGTTTTAATATTTTCCCAACTTGAAATGAAATCCATGATTGGTTTTCTGAATGCAATGATTGCAGCAACCAATAAACCAATACCGATTACAATTAGTGAGATTGGATTTGCAGCCATTACAGCATTCAATACACCCATCACTTTTGTTAATCCAGCTGATGAAATTGCTTGTGCTTTATCTAGTGCAATTTTTATTTGCGCTCCAACAATGTGTTCCTTGTTTAAGATTCTTGCAACTTCATTCACACCATTCAAGATTCCTTGAGTGATTACAATTTTCTGCATTGCTTCTTGAAGCACACTTGATTCAGAACCCATCAGAGCCATGATACCAGTAACAGCTTGGAAGGATGCACCAATACCATTTACAACACCAACAGTTGTATCTAATTTTTTTGTATCAGATGCGAATGCTTTTACTCTTGAATTTACATCTCCAATTCTATCTTGTAATTCAGAAGCTTCTCTTGCTAGTTTATTAAATGCTGGAGAATTTTCTTCAAGATTTAATAACTCAGCTTTCATTGCACGGAGTTGTGCTTTGAGAGAAATACTTTTTGTTGTCACTTCTTCAATCTGTTTTGGAATTGCTTTGAATCCTTTTATTGCAGCCGTGCCGAATGCAACCACATCTTTATTCAGCACACCAAAATTCTTGCCCAGACTAGCAACATTTGTTGTTGCAAGTTTAGCTTCTTTGTTTAAATCTCCAAGTGTTTTTTTTGCTTCACCAGAATTAATATTAATATTTAAGATTGCACTTTTTGCCATTAGTCAGGGATATACCAGAACGTTAGAAATCCTCTGTTATAGGATATAGAATCAAAGTTTGTAGAATCGAATAAACCAGCTGTGGTTCTTTCAAGTGTGATGTTGGTTGAATCCCAAAATCTTAATCCACCAACTACAAGAGCGGAACTTGGATTGAGTAAAGAATAATAAAGTGCATCAGTATCATTTCTGATGATAACATTAATATCATATATAGTTTTCCACTCAGTAGCTGATAAACCATGAGCAACATTTATTGTTGCTCCAGTATCCATATTCCAATCACCAATGTTGATTGATTTCATTTCTACCGTTGAGCCAGTTCTAAATTGAACTCCTCTATTAAGTAACAATGGTGGAGTAACTGTAACGGCACTTGATGCAAATTCAATCACCTCTGTTGTTGAATCCCAAATATGAACTGGAGAACATCCAGAAATATTTGTTACTTGAATTCCACTATCACAAAAATTATAAGATGAACCACTTGGTGATAATGCAAATTCATACATTCCATTATTGGTTCTTGTGAAAACTTTATCATCAGCAACATTCACAAATAATTCAGCGTGTAGAATATCAGTATCTAACCATGAATTATCAATTGTGGTTGCGGTATTAATCGTTGGTGTTGCTCCAGAAATATCTGTGTATTTCATTTGCAATCTGGAATATGCTATTGGGTTTGCCATGTATTATAAATAGTTTGAGAATTATTTTGTTTTAAAGGGATTATTGAGGGTTATTTCCAGATATGATTGGAGATAGTTTATAATCTCCATCTGGATTTCTTACATCATTGAATCCACCACAAATGATATCCACTGGATTCATCTTATCAAATGGAAATACCGTATTCAATCCACCAGAAATAATATTAATTCCACTGGAAGAAATATTCCCTGTTTGGTCAATCTTGATATTGCCTAAATAAATTGTTCCAGATTCTGTTGCTGAAATTCCATTTCCAATTATGATTGAATCTTCAACATTTTTCAAAACAGAATTGTTATCACCAACAATCAATTTTGATTTCGCTCCAGATGGAACATAATTATTTCTCCCGTGTACTTGTGTACCAGAATTATTATTTGAATTCCCTCCAGCGTTTTGCTTTTGCGTATCAGCTACCGTTGGAACAATTCCACCAGCTGGAATGAATGGTTGACCAACCGCATCTTCATACGGTTTGTGACCAATTACAAAATCCATTTTACAAATGCCGTTCACCATGTGACCACCATTTAGCTTACAACAATCTTCTGTGATTGCTTCACCAGTTGTTGTTCCAATTACATAATCATTTCCTTTTGAATCTGGTTTTGGAATGAACACAACAACATTATTTGGGCATGGTCTATTTGCTTCTGGTAATTCAATTTGATAAGGTGAAACAACTGTGATATTTACAAGTTTGTAAAGTTCAACTTGAGTAAGGTTATCACTTCCAACTGGATTATAATTTTGAATTTTATTTACTCTCCAGTATGAACCAAACAATTGAATGATATCTCTAAAATCAAAATCTGCAATATCTCTTGGTGTCAAATGGAATGATGCTTCCAGCAATCTTGAATTAACATCAATAATATTTTCAAGAGTTGATTTGTGGAACTCATTGAATAAAGTATTGTTGGTTACAATATTTGTATTCCAATAAATTTTATTGGTTTGTCCGAATCCTAAATCATGTTCTGGAGAATCTGGATTATCCCACATCCCACAATATGGATAAGCATAATAAGTTGTATAAGCACCATCAAAATAATCTTGAAGATTCCAACCATTGGATTCAACCAATCCACCATAAAAAAGAATTCTTGCTTTTGGTGTTTTCGGTTTTAGTTTATCATCATCTTGTACAACAAAAAATGGTGCAACCTTTCCATCAATATATTTATCAGAATCTGGAGTTGGTGAAAATGTAATCTCTGTTGTTGATGTGTTATCAGAGAAATCATTCAACACATCCAATTTATATTCACCATATATTTTTGATGTTTCAAAAGTGTATTCCTTGTTATATAAATCTTCATCTGGTTTGTATGTGTATAGATATGTTCTTGCATCCAATTCACTCATCGGAGTTTGAACAACTTCATTATCCTTATCAACCTTTTGATTCCAATTTTTTATCTTTTGTTTTGATGCAAAAAATTCATCCCTTGGTTCAATGATTAAATCATTTAGCTTGTTTGGATTATCTTGAATTACTAGGTTGAACATTTTAATAATGTTCTGGAAGAATTCATCCATACGCATATCTGGAAGCGTTTGTGAAAGATTGATTTCTTCTCCACCAAAACTTTCATTGGATGATGGAACAACACTAAATTTTGTGAACGAACCATCAAGAGATTGTTTAAGTTGAAGCTGTGCTTTTACTTTATCATCTAATAAATGTGATGACCATTTAACCGCTGTTGGATATCTAAATCCAAATCTTACTCTAACCTTATCACCCGCTTCTAACAAAACATTTTCTCCGTTCATATTGAATGCAAGAAATGTATCATCATCATACCAAGGTGATGGATGAACTCCAGATGATGGAGCAAATAAAAGTGTTACAGTTCCATCATCTACATCATAAGAAGAATCTAAAGTGATAACCGCTCCAGATGATTTTACAAGTTGGAGATAATAGAAATATTCAAATGAACCTTCTTGATATTCTATATCATCAGCATCATCAGAAATCATTTTAAGAACAAGCTTTCCATCAACTTCAATATCATATCTTCCTGTACTTGCACAAGTGAAAATATCATTTGTGAATTGTCCACTTGTATCAGTGAATTCTAAATCTCCACCGTTATCATCAACCGTTCCACTCTCTCTTGTTAATCCAGCTGATGGATAACCAAGAGTATAATTATTCATTTCACTTTTATACCAATCATCACCTCTATGTTTAATCGGAGTTGCTTCAATATATGTTGATGCAGTTGGTACACCAGCAATCACAGTTCTTGAAAGAATTTCTTCTGCGCTCATTTGCAATTTGTCATTGCAAAAGGGAATGATTAATTTTTTGTAGTAAGAAGAATTTAAAAAGTTGGATGTGTAAGTGAACCCAGCAAACTCAAATAATTTGTTGGTGATTGTATGAACATAGGTTGCTGGAAATAAATCATACACATAAGCAGTATTGAAAATATTT